>Ga0194120_10000510_pt1 | contig 73408 bp, 66 predicted proteins | sample TA2MahCa65mmetaG_FD_148642 | JGI IMG/M metagenome (GOLD analysis project Ga0194120, IMG submission 148642) | Freshwater microbial communities from Lake Tanganyika, Tanzania - TA2015019 Mahale Deep Cast 65m | ecosystem: Environmental > Aquatic > Freshwater > Lake | place: Tanzania: Lake...
GATCACATAGACGATCTGCTCCTCGGAGAATTTCGACCGCTTCATGGGTCCCTCCTTTCGCACAGGACCGTCGAAGCCGTCAGTCTACTCTAGTTTTGAGTTGCCGTCGTTTTCCGGGGAGACGTCACTCCTCCACGTACAGGGCCCCTGAAGTAACCTCCTCCCCCTGACCGGCCGGACGCGCCATGTAAAACGTCACCCATTCGTGCGGCTTGGCCAGACGAAACGCTTCTCTGACCACCGGCGTCAATTGGCCGATGTCCTCCGGCGAAAAGACGGGCCTGGGCTGCGGTTGTTTGTCGAGCATGCCGACCCGTTCGATCAGATAGAGCCGCGACAGGACGGCGCTTAGGTCCTGCTCGCTCCACTGGGCCGGATGGTCATAGCGGACCTCGCCGGCCTTGTCTGCCTGGGCATAGGTTTGCAGCCGGACGAGCCAGGAGTCCTCCTCGCGGACCGGCCGCGAGACGAACGAGATTCCGGTGCAACCGAAGCTCAGGGCCAACAAGGTGGCGGTCACAATGAGGGTCCGCATCAAGGCAAACCGTAGCATGGGGTTGAGACTCGTGTTATACACGGATGCGAATCCTACGGCAACGAGAGGAGCGCGCATGACCCAGCGGCAGATCTGGCTGAACGTTGCGGGCCTGCTGGCTTTGATCGGCCTCTGCGCCGGCTGGTACTGGCAATCCACCGGCGTCCGAGCCATTCCGGCCTTGACCCATTCCCTCAAGGACGAACAGACCCAAACGCGCGTCTTCGCCGCGCAGGGTTTAGCCGAGACCGGGGTCGCCGCCAAAGCGTCGGTGCCGGACCTGCTCGAGGTCGCCCTCCACGATCCCGTGCAGTATGCCGCCGCCGAAGCAGCCAAGGCCCTGACGAGGATCGACCTCGCCGCCGCCAGGCAGGTGATGGCCGCCTACCTGCCCCTGTTGCAGAACCAGGATGTGCAAATTCGCCGAAAGGCCTGTGCCGTCCTCGCAAGTCTGGGGCCGGTCGCCAAGCCTGCCGTCCCCTCGCTCCTCGGTGCCCTGGACGATGAGGACGACCTGGCCCGAGACCGGGCCGTGGACGCATTGGCAATGATCGGCGTTCCGGCCACAACCGTGCTCCCCGCCTTGACCAGGGCCCTGGAGGACAAGACCGCCTTTGTCCGCTACACGGCGACCAGACACTTTGCCTTCACCCTGACGCCGCCGCCGGACAGTTGGCCGATATTGAGGCGGCGGATGCATGACCAGGACAAGGGCGTCGCGTCTCTTGCCGGGGTTGCGTTAGATCGAGCCATGCGCGAATCGGCCCCCAAGGCGTCGGTCTATGCCCAGATGATCGGCATGAACACCAGCACCGGGTATGCGCTCCAACAACTGGCGATGCAGGGGCCCGGGGCGGCCGAGGCAGTGCCGGAAATAATGCGTGCCCTACAGGATGACCAGGCGCTGCATCGGTACCTGGCCGTCGAAGCCTTGGGGGCGATCGGCCCACAGGCTGCCTCGGCGGTCCCGGTCCTGACCCGGATGCTGACGGATGACGATGCGGTGGTGCGCGCAAGCGCCGCGGAGGCGTTGGCAGTCATCGGCGGCGCGGGGCCACCATGACCGAGCAGGAGCGCAGGCCGGTCCTGACCAAGCTCACGCTGACCCTCTATTGGGGGAGCATCTTCCTGGGATTGACGCTGCCCTGGGTCGTCCGGATCGCCCATGAGGTCTATGCGAGCCATGTGCCCTGGATAGAGGCGATGCGGAGCCTCAACCGGCAACTCTTTGCGCCCGGCTACAACCTCTTTCTGGTGGGCGCCATGAATGCGGCGCCGTTCGCGATCTTCGCGCTGTTCATTCTGTTTCATCTCGGCCGGGCGCACTTGTGCGAGCCGGCGACCGTCACGCGCCGCATCGGCGGAGCGCTGGGCGGCACAGCGGTGCTACTGGGCGTCAGCCTCTGGGCCCATATCGGCACGGTGGTCTACCCGGACGCCCAAGGCGCGCTCCTCTATTTCTTTCTGCCCTTCTACTTGCTGCTTCTGACTCCATTGGGCTACGTGATGGGCCACATTGTCGGACGCTGGCTGGGCGGACGCGCGGGCGACCGAATGCCCTGACCGGCCGCGACTGTTGGTGAACGGGCGGCTCTTGTGTATGATACGGGTGCGGGCCGAATCCTTCGGCCCGCGGCGCTTCGCACGCAAATCGGTAAACGATGACCATGCAACAAGTCTTGACGATCGCCGGGTCGGACTCAGGCGGGGGCGCAGGCATCCAGGCGGACATCAAGACCCTGTCCGCCAACGGGGTCTACGCCATGTCGGCGATCACCTCCATCACCGCGCAGAACACCCAGGGCGTGGTGTCGGTCCACGACCTGCCGGTCAAGGTCATCGAGGCGCAGATCGACGCCGTCTTCGAAGACTTCGACGTGGCGGCGGTGAAGACCGGCATGCTCTCCTCCGCGCAAATCGTGGATGCGGTCAGCCGCAGGCTGAAGCACTACCGCGCGGCCAACCTGGTGGTGGACCCGGTCATGGTGGCCAAGAGCGGCCACCCCCTCTTGCAGCAGGACGCGGTGGACCACCTGAAAGCGACCTTGGTCCCGCTGGCCTTCCTGGTGACGCCCAACATCCACGAGGCGGAGCAGCTCTCGGGCCTCTCTATCAAGTCCCTGGCCGACGCGCGGCAGGCCGCCAAGGCGATTCACAAGCTGGGCTGCAAGCACGTGCTGATCAAGGGCGGCCATCTGCTCGCCGAGCGGGGCACAGACCTGCTCTACGACGGCAAGTTCTTCAACGTCTACAAGGGCGAGTTCATCGAAACGCCCCACACGCACGGCACCGGCTGCACTTATGCCTCGGCCATCGCCGCGCAACTGGCCAGGGGCAAGGCCCTGCCCGATGCGGTGCAGCAGGCAAAGAGTTACGTGACGGAAGCGATCCGCCACCACCTGGCCATCGGCCACGGCAAGGGGCCCACGAACCACTTTTATTTTCTCCCGCAGTGAGGGTACGCCCATGCACGTCCGTCCTCCGCTGTTCCTGCTGACCGGCTTCTTCTGGCTGCTCCTGTCGGGGCTGCTCGGTGTCGCGCTGTTCATCGGCATCATGATCGGCAATCCCTTGCCGCCGCAGACCCGTCTCGTGCACGTACACGCCGCGCTGGTCGGGGGCGTGGCGCAGATGATCCTCGGCGCGATTCTGGCCTTCGTGCCGGCCCTGCTGATGACCGGCAAGGATCGGCCGGAATCCCATCCGGTCCTCTATGGCCTGATCAACGGAGGCGCCGTCGGCATGTTGATCGGCTTCGCCGCCGGTCAGCCGACCCTCGTCGCGGCCTCCGGCCTGCTGGTCGTCCTGGCTTTCCTTTCCGTGTTGAAAGACGGGCTCGGCCAGACCCAAAGCAGCCTGGTGTCCCCGCCGTTGAACCTCTGGTTTTACGGCGTGGCGCTGGTCGCCCTGCTGGCGGGACTGGGCATCGGCGAAGCCATGGCCATGCGGCTGTTCCCCGTCACACTGCACGGCCAGGCCCGGCTGGCCCACATCCATCTGAACCTGCTGGGGTTCGCGACCCTCGCCATCGTCGGCACGATGCACAACCTATTTCCGACGGTCATGAACGTGCCCCTCTACAGCCAAAAGCTCGCCCGCTGGACCTTTGCCCTGCTGCCGGCCGGCATGGCCCTGCTGATCGCGGGGTTTCTGCTGGGCGACCTGCGGGTCGAGATCGCCGCCGGTGCGGTGATCATCGCCGGCGCCCTCCTCTACGGGTACAACATCGTGCGGACCTGGATCGCGGCCGGCCGGCCAAGCCGCATCGCCTCGGACCATTTCGTGCTGGCCACCTTCTTCCTGCTGCTGACGACGATCGGCGGCCTGTTCGTCGCCGTCAACAGCCTCTGGGAGCCGGCCTACGTTCCCATCGGAAAACTCCATCTGGTGGCCTATACCCACCTGGCGCTGATCGGATTCATCCTGCAGACCGTCATCGGGGCCCTGTCGCACCTGCTGCCGATCATGCTCGCGGTCAAGCGTGTCAAGAGCCACAAAAAACGCGGGCCCTATCTGGAATCCCTCACCGGCATCGTCGAGCAATGGCGGCCCCTGCAGGTCGGGACGCTCAACATGGGGACGGTCGCGCTCCTGTTCACCGCCGGCCTCGTCTGGCAGTACAGCCTGCGCGTGCCGGCCGTGCAAACGGCCGCCTGGATCAGCGCCGGTCTCCTGACCGTCGGTTTGCTCACCTTCGGCGTCAAAGTCATCCGGCTCCTGCGGTATCAGCCGCCGGAGAAATCGGACGAGTAGCAGGCTCGGCTCTCTCCGGCATTTCTGCTACAATGCGGCGCATGGAGCAAGCGCTGACGTTCCAGGACGGGGCCGGCCACAAGGTTTCCGCCGTCCTGGCCACACCGGCCCAGCCGACCGACCGGATCGTCGTCCTGCTGCACGGCTTCCTGTCGAACAAAAACAGCACGACGAATAAAACCCTGACCCGCGCCTTTCTGGAACGGAATATCGCCACCTTCCGGTTCGACTTTTTCGGACAGGGGGAGAGCGAAGGGCCCTTCGAGCGCATCACCATCACGACGGCCTTGGACCAGGCGACAGCCGCCCTCGCCCTGGTATCGGCCAAAGGCTATCGCCGGATCGGCCTGATCGGCTCCAGCTTCGGGGGACTCATCGCCCTCATGGCCGCCGCCGGGGAGGCAGGGAAGGGACGCCTCGCCAGCCTCGCCCTCAAGTGTCCCGTGCCGGATTTCGAAGAGATGCTTCGATTGGAATTTGGGCCGGATGGCATCGTCGCCTGGAAACGGACGGGAACGATTCCCGACATCACCGGCGGGAACGAACGCGTTCCGCTCCACTATGCGTTTTACGAAGACTGCGCGCGCTACCGCGGCTACGATGCCGCCACGTCCGTCACCGTGCCGACCTTGATCGTCCAGGGCGATCAGGACGAATATGTCCCGCTCCATCAAAGCCGCCGTCTGCTGGAGGCCCTGCGGCCCCCCAAACGCCTGGATATTCTCCCCGGCGCCGACCATGGATTCTCGAAGGCCGAGGACTTTCGCTCAATGACCGGCAAGCTGATCGAGTGGACCGCCGCGCACCTGTCGGCTCAATCGACGTAGAGGCGCCCGATGCAGGAACTCCATAGTTTAGGCGAGGAACGGCTGGAGGTCTTGAAGATCCTCTACCCCTGGTACAAGGAGGAGGTCTTTCGCCGACGGGAGCAGATGATGCGGCTGACGGCCTTCGCCAGCGCGTTTCTCGTGTTGTTGCTGGTCACGATGCTGGCCGTCCCCTCGGCGGCCCATTCGGGCGTGACCGGCGCGCTCTTCGCCATCACCGGCGTGGCCCTCTACACCGCCATCTTCGCCTATTTGATCCTGCAGCAGCGCGACCGCCACCGGATGGCCAAACAGGCGCTGATCGAGATCGAGCGGGCCATGGGGCTCTACGAGGAAGGACTCTATGCGACCGGAAAAAGCTTGTACCCGGAAGAGTGGCAATCCGCCTGGCACGCGGACCGCAGCGTAATCGTCTACCTCACCGTCCTCACCGCCCTCACGGTCCTCGTCGTCGCCGCCGTGCTGCTGCGCCCTTAACGGCTGCTGACTCAATCGGTTGGGGGGCCATTTTCAGCATCCTGCGGCGGCCCGGTCAGCCCCGCGGCGTATCCAGCAGCGCCCGCACCTGGCGCTCCAGCGACTCGGCATTGAAGGGCTTCTGGATGAACTCGGCCCCCATTTCCTGAAGCCCGTAACGAATGACGATGTCTCCCGTATAGCCGGACATGAATAAGACTTTTGTGTCCGGCCGCATGGCCCCGATCCGCTCCGCGAGCTGGCGTCCGCTCAGGCCCGGCATGATCACGTCGGTCAACAGCAGATGGATCGGGCCCTGATGCCGTTCCGCCCATCGCAACGCCTCTTCCGCGCCGGCCGCCTCCACCACGTCATAGCCGCACTCCACGAGCAAGTCGCGGACGAATGTCCGCACGACCTGATCATCTTCCACCAAGAGGATCGTTTCCGATCCGGACACCGTTCCGGCTTGTCGCTCCGGCTCGCCGGCTGTTTCCACCGTTCCGGAAGCCCGGGGCAGATAAATCGTGAAGGCCGCGCCTTGCCCGGGCGCGCTGTCCACCGCGACGGTCCCGCCGTGCTGCGCAATGATGCCATAGACCATCGCCAGCCCCAGCCCCGTGCCCTTCAATCGATCCTTCGTCGTGAAGAACGGCTCGAAGATATGGGTCTTGGTGTCGGCATCCATGCCGCAACCGGTATCGCGGACCGTCAGCTTCACGTAGGGCCCGGATGCCAGGCCGGCCCGGCCCGAATGCTGCGCGGTTTCACCCTCTACGGACAGGGTTTCAAGCGTCAGCGTGCCGCCTTCGGGCATGGCATCGCGGGCGTTGACCGCCAGATTCATCAGGACTTGCGCAAGCTGGTCCGGATCGGCCTTGACCGGGCAGGGGTCCGCCGGCAAATCGGTCACGAGCCGCACGTTCTCCCCGATGAGGCGCCGGAGCAACTCGGTCGTCTCGGTCACGAGACCGTTCAGATCCAGCACCTTCGGCTGCGTCACCTGCCGCCGGCCGAAGGCCAGGAGCTGGCCCGTCAAATTCGCCGCGTGGCGCCCGGCCTTCTTGATCTCGTCGGCATGCTTGCTCGACGGGTCGTCGTCGTCCAACCGCCGCAAGAGCAGGTCGCTGTGCCCCATGATCACGGTCAACAGATTGTTGAAATCGTGGGCGATGCCCCCGGCGAGACGGCCCACCGCCTCCATCTTCGCCGCCTGCCTGAGCTGGTCTTCCAGGTGCTTCCGCTCCTCCTCCGCGCGCTTGCGCTCGGTCACATCCGTGGTGATGCCGCCGATCGCAAAAATGGCCCCCTCCGCGTCATACAGGGGAAACTTCACGACGATGCTGGTGTGCGGCCCGTCGTCGTGCATCGCCACCTCTTCAAACTCCAGCGGCATCCCGCTCCGGAGAACCTGGCGGTCGTTGGCGATGAACGCCTCAGCCTGCGCCGGCGGAAAGAGTTGAGCGTCCGTCTTGCCGATCACGGCCTCGCGCGTCCAATGAAAGGCCTGTTCGAAGCGACGGTTCGTCAGGAGATAGCGTCCTTCCGTATCCTTGAGAAAGACCATGGCGGGACTGTGGTCCAGAATCGCCTGGAGTTTTTCCGCGCTCTCCCGCAGCCGGTCCTCCGCCTGCTTGCGTTCGGTGATATCGCGCAGCACGCCGCACATCACCGTCCGGCCCTTCCAGGTAAACGGACCGCAGGAGATTTCGACCGGAAAGACTGTGCCGTCTTTTTTCTTGTTCCACCGAAGCGGCACATAGGCGCCCCCGGCATCGGCGGCCCGCTGGATCGCCGCGTCGCTCGCATCCGGCTCAGCGCTCAGGTCGAGGATCTTGAGGCGCAAGAACTCCTGCCGGCTATAGCCATACATGCTGACGGCTTCGTCGTTGACGTCGAGAAGCTGATGCGTATGGACGTCGAACAGCACGACCGCGTCCATCGCATGCGAGAACAGCAACCGATATTTTCCCTCGCTCTCCTGGAGCGACTCGAGCAAGCGCAGACGCCGCAATTCCGCTCCCACGCGGGCCACATAGGCCTCCAGCAGCGAGAGTGCCTGGGAATCTGCCGCCATCGGCGCATCGTGGATGACCCCTACGAGACCTATCACGTCACCGGCCTCGTTAAATAGTGGGAGGCCTAGATAGCTTTCCATTCCAGCCTCCACCAGCCACCGATCGTCGGGAAATTGTTGTCGAATCCCGCGCGGAAACACCAGCATCCGCCGGCCCTTCACGATTTGCTCGCAAGGCGTCCCGGCCAGCGCATACTCGAAATTCTCGCGCAGCCCTCCGTCCAAGCACAGGGCCAGCGTGCGCATATACCCCGGGCGATCGCCGACGACCTCGCCCACAAAGGCACAACGCACGCCAAGCGTCGAAACCAGACTGGTCACCAACGCGCGGAAGTACTCGTCGCCCGTGAGGGACGCGGTGTTCACCATCAGGGTCCGCAGCATGGCGGTCTGGTCGTGAACCGGTGGCAGGACCTCATCGGGCCGGCCGGCCGGCGAAGCCGCTTCCGGCTGCTGCGCCTTCAGCAGACGCTCCAGTTCGGCCACGCGCGCCTTCAGTCTGCTAACTTCCGTGCCGTCGCCTTTGCCACCCATTGCCGTCTTCCTTCAGTAAATGCGCCCGCCCACGACCCAGTGACGGTCGTCCGGCACGTCGATCAAGAGGCGGCTGAGGTTCAGTTCGGCGAGCTGCGATGCCACTTCGTCCTCGGTAAACGCCGCCAATAGGCTATTGTAGAAATCGCGCCGCAGCACCGCCGGCTCATCGGCTGCGTACCGCTCCACGATGGCCTGGACCTCCTCCTGCGTCTCGGGGCGGAGCAGGTCCATCACCAACACGACCGAGCCTGGTTTCACCAGCCGTTTGAGCTCGTACCAGAAGGTCAGGGGATTGGGCAGATGATGGAGCAGGCTGTTGGAAATGACCCCGTCCGACGGCTCGTCAAGCCGCAGCCCCTGCACCCGTTCGCAGCGCAGGACGATGCGATCGCTCAGCCCGGCCGCACGGACTGCGTCGCCCGCCAGACGGATCATCGCCGCCGAGGCGTCCACGCACGTCACTCGGCATCCGGGCAGCGCCTGCACAAACCGGATCGGAATATCGGCTGGACCGCAGCCCAGGTCCAGAACATGGCCCTCGGTCCATTCCGGATAGTAATTCCGAAACAGGTCTACGAAGCCCTGGTTTTCCTGTTCGAAATCCGCCTTGGCATAGGCCACACACTGGGCCTCGTCGTCCATCAATTCCGGTTCTAGGGTTCGGTTCATTTACGTCGCTCGTATCTGGTGTTTCCGGGAAATGTTCAGTGCTCAATTCTGAATGCTCAATTGAACATTGCACATTGAACATTGTTCATTTCGTTGCTCACGCTTCACGCTTCACGCTTCTTCCACCGCCACCGCGTCCCCGACGCGCACTGTCCCCCCGGCCAGAACCCTGGCATAGAGCCGGCTCCACCCTGGATGGAGGTCCTGTGAGATGCGTTTGAAGTCGCCCGCATCGAAGTAGCAGGTGTTCAGCGAACAGGGCGCGGTATAGCTCATGATCTCCAACCGGACCTGGTCTCCCACCGCGATCCGACTGCCCGGCACGAGGCCGGCCCAATCCACGCCGGCCAGTGTGAGATTTTCTCCAGTCGCGCCAGGCTGGATGGGATGGCCCTCGGCCTGCAGGGCGTCGATCAACTCCAACGAAAACAGGCAGACGGCCCGATCCGGCCCCCCGTGCAGCAGGGTGTTGCGATGGCGATCGCCTTCGACACCCTCCGTTGTGATCCGGGCCTTGGGCACCGGCAGCTTGGGCAGCCCTCCGTTGGACACACTGATCTGATGCAGGTATGGCTGCCCTTTCTTGCTCGTCATGCTCCTCCTTCGCAGGAATCGGGCACCAGTACTTCCAGCGCCAGCCAGCCCTCTGCTTCACGGGAGCCATGCGCCGCGCCCCCCACCGCCGCAAAGGCCGCGACGATCTCGGCCCGATCCTCAACCAGCAGCCCGGACAGCAGCAGTCGTGCGCCTCGCTCAAGATAGGGAGCCAGAAGAGGGACCGAGGCCAAGAGCGTCCGTCGGTCCAAATTCGCCACGACCAGGGTGACGTGTCGGGATTCCTCCTCGGATAGCTCGCGCATCGTCGCGGTGCGCAGCTCCAACTCCGGGCCGAACCCATTCTGCTCGGCATAGCCCAGGGCGCAGTCGATGGCCACCGGATCGTGGTCGATCCCGATGGCGGATTCGGCGCCGAGCCGCACGGCCGCCATCGCTAAAATTCCGCTGCCCGTGCCCACGTCCAGGATGCGCTCGCCGCCGCGGATCAGTTCCTCCAGCCACTCCAAGAGCAGCCGCGTGGTGGCATGGTGGCCGGTCCCGAAGGCCTGCTTGGGGTCCAGGATCAATTCGATCTCCCCGGCCCGCACCGCCACCGACTCCCAACTGGGCCGGATCACGATCCGTCGCCCGATACGGAGCGGCTTCACCGACTTGGCCCACTCCTCGTTCCAATCCCGCTCCGGGACCGTTCGCACGGACACGATGTCCTGCGGTATGCCCTGTCCCGTTCGTTGCAGGACGAGGGCCAGGGCGTCACGCGACGCGTCGGTCCAGCCATCGCTTGGCCAGTACAGGTGCACAATCCCGCTCTCTTCCCAGGCGCCGGTCACGGCCGGATCGTCCAGCATGCCGAGCAATTCGCCCGCGTCCAAAGACGACGCGACCCGCACTTCGACCCATTCACGTGCCATAGGGGTTGTTATGCCCGGTTGACGGGGCTTCTGGCAAGCAGGTAAGGTCGCGCCATGTCCGACGCTACCGCTTCTTCGCCGAAGCAGACCAGGGAACGGTCCCTCCACCGATTGCTCCGGCGCGCGGATCGGCTCATCGCTCGCGCCGAGCGAACCAGCGCCTCCTTCAGCCGATGGCGTCTGGCCATTTTCCTCGTCGGCGCCGCCGCCTCGGTGTCGGCGTATAAACAGGCCTGGTTTCATCTCGGCAACGGGGTCCTGGGGCTGTCCGTGCTCACGTTTCTGATCGTGGCCCGGTATCATAACAGGCTGGAAGACCGTTTTCATCAACTACTTAGCTGGCGCGGCATCAAGCGGGCGCACCTGGCCCGGCTCGGCCTGGACTGGCCGGCAATCCCCGCGCGGCTCGCCCCGACCCCCGAGGGCCACCCCTACGCCAGGGACCTCGATATCACCGGCCCCCATTCGTTGCTCCATCTGCTCAACACAACGGTCCTGTCGGCGGGGCGCGACCGGCTGGTCGGCTGGTTCCTGAACCAAGCCGAGCAGGTCCCTGATCCGGAGGCCTGGCACAGGCGGCAGACACTCGTGAAAGAACTGGCGCGCCTCCCGCTCATGCGGGATCGGCTGGCACTGGCCGCCACACCGGTCGGCAGGGGGGCTGACTCGGAAATCGATTGCGCCAGAATTCAGGCCATTCTCGGCACCCAAGCCGGATTTCCAGGCCTCGTGCCCCTCCTGTGGGTCATGAGCGGCCTCGCGGCCAGCACACTGGCACTGGCCCTGGCTTCGGCCCTGGCGCAGGCACCCAACTACTGGCTCCTGTCCTTCGTTCTTTATGCCGCCATCCAATTACTCACATCGGGCCGGACGGCTCCGGTCTTCGGCCGCGCCCTCTCCCTGCAGCATGAACTGGACCGACTTGGGATGCTGCTCCGGTACCTGGAACACCGGACCTTCACTTCGACGCCAGCACTGCGCCGCCTCTGCGAACCGATTCTTCACGGGGCCGACAGACCGTCTTTATCCATCGCGCGATTGGCCAGGACCAGTCAGGCACTGAGCCTGCGTGCCCATCCTCTCGTGCACCTGGCCGCCAACGCGATTCTTCCCTGGGATCTCTGGTTTACCTGCCGGCTGGAGACGATCCGGCGGCACCTGTCGCAGAGCCTGCCGGCTTGGGTGGATCGGCTGGCCGAATTGGACGCCGCTTCGGCGCTCGGCACCTTTGCCTACTTACATCCGGACTACCAGTGGCCCAATCCTTTGGAACCGGCAACCGGAAACGGACGCCCCGCCGCCATCCTGGCCCGCTCGCTCGGCCATCCCCTGCTCCACCCGGAAAAACGAGTGCCGAACGATCTGGAGCTGGCCGGCCTGGGACGGATTCTGCTGATTACCGGCTCGAACATGTCCGGCAAAAGCACATTCCTGCGCACGATCGGCATCAATACCTGCCTGGCGCAAGCCGGCGCGCCGGTCTGCGCCGCCTCGTTCGATTGGACCTGGGTCCGGCTGGTCTGTTGCATCCGGGTGGACGATTCGCTCGAAGCCGGGCTCTCGTTTTTTTACGCCGAGGTGAAGCGGCTGAAACGGTTGCTGGATGCGGCCCACGACCGGTCGGCCAAGCCGGTTTTGTTCCTGATCGATGAAATCTTCAAGGGCACCAACAACCGCGAGCGGCTCGCCGGCAGCAAGGCCTTCATCCAGACCCTGGCGTCCGGCAACGGGCTGGGCTTGATCACCACCCACGACTTGGAGTTGACCCCACTGGATCAAGAGCTGCCGGCCGTCACCAATGCCCATTTTCAGGAGACGGTCGAGGCCAAAACACTTCTATTCGACTATCGCTTGCGGCCCGGCCCCTGTCCCACAACCAACGCGTTGCGGATCATGGAGCTGGAAGGTTTGCCTGTACCGAGCAGGCCACCGGACGCTTGACAGCGCGCAAAGCGGCTGCTAGCTTGCTGATGCGATCAGGCTCCGGCCTGACGATAAGACGATGGGAGGTCACCCGATGAGATCATCCAATGCATTGTCCGCACTCTTGTACTCGGCCTTCGTACTCGCGCTGACCCTGCCCGCTTGCACGACCAAGGGCACCATCAAGGCCACGACCGACCCCACCACGGACATCCTGTCCAGCACGTCCGGAAGGGCTTGGTTTACCGAAGACGGACTCGTCAAAGACGAATTTAAGGTGGAGGCCTTTACGACTCTGAATTTCGACAACCTCAAGCAGGATATGGCCCAGGGGCAAGGGGAATACCTCACCTCGTTGGGATCGCTGCTGGGAGTGCCCGAGAACCGGCGGGCGACTTTCTTCCAGTTGGCGCGTGAGAAATACCCGCAGCTCGTGCCGACCGACCGGACCACGCCGGCCGAACTGGTGGCCGCCCTGCGCGGCGAGCTGACTGCCGCCCCCCGGCTGACCGAAAACCAGGCACGCAACTAGTCGCGTCGCGGCAGAGCGATCACGTCTCCCAGGAATTGGTCGCTCTGCCCCTCCCTGTGCTCACCCGCCCGCTGATACGAACCGGACCGGATCGGCACCCCGTCGCGGAACACGACGAAGTTGGACGGCAGGGCCGGCACGCGCGGGCCGGGCAGGATGATGCCGGCCAGATTTAACGGGTCCGCGCCGGAGAGTTTGACCTCCGTGCCTCCCTGAACGGCCCCCGCTCTCCGCAAGGCTCGGAGGGACTCCACCGCCTCCGGCAGCGCAAATTGTTCTCCGACAAAGCCGGCCACAAAGCGCCCACCCCTGAGTTCTCCACGGGACTCCAGCCGGCGATATTGCACGAGCAGATCGCGCCAAGGCGGGCTGAGCGATTCGCGCCCCAGCAAGTCCCGAAAGACGACCCCATAGCGCCGCAACAGCTGCCGGGCCACCGACTCTTCCGGGCTGATCGCTGAGGGCTGAGCGCTGCCCGCTTGCCTGAGCAAGGACCAGCGGCCGGCGCTGCGGCTCGGACGTCTGGCTTTGTCCCGTCCCTCGGCCCGCCGCCGTTTGGGATCGAGCAGCGCCCGCAAATTGTCGAATCCATCGGCGGTGACGAGGCCGGCGGCCGCCAGTTCCCACAGGCCTCGCTCCACTTCCGTCTGCAGATGGCCCGTGCCCTTGACCAGATCGGCAAAGAAACTGGCCCCTCGCTCCCGCAAATACCGCTGGAGGTCCTGCGCCGCCGGTCCCAGGTTTACCTCCGCCGCAGGGCCGATTTTCTCTCCACCGACACGAAGCAGCCACCAGGCCTCCTCCCGTGGGAAGAGACCGATCGGCGCGACGCTGGTGGGCATAATCCGTTTGCCACGAGACGCGTCTCCAAGGCCGAGCGTCGGCTCTTCGAGACGAGGATGGGCACTGAGCCGTCCCCAGGCCGCCATCCCGCCGAGACACAGGCGGTCGAGCCAATCGGGATCGTACTTGGACATCCGGCAAGGCAGGAGAAACCGCTCCCACGCCGAGGCTGCCGCTTCGAACCCGGCCAGCTGGCGAATCACTTCCTGCAAGCCTGCCTCACCGTGCAAGCGCGAACCGGGGGTCACATGCTGCCACTGGAACAAAAACTTCATGAACTCCGACGCCGTGACCGGCTCGATTTCCTTTCGAAGGATGCCGATCGTGAGGCGGTGGATACGCGCCAGCAGCCGCCGGTCGCACCACTCCGGCGCTGCCGCGCCGGAATTTTTTATTTTGAATTCTAAATTTTGAATTGGCTCTGGGCGGAATTGTCCGCGGAGGACTTGCCCTGCCGCTTCCAAATGGAGCAGCGCTCTGTCCACCGCCTCCGGCGCAAGGCAGAGCTTCGCCGCCAGCTCCCGCGCGGTCGTCGGGCCGGTGCTCTCCATCCAGCCTTGAACGATCCGGCCGACGGCCTCCTCCGGCTCAGAGGCCGGGGACTGGGCCTCGGGCGAACGTTGCGGGTCGCTCAGCGCATCGGGGAACGCCGCCCGGACGAGTTCCCGCCGTTCCGTCGCGACCCATCCTCGCGCCTCGCCCCCAGCGCTCCGAACCGGAACGACGGCGGCTCGCCCGCTTTCGAGCAGCGGGGGCAGCCATGCCCCCCAAGAGGCAGTCTGCGCCTCCGGCACCCAATAGAGCGTCAGCAGCGCATCGTGCAATTCGTCCGGACTTCGCACGACCGGCCAGGCCTCCTCCTCCACCTCGGCGATCGCGTCCGCCGAGAGGGCGCCCAGGTCGCCAGCCAAATCCGGGGACAGGCTGCGGCGCATCTCCACGGCCCTGGCCCTTCGCTCTTCCAAGGGCGCATCGTCCAAAAAGGCATAGGGGTTGGCGTTGAGGATTTCATGGCAGAAGGGTGAGGGAGCGGACGTATCCACGGCCAGGCATTGGATCGCTCCCGATTCGATGTTGCGCAAGAGGGCTTCGAGCCCGTCGATATCCATGGCTTCGGTCAGGCAATCGCGGATCGTCTCCCGGACCAGCGGATGGTCCGGCACGTCGCGCGGGCCCTGGATGTTCTCCTGGCAGGCGGTGGCGGCGGGAAACACGGATGCGAGCAAATCCTCCGCTCTCATCCGTTGAATCTGTGGCGGGACTTTTTTGCCGTTGGCGAAACGCAGCAATGCCAGGGACCGTTGCGCGTTCCAGCGCCAGCGGGTCATGAACATCGGCGCCTGGAGGACGGCCTGGATCAAGACCTCGCGGACTGTGTCGGAACGCAGGAACCCGAAGACCGACTCGAGCGGGAAACTGTGCCGTTCGCCCAGCGAGAGCACGATGCCCTCGTCCGTGGCCGCCGCCTGCAGCTCGAAGTCGAAGGTGGCGCAGAACCGTTTTCTGAGGGCAAGGCCCCAGGCGCGGTTCAGCCGACCGCCGAAGGGCGCATGCAGGACCAGCTGCATCCCACCGCCTTCGTCGAAAAACCGTTCGGCGATGATCCGCTGCTGGGTCGGCACGGCGCCGAGGGCCGCCCTGCCCGCCAGAACGTAGACGACCGCCTGCTCCGCGCCGCGCCGGTCGAGGCCACAGTCTTCTTGGAGCCTTTGAAGCGCTGATGGCTGAATGCTGACGGCTTCCCTGACCGCCGCGACTTCCGCCGACAGTTCCGCCGTGCGGGCCGGCGCCTCGCCGCGCCAGAAGGGAATGGTCGGCGGTGCCCCATGCGCATCCTCGACCCTCATTTTTCCGGTTTCGACTCCACGGATGCGCCAGGAGGTATTGCCCAGCAGGATGATGTCGCCGGCCAGACTCTCCACCGCAAAGTCTTCGTCTACCGAACCGACGACGGTGCCCTCCGGCTCCGCCACTACCGCATAATTGGCCGTATCCGCGATCGCCCCGCCGGAGGTGATGGCCGCCAGGCGCGCGCCGCGTCTGGCGCGAATCCGGCGATTAATCCGGTCGTGGTGGAGATAGGCATGGCCCCTGCCTCTGCTCGTGGCAATGCCATCGGCCAACATATGCAGGACCGAATCGAAGTCCTGCCGCGACAGATCCCGATAGGGGGCGGCCTGCCGACAGAGGTCATAGAGGGCCTCCTCCGTCCACTCCTGGGCGGCCACCGATGCCACCATCTGCTGGGCCAGGATGTCGAGGGGTCCCGGCGGCACGATCAAACCATCCAATATGCCGGCCCGGATGGCCCGAATGAGCGAGGCGCACTCGATCAGTTCGTCCCTGGTGGTCGCAAAGAGCCGTCCCTTGGGGATGGCGCCGATCCAGTGGCCGGACCGGCCGACCCGTTGCAGGCCGATGGCGATCGAGCGGGGCGAACCGATCTGACAGACCAGATCCACCGTACCGATGTCGATACCCAGTTCCAGCGAGGCGGTCGCGACCACCACGCGGGTCTGGCCGGTCTTGAGCCGCTCCTCCGCCGAGAGGCGGATTTGCCGCGACAAGCTTCCATGGTGAGCCGCCACCGCCTGCTCGCCCAGATCACCGCGCAGCCGTTCCTCCAGATGGTGCGACACCCGCTCGACCAGCCGCCTGGTATTGACGAAGACGAGCGTGGATTTGTGCGCCCGGACGAGCTCGGCCACGCGGTCGTAGACGTCGCTCCAGACCGCGTTCGTCGCCACCGCGCCCAACTCGTCCTTGGGCACTTCCACCGTCAGATCCATTCGCCGTCGATGGCCGATGTCGACGACGACCGGAGGGGGCCCGTCCCCCGCCAGGAACCCGGCGACGGTTTCGATAGGCCGCTGCGTGGCCGAAAGTCCGATGCGCACCGGCTTGACCGCCGCCAGGGCATCCAGCCTGGCCAACGACAAGGCCAGGTGCGCCCCGCGTTTGTTCGGCGCGACGGCGTGAATTTCGTCCACGATCACGGTGCGGACATCCCGCAAGATCCGGCGGCTCTTCTGGGCCGTCAGGAGCAGATAGAGAGACTCGGGCGTCGTGATCAGAATGTGCGGCGGCCGGCGGAGCATCTGCTGCCGGTCCCAGGCCGGCGTGTCGCCGGTCCGGACCAGGACCCTGAGTTCCGGCACCAGCAGGCCAGCGGCCAGCGCCGCATCGGCGATCTCGGCCAGCGGCTCTTGTAGATTTTTTTGAATGTCGTTGCCGAGCGCCTTGAGGGGCGAGACGTAGAGCACCTGGGTGCAGTCGGTCAGTTCTCCGGCCAGCGCCTGTTGAAAAAGCGCGTTGATGCAGGACAGGAAGGCGGCGAGAGTCTTGCCCGATCCGGTGGGCGCCGCAATCAGGACCGGCGAACCGGCGGCGATGGCCGGCCAGCTCTTGGCCTGGACCTCCGTCGGCGCGCCGAACCGGCCTCGGAACCAGCCGGCGATCACGGGATGAAAGGGGGCCAGCGGCATAGGGGTGGAATTTTACCACGGGCGGCGCCATGGCAACAGCCGGCCGATCGGGTACAATGGCGTCGCTCAGTAGGCGAGGCCCAGCGCATGGAGCATCCATCACCGGTCGTAATTCTCGGCACCGGCTATACCGGCCTGGTCATCCATGCCCTCGGCCAGGCCAGGGGGCTGAGGGTCCTGGCCGGCAGCCGATCGCCGGACGAACACTTGGCTTCGATTCCCCCCTCGCAGCGCTTGCGCTTCGATCTGGCCCGGCCGCAGACCTGGGCCGATATTCCGGAGCGGGCTCGGCTCATCTGGTGTTTCCCGGCGATCCCCGAGACGCTCGTGCAGGGCTTTGCCGAGCGAGTCGCCCCCAGGATCAGCCGGCTGGTGGTGCTGGGCAGCACGTCGGCGTACGAGCCGGCGGCCCCGCAGAAGGAAGGGGCCGCCGCGTCGCTGATCGACGAAGACTCCCCCCTCAACCTGGCCCTCCCCCGCGTGCGCGGCGAGGAATGGCTTCGGGCTCATTGCGGGGCGATCATTCTCCGCAGTGCCGGCATCTACGGACCCGGACGTCATGTGTTGGATTGGATCAGACAAGGGCGGGTGACGGCGTCCCCCCGCTACGTCAACCTCGTGCATGTCGAAGACCTGGCCGGGATCTGCCTGGCGGCGCTGGAACAGGGCAGAGCGGGAGAGGTCTACAATGTCAGCGACAGCCAGCCCAGACCATGGGCCGAGATCTGCCGGATCGCTCAGCAACGTTGGGGCGTGGAGTCATCGAAGAAGAATCGGAAGCCGGAGGGAGGGCCGGGGAAGCGCCTGTCCATCGCCAAGTTGCGGCGGGACCTCGGCTACACCTTCCGCCATCCGGACTTGTACGAGGCGCTGGACGCCATCGAAAACGCGGCGCATCACAAATCGGAACGTCTATAACGTCGCAACGTCACACATCCGAGCAGGAGACTTTCGAACGTTCTCGACTTTCTGACTTTGCGACTTGCCGACTTTCAGACTTTTCAGCTTGTGCCCATCGCTCACCGAAGCAGCGCCATGACCGCCGCGCAGACCAGCAGGTTGTTGAGCATGTGGGCCGCCATGCCAGGCAAGAGGCTGCCGGTTTTCTCATAGGCCCAAGCCCAGAGTATCCCGCTCCAGAAGACGCTGACCGTGCCCAAGATTCCATACCCGTGCGCTAAGGCAAAAATGCCCGCGCTGATCGCCGCCGCCACCCTCCATCCATACTTGCGCCGCAGGGTGGCAAAGAGCAGCCCCCGAAACACCAGTTCCTCGAACAGCGGAGCGAACAGCACGTACTCCAGCAGGCTGATCGCCAGCACGGGCCAGGAGCCCCAGACCAAATCTCCGTCGAACCATTCGGTCCAGTGGCTGGCCAGATCCCAGGCCTCCGCGACCCGGCCCAAGCCCCATTCTCCCAGCAAGGCCGCCGCCAGCAAGGCCGCCAGCATCAGTCCCAGGCGGCCCCAGGCCTCGGACAGCGGCCGGAGCCCCAGGCCTTGCATGAATCCGACCCCCGTGGGGCCGAATAAATGTCGTTGGGCCAGAAACAGGATCGGCAGGTTGGTGAGCGGAATGGCCAGGGCTCGCACCAACAGGCTATCGGTCTCGAACGAGAGCAGGCCCAGGGTCATGAGCGAACTGATGGCTCCGCCGCGGATCAGAACCACGGAACCGAGGCGACCTGGCCAGAGAGGCGGGACCGGCGCCTCCCCCACTTGCAACACCCGGCGCGCGCTCTGCGACCCGACGATCAGGGCCAGCGCCATCAGACCGGCCACCATACAGAACAACTGCAAGCCGGCCAGGAGGCGGGCCCGCTGCACCAGGGGTTCAGTCCTGTCGATCTGGGCTGCCTTGATGGCCGAGAGCAGCGGCTGATCGCCGGCCTTGGTCGCGATCTGGACGGCCAACCGATCGTAGAACCAGCCGGCCGGCACTCGTTCCGCCAGTTCCGCCTGGAGCGCCAGTTCATCCGCCCGCGCAATCCTTGGCTCCAGATAGGCGGCGCTCAGCAACCGGGCGAACAGAGGGAACGGGTCCTCGGCATGCGCCCAGGCTAGGATTTCGGCGCGCACTCGGTCGAGCTTGCCGGCCTCGCCGTCCAGAATCGCCGACTGAAGCCGTACGTGCGGGTCCGGGAACGAGTCGGCCAGTTCCTCATACCAGACGGAAGCCAGCGCCAACGTCTCTCCGCTCTCGCTCATCGTCAGGTCGAAGAGCAGCCGTTCCCAGGGAGGCGCATCGGCGAAAACCTCCTCCAGGTCCATCGAGCGGCCGACCATCAGCGCCAGCGCGCGCGCCGGTTCGTCCACCCGGCTGAGGCGGGGGACGGTGGCTTGCAACCAGGCAAACAAGAGAACCGAGCCTAGTAGAATGAGAGCCGAGAGGCCGGTCAGAAACGGGGAGAGTCGAGGACCAGGCGGGGGAACACACGGCGGCGGCTCAGACGGCTCTGGCGATGCGGAGACCGCCGGCTCGGCGCCGCCCTGACCGGCGGAGATCGGCTCATCCTGCCCCATATTCGTAAGATCGCTCACCCAGGCTCCCGATGGCGCAGTATAACATTTTGGCGGCTTGGAACAGGCGCGTCCGATCGGCCGGACGGAAGACCGGCCAGTCGGTGGCGGAACCAAGGGGCTTTCGTTATACTAGCCGCGCAGTGATGCCGGCGGCGGACGGTCCGGAACCAATATCGGAGAGCCTCTATGACACTCGCGACCTCTTCTGCTTGCGGCGAGTTCAGTCCTCCGCCGAGGCTGCTGCTCGGTCCCGGGCCCAGCCTGGTGCATCCGCGTGTGCTGCAGGCCATGGGCAGACCGCTGCTGGGGCATCTTGACCCGGAGTTCTTGCAGCTTATGAACGAGATTCAAGCGATGCTCCGGCATGTCTTTCGCACCGAGAACCGGTTTACCATCGCGCTCTCCGGCACCGGTTCCGCCGGCATGGAGGCGCTCCTGGTCAATCTGGTGGAGCCGGGAGAGACGGTGCTCGTCGGCGTCAACGGTGTCTTCGGCGCCCGAATGGCCGCCGTCGTGGAACGGTGCGGCGGCCGGCCGATCACAATCGAGGCGCCCTGGGGCCGGATCGTCGAGCCGGACGCCATCCGGCTGGCACTCGCCCGCTCCGGCCCGGTCAAAGCCGTGGCCCTGGTCCACGCAGAAACCTCCACGGGAGCCCGGCAACCCCTGGAAGCCATCGGCGCCCTCTGCCGGGAAGCCGGCGCCCTGTTCATCGTGGACGCCGTGACCTCGCTGGCCGGCCTGCCCCTGGAGGTGGACGCCTGGGGCATCGACGCCTGCTACAGCGGCACGCAGAAATGCCTGAGCTGCCCGCCGGGCTTGTCTCCGCTCACGCTCAACGATCACGCGCTGACCGCCATTCGTCGCCGCAAAACGGCATGCCGAAGTTGGTACCTCGACCTCTCCCTGGTGGCGGACTATTGGGAAGAGGGGAAACGGGCCTATCACCATACGGCGCCGATCTCCATGCTCTACGCCCTGCGGGAAGCCTTGCGGCTCGTGGAAGAAGAAGGGTTAGAGTCGCGTTTCGCGAGGCACCGGTTGCAGAGCGAGGCCCTGGGAGCCGGACTCGAGGCGCTGGGGTTGAGCCCGTTCGCCCAGGAGGGGTATCGCCTGCCCAGCCTCGCCTGCGTGACCCTGCCGGCTCGAATCGACGACGCCGCCGTGCGGGCCTCGCTCCTGCGGCGCTTTCAGATCGAAATCGGCGGGGGCTTGGGACCGCTCCGGGGACAGGTCTGGCGCATCGGGCTAATGGGCGAATCCGCCAGACGATGCCACGTCCTGACTCTGCTCAGTGCCTTGGAAGAATTGGGCCTCGACCAGGGCTGGCTCGCACAACCAGGTGCGGCCTTGACTGCCGCCGCAGGCGTCTATGCCCGACCCGGCGAGCCGGGCGCAATGCCGCAGAAATCCGCTCGGATGTCCAGCGAAAGGGAGAAGGCTTGCTCATGAAACCACCGATGATTTGGGGAACGGTCCTGGTGCTGCTGGTGCTCGTCGGCTTCGGCGGCTACTGGGGGCTGTCTAGTTTGCTCAACGATGCCGAGGAGCCGGTCACGATCGCGCCGGAACTCGTGGCCGATTACCTCCATGCCGTGATCCAGGCGAACCGCACCGTCTACACCAAGAACATCGTGGACAAAATGCAAGAGAGCGGCATCGTGGAAGCAGCCGAACACTGGAAGGGCGAAAACGCCCTGCCGCTGCCGGCGCAATTCCTGATCGAAACCGGCCGACTGGTGGCCGACAGCGGCAAGGGCATCAAGTACAAACTGGTCAGCCTCTGGCCGATCTACGTCTGGAACAAGCCGGAAACGGAATTCGAGCGGAAGGGGTTGGAGGCCGTGGCGAAGAGTCCGGATCAGCCGTTTACCGGGTTCGTGCGGATCGGGCGGGAACGGTACTTCCAAGCCGTCTACGCGGACGTGGCCGTCTCACAGGCTTGCGTCACCTGCCACAACCAGCACGTCAACAGCTCCCGCCACGACTTCAAGCTCAACGACGTCATGGGGGGCATCGTCATTACGATTCCGGTCACTCCTTAGCTTCTTCCGCGATTCAGCCGGCCAGGCCTCGGGCCGGCTTGGGCCTTTTCCCATCGGACGACGCCGGAGGCTTCAACGGCAGGCGAAGGTGAAAGGAAGTACCCACCCCCTCACGGCTCTCCACCGTAATCTGGCCGCCGTGGGCCTCGATCACGTCCTTGACGATTTTGGTCCCCAGACCCGTGCCCCCCGCCTTGCGGCTGATCGCGCGGGGCGAAAAGAGACTCGCCTGGACGTCGGACGACATCCCTCGCCCCGTGTCGATGACCGACACCAGCACCTGGCGGCTCTTCGGCTCCCACCCCCCCCGAACCGTGATGGACCCGCCGGGCGGCACTTCCGGAATCGCATTGTTGATCAGGTTGTAAAAGGCCAGATAGAGCCGCCGCTCGTCCGCCAGGATCGGCGGGAGCCCCTCCAACCCATCCCGGCGCAGCTCGATGTGGCTATCCTTGGCCAAGAGGCTCAAGGTGTGCTGGGCCTGTTCCACGAGGGCTTCGACCCGGCACGGACGGAACTGCGGTTCCGTGCTCAGGCCCTTGACGCAGTCGGCCATCTGTTTGACCTGGTCCTGGATTCGGCGCGCGCTGGTCTTCAACAGCCCCAGGACATCCCGGCTCAACCCCCGCATTTGCCTGGTCTCGTCCGCCTCCGGCTCTCCCAAGCCGTCCAGAAACTTCTCCAATTGGGGCCCCAGCAGATCCACGCCGCAGAGCACGGGTGTCAGAAGGTTGCCGACGTCGTGCCCGATGTCGCCCAGCAATCGCCCGACCTCCGCAAACTTCACTTCCTCGTAGAGCCGCGCCTGCACGATCGCCGCCGACATCAAGGCGGAGATGATCATCAGGATGGACACGTCCTTCTGGCCCAGCCGTCCGCGGCGCTTGTTGAGCACCTCCAGCACCCCGATCGGCTTGCCTTCCCAGGGCTTCAGCGGCAGCGTGATCATGTCCTTCGTGTGATACCCGATGCTGGCATCCACGCGGGCCAGGTGGCGGCGATCCCGCGACACGTCCTGTGAAATGTGCGGCTTGCCGGACTTGAACACGGCGCTGGCGATCCCCTGGTCCCAGGGAATGGCCATGCCGCGCAGCCGTTTGGCCTTCTGCCCGATCACATGGCGAAACACCAGCTGCTTGGAGGCCGGATCGGCCAACAGCACCGAGGCGGCGTCGGCCCCCACCACCTCCAATGCCGTGCGGAGGGCATGGCCGATCAGCGAGTCGACGTCCGTCTGTCGCGAGAGGGACTGACTGATCCGTCGCGCCGCTTCCAGCTCCTTCGCGAGCTGAACCGCACGGTTCCGGCTCGGCACTCTGTTCGACTTGGGTCGGGCAGGCATGGAGGCCTATGGTAGCGCATTCGCAAAGACACGACAAGTCAAGGGGCCGGGACGCCTCCGGCCCACGCCGATACGGCCGGCGGCACGTTTTCTGATGCATGACTCAGCGCCGATGTGCTACTTGAATAGGAGCAAGTCGCGCAGGATGGAGGTTCAGGACATGTCCATGGCCATTCGCAACGTGCGGATCATCGACGGGCTCGGACAGACGATCGAGCGCGGCACGCTGCTCGTCAACGGAGACCGTTTCGTCGCGGTGGGAGGGGAACGGGATGTCCGCGTGCGGCGCGGGACTCCCACCGTGGACGGGCGCGGCCTCACGGCCTTGCCGGGCCTGATCGACTGCCACGTCCACCTCTGCCTCGGCGGAGACGCCGATGTGGTCGGAACGATCCGCGACGAAGAGCCGGCCCTCACCCTGTTGAAAGCCTCCCGCTTCGCCCGCCTGACGTTAACGGCGGGCGTCACGACCGTCCGCGACGTCGGGGCCAGGGACCATCAGATCTTCGCCCTCAAACAAGCCCAGTCAGCGGGCCTGGTCCCGGGTCCGCGCATCCTCGCGGCCGGCCTGGCTATCTGCATGACCGGCGGTCACGCCCGTTTCATCGGACGCGAGGCCGACGGGCCGGAGGAAATCCTGCGGGCCGTCCGGGAGCAGCTGGCGGCCGGCGCGGACGTGATCAAATTTATCGCCTCCGGCGGCGTGCTGACGCCCGGCACCTCCCCCGATCGCCCCCAGCTGACCCAGGACGAGCTGGCTGCCGGGATGGACGAGGCGCGCCGTGCCGGCCGGCGCGTGGCCGCGCATGCGCACGGGGCCGAAGGTATGAAGAACGCCATTCGCGCTGGGGCCCACTCCATCGAACATGCGACCTTGCTGGACGACGAAGCCGGCGAGTTGATGCGCGCCCACGGCGTGTTCATGGTCCCGACCCTGTCGGCGCTGGCCACGACCGCTGCCTGCGGCCCGACCTGCGGCGTGCCGGAATCGGCCGTGACCAAAGCCCGCTCCATGAAGGCCCGGCACGAAGCCAGTTTCAAGCAGGCTCTTCGATCCGGCATTCCCATCGCCATGGGCACCGACGCGGGTACGCCCTTCAACTATCACGGGGACAACGCCCAGGAGTTGACGCGGATGGTGGCGCTGGGGATGAGCCAGATGGAGGCCATCCTGTCCGCCACGGCCTCCGCCGCCGAACTGTTGGGCATCCGCGAGCTGGTGGGGACCCTCGAACCGGGCAAGCTTGCGGACCTGGTGCTGGTGGATGGAAACCCGTTGAAGCGGATCGAGATCCTGCAGGATCGGAGCCGGATCGCCGGCGTGATGCAGGCGGGCCGGTTCGTCAGCGGCCCTCTGGCCGACTCACAGCAGGCAGCCGGCAGTAAGCAGTAGGCGGCCTGCCTTTGGCCTTCTGCGTTCTGCCGACCGCCTTCGTTCTTGCCCCTCACCGCCGCGTATAAAACAGCTCCAAAGCGTTCCGGAACCCGCTGAGCCGGCCTCGATGGAATGTCGTCTCGAACCGGTTCCTGACATCGGCAACCCCTCGGTCGTCTCCCTTCCGAATCGCCCCCTGCGACACCATCATTTGCAGGGCAACGTCCAGTAATCGTTTCCGCCTGGCTTCCATCTCAGGCGTGACCAATTCCTCCATGGCCTCGGCGGCCCGGTCGAAAATCAGCGGTTCCTTGAAACTGTCATAGCCCTGCGCCTCCACCGTCCGTTCGCGGATCAACGCCAGCTCGCGCTTGATCCGATCGACGTCCTTCACGAGCGCGGCGAAGATTTCCTTTTGCCCCTCGTCGTGGAGCTTGTGTTCCATCGCCTCCAGGACGATCGCCGGATCGGGCGCCTTTTCCGCGACGTCCTCGGGCCCGAACCGCAGCCGCTCGTAGGAGCGGCGGTTTTCCGGATCGCCGATGACTTCATAGGCGGCGTTGATCTCGCGGATCTTGGCCTCCGCCTCTTTGTCGTCGGGGTTCCGGTCCGGGTGATACTCGAAGACGCGCTTCCGGTAGGCCTTCTTGATCTCTTCGTCCGAGGCGCTCCGGGCGACTCCCAGGACGGCATAGTAATCCAGTGGCGGCATCGTGGGCCGATGATAGCATCCGGGCCGGCCCCCTGCAACGAGGCATCTCCGCCATTCGCCGCTTGACAGCTGGGTCAAACCCCCGTAGCCTGCCCCCCCATGTCGACGACCGAGCGCGGCACATCCCCCCCATCCTGGCGCGAAGGCGTCACGCCCTACCAGTGGCTCGTCCTGTTCGTCGCCTGGCTGGGATGGGTCTTCGATTCCATGGACGCGACGATCTACGCGATCGTCCTCCACCCGGCCCTCGAAGAGCTGCTGAGCCATTCCACCGCAGGCGGGCCGGTCACCGACGACATGATCGGCTGGTACGGCGGCCTCATCCTCTCTATCTTTCTGATCGGCTGGGCCATCGGCGGGGTCCTGTTCGGCGTGCTGGCGGACTATTTCGGACGGACCAAAACCCTCGTGGCCACGATTCTCATCTACGCCCTCTTCACCGGACTGGCCGCCCTGTCACAAGACTGGTGGCACCTGGCTATCTATCGCTTCCTGACGGCGCTGGGCATCGGAGGGGAATGGGCCGCCGGTGCCGCCATTGTCGCGGAGGTCTGGCCGGAGGACAAGCGGACCAGGGCGGCGGGGCTCCTGCAATCGGCCTGGGCCGCCGGGTTTTTTCTGGCCGCCGCCATAAATTTGCTGCTGAAAGGGTACGGGTGGCGGGCGCTGTTCCTGGTCGGCATCGTCCCCGCCTTCGTCGCGATGCTGGTGCGCCTCTGGGTCAAGGAACCGGAACGGTGGGTGCAAGCCCAGGAGCGCGAGAAAGCCTTGGGCCTCGAACACAAGGTCCTGCTCCCCGAACTCTTCCACGCGCCGCTTCGACGCGCCACGCTCGCGGGCTCGACGCTGGCCTTCGTCGCGGTGTTCGGTCTCTGGGGCGCGGGCAACTGGACCCCCACGCTCATCGGCGCCCTGCCGGACATGCAGGGGCTCAGCCGGACCGACATCGCCGGGAAGGTGAGCTACGCGATCATGCTGTTCAACCTCGGCGCCCTGCCGGGCTACCTCAGTTTCGGCCCCCTGGCCGACCGGTTCGGACGGCGCCCGGTCTTCGCGTTGATGTGCGTGGGCAGTCTGATCATGGTGCCGGTCACGTTCTTCGCGCCGCACGCCTATGCGCATGTCCTACTGCTGCTGCCTATCCTGGGATTTTTCAGCAGCGGCATCTTCAGCGGGTTTCCGATCTACCTGCCCGAGCTCTACCCGACCCGCCTGCGCGCCACCGGCTCCGGCTTCTGTTTCAACGCCGGCCGCGTGCTGGCGTCCGCCGGACCGTTCCTGACCGGCGCGCTGGTCACCGCGCTCGGCAGTTTCGGCCGTGCCGCCAGCGCCGTCGCGCTCGTCTACCTGCTGGGGCTGGCCATCCTGCCGTTTGCCCCGGAGACCAGGGGCCGTCCTTTGCCGGAGTAGTCGCGCCGCTCAACCGGCTACCCCCGCCGCGGCTCAACCAACCGGGCACGTGACTTGACGCCGACACAAACTCTATGGTTTTCTCTCTCTCATCAGTCCTTCCCTTGACGGTATTCCACGAAAGACAATGGTCGGCTAGCAGATAGAAGCGGAACCCCCTTGCATACAACCGGCCCTCATGCTACCCAGTCACTAGCTCCGTTTTCGTTGCCCGACTTCCGTTCAAGTTTCAATCGGACCATCACATGAATTGGATTAATGGGATGCTCCTGGCCTGCGCCTCCGTGCTATTGCCCGGCCTTGCCCCCGGCCTCGCGCAAGCGGAGATGGGGCCGGACAAGCCAAGCGCAGCCCTCCCGATCGGGCCCTTGACTCCTACGGTCGGCGAACAGACACCGCTCTCGGAGGAACGGCAGGGGCGAATCGCGTCGCCGCAAGAGCCGGATCTGGCCTCCATGTTCACGAGCGGGGACTACACCTATTTTCCCCTCCCCGCCTTCGGCTACTCCCGGAACGAGAGCTTCTACATCGGAAGTCTCATGCCGATTCTCAAGGCGAATTCCAAGGGAGAGATCGACGATATTCTCGCGCCCCAGTACCTCTACAATGAGTTCGTCGGCAACAGCCTCACCCTGAACTACTACGGCTACCGGTCGGACACGGTCCAGTACCGGGCCATCGTCAATTATGCCGATCGGGTCCAGAAGAATTTCGATTTCAGCTATAAGGACCTGGGGGCCGGAGGCGGGCGGTACATCCTGGGCGGGCAGGTGAACTTCTTCAAGAATCCCTTTGCCCGATTCTTCGGCTTCGGGAACGGGTCCAGCCTGAACGCGGAAACCGATTTTACGGCGCGGGAGACAAACATCAACGCCTACATCGGCATCAACCTCAGCCCCGACTTCTCCGTCATCCTGACCGGCCGGTACCGGGATGTGCGGGTGGAAAACGGGATCATTCCCACCCTGCCCCAAACCAGCGCGAACTTCAGGAACACGCCGGGCGTCGATGGGGCGCAGATGACCGGCGGCAAGCTGTCCCTGCTCTACGACACGAGAGATTCCCAGCTCACGCCGGTCAAGGGCGTCTATATGCTGCTCTCGGCCGAGTTGGTGTCCAACGTCCAGCACGACGAACCTAACCGCTGGCTCCGGTTCACGCTGGATGCCCGCCGTTTGATTCCCCACGACGGGGGCTCCAAAGTCTTCGTCGCTCGTGTCGTGGCCGACGGGATCGTGCGGACCGACAACACCCGCGGCCGCGACATCCCCTTCTATGAACGGCCCATGCTGGGCGGCGAAACGACGCTGCGCGCCTTCGGTTTGAACCGCTTCATCAGCGACCAGATGTGGCTGATCAACCTGGAGGAGCGGATTCGGATGAAAGACATCGTGGTCATGGATCACCACCTCGAGTTCGAACTGGCGCCGAACCTCGACATGGGGCGGGTCTTCCAACTGGCCGACGAACCCTTCGCGTTTCGCCAGACGCAGATCAATCCCGGCCTGGGGTTTCGCGTCATGGCCAAGCCGCACGTGGTCGGCCGCCTGGACATTTCCTACGGGCGGGACGGGAGCAATGCGTTCGTGGGGGTGGACTATCCGTTCTGAAATTCAGGGCAGCTGTCAGCAGTCAGTTCTCAGTTCTCACTTCTCAGCTTCCGGAGCTGACGGCTGAACGCTTCTTACGCCCTTGTGCCGCTGAAGTCCAAAGCTTCCCGCACTTTCAGGGCCAGCTCTTCCGGCGTAAAGGGTTTTTGAAGCAGCAACGTGTCCCGGCCATCTGGGGTTCGACTCGCGGTGGCGGCTTCGGCATAGCCGGTGAGATAGAGGACCTTTAGACTTGGCCTGACGGCCGTCAACTGGGCCACGAGGTCCGGGCCGCTCATCTCCGGCATCACCACATCCGTGACCAAGAGGTCGATTACACCTGGCTCCTGCTCGGCGAGCGCCAACGCGGCAGGACCGGACACCGCATCCAGCACGGTATAGCCGTGCTGCTCGATCACCTTCCGGATCAACGTGCGGACGACCGCATCGTCCTCCACCACCAGCACGGTTTCGGTGCCGCGTGGAATGCTGCCAACATCGACCACCGCCGTCGTGGCTCCGGCCTGGGCATCCCACCGGCGAAGATAGATCGTCATGGTCGTGCCCTGCCCCACCTTGCTCTGGATATCGATCGCTCCCTCGCTCTGTTTCACAATGCCGTAGACCGTCGCCAGCCCGAGCCCGGTGCCCTGCCCGCTCGGCTTGGTGGTAAAGAACGGCTCGAAACAGCGGGCGCGGGTCTTGGCGTCCATGCCGGTGCCGGTGTCCTTGACCGAGAGCCGGATGTAGGGTCCCGGTTTCGTGCCCGGATGCTGTCGGCTGAACGCTTGATCCAAATCCACGTGGGCCGTCTCCAACGTCAAGGTCCCTCCCCGCGGCATGGCATCCCGGGCATTGACCGCCAGGTTCACGATAATCTGCTCGAGCTGGGTCGGGTCCTCCTGGACCACCACCGGTTCCGGCGCCTGGTGGGTGACCAGACAAATATGTTCCCCCAGCAACCGCCGCAACATCCGGGTCAAGTCGGTCACCACATCGTTAAGGTCCAGCGCCGTCGGCTGACGGGACTGCTTCCGGCTGAAGGCCAGCAGTTGCTGCGTGAGGGCGGTGGCGCGCTTCGTCGCCTTGCGGATCTCCTCCACATCGTGGTAGGCGGCGTCCTGTGGCGTCAGCGAACTCAACAGGAACTGACTGTATCCTCCGATGATCGTCAGCAGGTTGTTGAAGTCGTGCGCCACGCCGCCGGCCAGCTGTCCGATCGCTTCCAGCTTCTGCGACTGCCGCAACTGCTCCTCGCTCTCCTTGAGGGCCTTCTCCAGGGCCTCTTCCCCCCACTTGCGTTCCGTGATATCGCGGAAACTCCACACCCGCCCCAGGACCTCGCCGCCGATCCGATGCGGCTGAGAATAGCGCTCGAAGAGCCGTCCATCCCTGAATTCCACCACGTCGTAGCTCTCCGCATCCGGCTGCCCGTACAGAGTCCGGACCTTGGCCAGAAACTTCGCCGGATCTTTCACTTGATCCAGCGCGAAGGTCAGGAGATGGTTGTCGTTCCTGGTTGCCATGACGGAGTCCGGGATCTTCCACATCTCGATGAATTTCTGGTTGCAGCACACGATTTGCCGGTCGCCGTCCACCACGCACATGCCGTCGCTGGTGGATTCCAGGGTCGCCGTCAGGAGAGCCTGGCTGTGCCGGAGATTTTCTTCGGCGCGCTTCTGCGACGTCACCTCCACCAGCCCCCAGAGCAATGCCGGAGTCCCCTCGAACAGCAGCGGCTGAATGGAGACGCGCGCCGAGAACGGCTTCTGATCCGCGGTCGTGAAACTCGCCTCATAGTTCTGCACCTGCCCCTGCTTGCGGAGCGCCGCCAGCAGGGCCTGCCGCTGCGCCGGCGGCTGAACGCACTCCGCCAGTTTCCGGCGGAGCATCGTGTCCGTCGCGCACCCGAACAAGGCGCCGAGACGCTCATTGCCGAAGAGGATGGCCGTGTCGGCGGCCCGACACAGGGCCATGGGAATCGGACTGGCTCCGGCCAGGACGCGGAAGAGCTCGTCGTTGTCGCGCACCACATCCTCTCCGCGCCGCCGTTCGGTGGCGATAAACGCCGCAAGGGTGTTGGTATTCTCCATCAAGGCGGCGGTCTGCTCCCGCGCCGTTCGCAGCTGCGTGGCCAGCTCGCCCACTTCTTCCGTCTTGTGTCCTTCCAAGCCCTTGATCAGATTGGCGATGCCGGCCAACTCCGTGGACAGCACCTGAAACTGCCGGTCGAGCAGATTTTTCTTGGCGTCCAATTCTTTGGCGGCAGCCTCGCGCTCGGATTCCAGCTTGGACTTGGCCAGCTTGACGACTTCATCGGTGGATTTGGAAAGGAGGTGCGAGGTCAGGTTGCCCACACTGGCCTCGATGGTATCGACGACGGCGGCCAACTGAGCCTTCTGTTCCGCGTGATGCTCGCGGAACAGCCGCTCGGTCAGGTCCTTGGCGACCGCAGCCTGCTGGCGCCGTATCAGCAAGGCCGCCCCGAGCCCCAGGGCCAAGCCGACGAGCAACGCCACCGAGACGGATATCCACAACATGGGCGGGATTGTATCACTTGGGCACGGGAGGGGCCAGTACGGAAGAAGTTTTTCCGGCCACCGAAGGTCTACGCCGAGACCAGTCGCCTGGCCAGGGCCCGTTCCTCTTCAGCCGTGTGCACGTCACCGTTCAGCCTGGCATCCAGGAGCCGCTTCAGGATCTGCCTGTACCGGGGACCGGGCTTCAAACCCAGGGCCTTGAGATCCGCGCCGGTCAAGGCCGGCTTGGTCCGTCGATCGACGGCAAGGTAGGAAACCACGAGGCGTTTCACGGATTCCGTCTTGGCCTTCGCCAGCACCAGGAGCAGCGTCTCATCGGACAGGCCGACCAGGAGATGGTAGGCCTGCGCCGGGCCCGGCGCAGGCCGCACGGCCAACCTCCGGAGAATGCCATTGGCCGTAAGGCATCCGGCCCGCACGGCCTGCGCAACCGACGCCGGAACCGCGAGCCGCGTCAGGGTGTCTTCCACCGCCCGCGCGGGGAGCGGCTCCAGCAAGGCCATGAGATAGACCACCCAGGGCTTGGCCGCCGCGCCCTCCGGCCAATCCAGCGCGGCGATCTTGTACCAGTCCAGCGTATCCTCCACCGCCTGCACAAGCGACGCCAGTCGAGCCGACCAAGTCAAGCGCGGGTGAATAAAGCGGAGCAAGTCCAAGTCCGCCAGACGCCGCAACGCCGGTTGCGGTTTCAGTTCGGACAGCAGAAGCCGCAGCTCCTCCGATAGGCGATGCCCGGACAGTCGATGAAACAAGTCCATCTTCACGGCGCCCTTGATCAGCGCCAGGGTTTCCTTCCCCAGACGGAACCCGAATCGATGTTCGAAGCGGATGGCCCGGAACACGCGGGTCGGGTCCTCCACAAAACTCAGGCTATGGAGAACCCGGATCGCGCGCTCGTGCAGGTCTCGCTGTCCGCCGTAGAAGTCCACCAACTCCCCGAACGTCCGTTGGTTCAACCTGACGGCCAGGGTGTTGATCGTGAAGTCCCGCCGGTAGAGGTCCTTCTTGATCGAGCTTAGCTCCACGGTCGGAAGCGCGGTCGGATACTCGTAATATTCGGTCCTGGCCGTGGCCACATCCACCTTCCTGCCGTCCGGTAGAACCACGAACGCGGTCCCGAACCGGTCGTGGACTTTCACCCGCCCGGCGGTTTGTTTGGCCAAGGCGCGGGCAAAGGCAATCCCGTCCCCCTCGATCACCAGGTCGATATCGAGGTTCTCGATGCCCAAGAGGAGGTCCCGGACGAACCCGCCCACAACATAGGCCGACAGATCGAGCCGGTCCGCCAATCGGCCGGCTTCTTCCAACAACCGGTAGAGCCCTCCCTTCAACCGCTCTTTCAGCAACGATCGGACGTTCCGGCGGCGGGCGTACGGAGACGGGCCCGGCTCTTCCTTCCCCTTGGCCCTCGCGCGGGCCGCGGCCAGCACATCGTCGTGCAGGGCCCTGAGCAGATCGGTCCTCGTGATCACGCCTACGACTTTGGCGGAGGCCGCAGGCCCCGTCAGCACCGGCACAAACCGCTGGTTGCGCTCGATCATCTGCTGCTCGATCTCATGAAACGGCGTCTCCGGGCCGGCCCGATACTGCTCCATCTGGACGAACTCGCGGACCGGCGACGTGGCCAACCCGTGGAACAGGGCTTTCTGCACGATCTCCCGCGTCATCAGTCCCAGGAACCGCTCCCGCACATCCAGCACCGGCAAGACATTGACACCGTACTTGGTCATCATGCCCTCGACGTCCAGGACGGTCGCTTCCTCTCCGGCGGCTTTCACCGGCCTCGTCATCACGTCCCGCGCGAGCAAGGTGGGGCGAAACCGTTCGGCCAGCAACTGCGTCAGCCGCTCCCGCACCTCGACAAGCGTCCGCCCTTTCACGCTCGCCGCCGCCGCTTCGGCATGCCCGCCGCCGCCGAACTCTTCCAGGATCCGTCCGACATCGATCTCGGCCCGCCGGCTTCGCCCGATGATCTCGACCTTCTCCTCCATCGCCACGGCCGCCAACACCGCATCGAATCCCTCCATCTCGGCCAGCTTGTGCACCACTTCGGCCAAGTCGCCGCGATAGCGGTCGAATGTGCTCGTGGACAAGAACACCTTCCGAGCCTCCACGTAATGGGTCTCGCCGTGCTGCAGCAGATCGTTCAGGATGGCGATCTGGTCCGGATCGAGGTGCCGACGCAGGCTGTCCGAGACGAGGTTCAGGTCCGCGCCGGCCCGCAACAGGCTTGATGCGGCGTCAAGATCGCGGGGAGTCGTGGACACATAGGCCAGAGAGCCGGTCTCCTCGTAGAGCCCGATCGCCAACACCGTGGCCTCGAAGGGACTGAGGGGGAGCCCCTGGGCCTGGAGCCGCTCGATCAGTATCGTGGTGGTCGCCCCGACGGGCTCCACCACCGACAGGTCGGTGCGAAGCGGCGGCGTCTCATCCGAGGAAGCAGCCGGGTGATGGTCGTACACATGGATCGACACACCCGGCCTGCCGCAGAGGTCTTTGAACGGGCCAAGGCGCGACGGCTCATGCGTGTCCACAAGGATGAGGCGGGTGACTTGGTCGAAGTCCACGTCCTTCAGCCGGGCAAGCCCCAGGTCGTGGATGGCCAAGAAACTGCGGACCGTCTCCTGCGCGCCGGCCGGCAGAACCAGCGTCGCCCCCGGATAGAGTTTCCGCGCGGCCACCATCGAGGCCAGGCCGTCGAAATCCGCGTTGATATGAGTGGTGACGAGTTCCATCGGTTCATTCTAGCAGGATTGCCGGGAGCCGTTAAGAACGCTTGCTCGCGTCGGCCCTACCGGATGTCCTGAAAGAAGGCGCGTGGCAGGACCGGCAGGCGGAATTGCACGTAAAGGATAATCAGGAGCACGCGGGCGAAGGACCGCCAGATGCCCATCTGCACGAACTTACGCGGGTCGGTAAGCACCGGCGGATCGAGCAGGATCGGCTTCGTCACCCGCAGAAGCTTCTCGCAAAAGGCCACGTCTTCGAGAATCGGCTGATCGGGAAATCCGCCCACCTGCGCAAAGAGCGACCGCCGCACGAAGAGCCCCTGGTCTCCATAGATGATCCGGGACCGGATGCAGCGGAAGTTGTCCAGGAAGGAAATCAGCGCCAGGCGCCAGTCCGAACCGGAAAACCGGTGCATGAAGCCGCCCGCCTGGACCGACTCGTCCGTCTCCATGCGATTGAGCCGCCGGATCGCGCCCTCCGGCAAGATCGTATCGGCGTGGAGAAAAAGCAGGAGTTCCCCCCTTGCATGGTTGGCGCCGGCATTCATCTGTGACGCGCGCCCTTTCGTCGCATGAAGTAGGCGCGAGGCACGAGGCACGAGGCTATCGGCAAGACTCGAAGGGCTTTCGGACAGCCTCATTCGCCCCTGCCTCTCGCCTCTTGCCCCTTGCCCCTTGCCGAGCATCTCCTCGACAATCCCCACCGTCCGGTCGGTGCTCTCTCCGTCTACCACGATGACTTCATAGTCGCCGCGCTGTTGGAAGAGCCGGCGCAAGGTCTCCGGCAAGACTTTTTCTTCGTTGTAGGCGGGAATGATCACGGAAATCATGTTTCAACCGTCAGCCAAGCGGGCAGGTAGCGTTTGGCATCCGCCGTCCAAGCGGTTGGGTCTTCGTCGATGGATACGAAGAGATCGTGCAATGTCGCCACCATGGACTCGACCAAGGCGACATACTCATGGGCGCGGGCACGGAGGGCGCCGGTGTCCGTCTCCCCTGCCGCGATCGCTCGCTTCAAGGCGCGACAGCCGAAGGCATAGTGGGCCTCCTCTTGATGGATCAGAATGCGGCGCAAGCGGCCGAAGGGCGCTCCGCGCTTCGCCAGCCCCAGCTCGACTCGCTTCAAAATCGCCTCTCCCAGGCCTTCCAGGATAATCTGCTCCGCCAGCAACGTTTCGGCCCAGTCCCGCCTGGCGACTGCGGCTTCGAGCCTCCGGCGATATTCTTCCAGCGACGGCAGCAGCGGGCCGGTTCCCAGATGTTTGGGGGACAGCCAGGCAATCGCACCGTGAAACACGAGGGCATGGGTCGCCTCCTGGCGGGACTGGCTCAGCAGAAACGCCTTCGTCCCAGGATCAGGCGCCAACTCCGCCTGCCAGGCGGCGCAATCCCTTGCCAATAGCTCGCCATGTTCCAGAAACTGCAGCAAGCGGGCGATCGGCACCCGTTCATCAGGGCGTACCAGCATGGCTACCTCATCAATGATGAACGATGAATGCGGAAGGATGAATGCACGGATCCGTGTAACTCATCGTTCATCATTCATCGTTCCGCATTGGTCATCGGGGGCGGACCGTTCAACCGCCAGTCATACTCGAGGAATTCCACGGTAAAGGGCGCCGACTTCAGGTCGCGCGCCAGGTCCTGGTCCGCCACGTATCGAGCCACGTAACCGAGGACCGAGCCGGCCTCCGCCGCAAAGTCATCCTCGAACCACTTGAAGATCATGGAAAGAGAGGCGACTCTTTTCTCCCGGTCGAATCGGTTTCGGGCCGGATCGTTGATGAATGCGCGGGCGCGCTCGTCCAACTGCGCATCCAGCCGGCCGGCCTGATAGGCTTCCTCCCGGAGTTTGGGGCAGGACCGCGAGGCGCAGACAATGGCAAAATGTATGCGCGGCTCGCGGAAATCCGGAATCAGCAGGTTTCGCTCCAAATCATAGAGCGTGATCCGCTCGCCGCCCACCCGATAGTCCCGCCCGAGAAAATAGCGGTACCGGCCGGCCAGGGTGCCCGGCGAATAGCCGTCCAGGATGCCCTGGATGGCGAAGGCGTTATAGGCATTGATCCAGAAGGCCAGCTGGTCCCGATCGGTCGGCAGGCCGGTCGGGTCCACTCGATTAAGCTGCGACACATAGGCCCCGAACCGGCCGTCGGCCTGGATGGCCGGATAGTCTACCCGCCCGTCGAGCACCGAGGCCCGGAGCAGCTCGTCGAACAACTGATGGGTGAAGGCCTGCGGCGCCAGAGGCTCCAGAGGATGAAACTCGCGCGGGACGCCGGCACAGCCGGCCAGTAGCGCCAGGCAGCAGGCAAAGGTCGAGGATAAGGTTGAGTAAGGCACGTGCGCGCGCTTCATCGTATCTCCCTTAACCTGAACCTAAACCTCAGCCTGCTTCAGCGTCAACGGCGTTCTCGCCGCCGTCACCGGATGGCGAAGGATCGAGCCGACCACGCGGCTGCACAGGAGGTTGCAAGAGGACCGGTCCGAACAGCCGGCGATGGTCTCCCGGTCGAACCGCGCCAGAATGTCCGAAAGGGACTGTCGTAGCAGATTTCCGGCGAACGGTTGCGCCAGACAGGAAGCCACGTTGCCGGAGGCGTCGATGGCGATGCTGTACCGGCCCGCGTCGCAGCGATCCAGAGCTCCACCGCTCAACCAGCGGACGTTGTCCCGCAGGTACTGTCGGAAATAGCCCCTCGGCACCAGGCCCGATTCCAACACCTGTTCGAAGACGTCGGCCAGCATCCGGCGGTCATACTGCAATCCCTTGTCGGCCTTCCCGTACCGCTCGATGCCCCAATGGTAGGCCCCCACCACGGGCATGAATCCATGGGCCTTGGCGAACCGCACCATCGACTCGACCTCATCGCGATTCGCCTCGCTCACGATAGTCGTCAGGTACTTGGGATGGGGAAAATCCTTCAGCAGGTCGATGCCCGCCAGCACCTCGGCCAGTTGGTCCGCGCCCCTGATCGACCGGTACCGTTGCCGGTTCAACGTGTCCAGGCTGACCGACAGGTTCAGCGGCAGCGAGGTCAGCCGTCGGACCAGCGGAGGAGTGAACCGCGTGCCGTTGGTGATCAGCGTAAGGCCGAAGCCCAGCGCGTGCAGGTCCTCCAGAATCTCCGGCAGATCCCGGCGTAACAGCGGCTCCCCTCCTTGCACGAAGAGGAAACGCAGGCCGTCCCGATACAGTTCGGCGCCCACCCGCCGGATTTCCTCGCGCGTCATCTCGTACCGCCCCCGGTTCAACGGCAGATCGCAATAGCCGCAAGCGGAGTTGCAGCGGAGAGTGACTTCGAAGATGGCAAGGATCGGCCGCCCCCGGATGACGTTGAGCACCGGCCTGGCGAGGGATGCGAGCGCAGGGGCCATGGGATCAGGCCTGGTCTGAAACGGTGACGGTGATCTCATGGAGCCCCGTGGCCCCGTCTGGAAAGGGGGCTTGCTCCGTCGAGGCCTGAAGTCCCCCGGCCCCGTCTCTGGCCCGGACCATCAAGGTATACCGGCCGGACTGTGGGGGATGCCAGCGGCAGGTCCAGAAGCGCCAGGCCGAGGGCGAGAGTTCCGGCTCCAACTGCGCCGGCATCCACTGATGGCCCCCGTCTGGGCTCAGTTCCACCGAGAGGATGCCGCGACTGCCGGCGAAGGCCAGCCCTTTGATCACTTGCGCCCCGGCCCTGAGCCTGTCCCCGTGACCAGGCACATCGATGCGGGACATGGTCTTGATCAGCGCCTCCTCCGACCAGCCCTTTTGCTGGTAGTAGCCCTTGTAGTCCCGCTCTACCAACTCGATCTCCGTCAGCCACTGGACCTGCTTCATGCCATAGACCCCGGGCACGATGATCCGCGCCGGGAAGCCATGGGCCTGCGGCAACGTGACTCCGTTCATCTTGATGGCCACCAAGACATCCCCGGCCATCGCCCGCTCGATCGGCAGACTGTCCGAGTACCCATCCGCCGCCAGAAAGACGACATCCTTGGCCTGCGCAATCACCCCTGTTTCCTCCAGCAGAGCCTTCAACGGCACCCCTTCCCACAGGGCCGTGCCGATGGCGTCGCCCGCGACGCTGTTGCCCACGCATTCCAGCGTCACGATCTCGGACCACATCGGCCGAGCCAGCAGTTGAGAATACTTGAGCGAGACCGGATGTTCCACCAGCCCCTTGATCGTCAGATCCCACTCGTCGATCCTGACGGTCGGTGGGCTGCGGTAGGACGTGACATAGAAGTCCTCGTTCGGCGTCATCGCCGGCGTGGCCTGAGCTTCACCGCGGAAGAGCTGGCCCAGCACCGTGCCCATAGCGGGAGAGGGCCAAGGCAGGGCCGAGGCCAGAGCCAAGCCACCGGTCAGCATCGCCCCCCCACTCAACAATTGCCTGCGCGAGATCTTCCTCAAGGCCTTTCACCCATTCCTCATCACCCGACGCTCACGTATCCGATTCCGCCAACAGACTTTTAATCCACCGCTCGGTCTCGGCATAGCCGCCCTCGCCGATCCGCACGGTCCGGATGATGCCCCGCTTGTCGATCAGGTACATGGCCGGCCAGTAGCGATTGCCGTAGCGGTTCCAGGTCGCAAAATCGTTGTCGATCGGCACGGGATAGCGAATATCCTTGTCCTTGAGATAAGCCTTCACTTTCTCCACGTTTTTTTCATAATTGAACTCGGGCGAATGGACCCCGATCACGACAAAGCCTTGTTCTCTGAACCTCTCGTACCACTCCCGGACATAGGGCTCCACGTTCCGGCAGTTGTAGCAGCCGAAGGTCCAGAACTCGACCATCACCACCTTGCCCCGCAATTCGGCGAAGGAGACGGGCGTGCCGTTCAACCAGGTCTCGTTCTGGATATCCGGCGCCTTCATGCCGATCCCCGCCTCCGCCGCCGATCCGAGCAGCACCGCCGCCACGATTGCGGCTGCCAGCCGTCGCACGTTCATCGCGTTACCCCTTGGGAATGGAAATGATCGGCGTCTTGACGTTGGTCACGTCGGTCACCGTCATCTGAAATAGATTCGACAGCACCGAAAAGGCCTCCTGGTTCCAGCTCGGCGTCATGCCGCCCGAAATCGGATATTTTCGGATCGAATAGTGCCGGCCTTCGAAGGGCACTGAAAACTCCGCGTCGGACGGCTCATCGGAGGATTCCTCGATGTCCAGAATGTGATCGGGATTGCGCGCCACCGGTCCTGACCGCGGATCCGGGTCCACGTGGAAGCCCGGCTCCTCGGCGATGCCGCGCGCGACAAAGCCGATAATCGCGTTGAAGCTCCGCAACTGGATCACGCCGCGCATCGGATAGTCTCCACCCGGGAAGCCGGGTCGGATATCTACGAAAATATGGTCGGCCGGGTACCGCTGCAGTTCCTCGTGCAGCCGGCGCCGCTCCTCGTTACCCAGCCAACGCAGCTCATAATTGGTGATGGCGATCCGCCCGCCGGCCTTCCGGACCAGCGTCTGGGCGCGGTCCTTCGTCGGCATGGTCCAGCGATAGCCCTTGTCCAGCGCGGCCACCACTTCCACGGGCGCCAGTGCCCGGTCCAGCGCGACCGGAAAGGCCTCTTCGTAGGTGACCGATTCCACATAAAGCTGGCGCGCATGGTCGAGTCCCGCCAGGTGCAGCAGTCGGCGGCGAAACTCCATGAATTCCTGCTTGCGGCCCGGCTGGTTCAGATGCACGGTCCGGCCCTTCTCGGTTTCCAGGAGGACGCCTCGGCCCATCAGCCTCAACAGCATGCTGATGTCAAACCCCTGGTGATAGAGAAACTCGAAGTGGGACTCTTCGAGCGGCCGGAGCACGCGCTTGGTAAATTCTTCTCCCGAAATGGGCACGATCGTGACCGTCGGGTTCTCCGCCACACTGGTCGAGTAACTCAGATTGAGCGGGCGCTCCGATGAATCAGTCGCGCGTCCAAACCCTCCGGCGATGCCGGCATCCACCCGGAAGTCGAAGGTGGCGGCCACGCTGGAAACCGCCGTGAAATGGACGGGGCGATAGTGGCGGGCGCGCGCGATGTTCAGCAGCAGCAGCTCCGCCTCGACCTGACTGGTCGTCCGGTCGTACTCCACCACCGCCCGATGCATGGCGATCGGCGACAGGCAGCCGGAGGCTGCGAGGACACAGACTAAGGTCAAGGTTGAGGCCAAGCCTGATCCGAGCGCGCGTCTCATGGTGGGTTCACCTCAACCTCGACCTTAGCCTCAGCCTTCCTACTTCGCCTTTGAGAAAACGATGTCCCCGAAATAGGCCACCGCCGACTCCTTGGTATTGTCCGTATCGCTCATGATGGCCACGCCGTTGATCATCGGAGGCTCGCCGTCGAAGGCCTTTTTATAATCCTCGTACACGTTCCGTTCCTCCTCCTTCCACTCCCCGACACCCTGCGCCCCGCTTTCAATCACGATCATCTTGGCAAAGTCCGTATAGGCATTGTCGATGAACAGCCCTTGCGGCGCCCTCGCGTCCCAGATGTAATTGATCGCCGCGATCGGGATATCCCCGAAGATCGCGCGGCCCGCCTTGTACTTGGCCTTCCGGCCGAACCCGACCTTGTCCGGATCGTACTCGAAGGTGATGTAGAGCCGCGCCGGGTAATCGTCCCCCTGCTTCGTCGTCACATCGCTGGCCTTGAGCAGGTTGTCCACCTTCCACCTCCAGCGGACGATCGGATATTCCTTCGGATCGATCTTCACTTCCTTCGTCAGGCCGGAGGCCGAGGCCACGCTGGTCGCCTTGACCACGAGCCGGTCGCTGTCTTTCACCAGCGCGTAAACCGTGTGCTTCGGGACTTTCGGAAAGGTCAACGGCCTCCACCCGTCCGGCAATTCTGTGCCTTCCTTCGCCGCCGAAAACTTCCCGACTTCGAGCATGGCACCCGATTGCGCCGACGCCCCACCGGGCAGCAGCAGGAGACCGAGGACGAACCAGGCAGCCCGCCGGGTCGTCAGCGCATCTTTGAAAAGAGCCATGTCAGGATCTTCTTGGTCCGGTCGGTGAAATGGGCTTTGCGCCAGAGATGTACGACCCGCTTGTTGACCTCGGCCTGCGTGGGATAGGGATGGATCGTCGCAGCCAGCGTCCCGGCGCCGGCGCCGGCCTTCATCAGCACTGAGAATTCACCGATCATGTCGCCCGCACGGGCGGCCACGACCGTGGCGCCCAGCACCTTGTCCGTGCCCTTCTGAATGTGAATGCGTGCAAAGCCTTCGTCCTCGCCGTCCAGAATCGCCCGGTCCACCTCGTCCAGCTTGAACGTGTAGGTTTCGACTTCGAGGCCCTTGGCTTTGGCATCCGCCTCGTACATCCCGACGTGCGCGACCTCCGGCTCCGTGAACGTGGCCCAGGGCATGATCAGGTTCTCCACATTGGCCTTCCCCAATCCGAACGGATGAGGAAACAGCGCGTTCTGGATCACGATTTGCGCCATCGCGTCCGCCGCATGTGTGAATTTGTACTTCGAGCAGATGTCGCCCGCCGCGTAGATGCGCGGATTGGTCGTCTGGAGATTGGCGTTCACCTTCACGCCCTGCTTGTCGTACTCCACACCGGCGCCTTCCAGGTTCAACCCCTCCACGTTCGGCGTACGGCCGACCCCCACGAGGATTTCATCCACCGTGATCTCGTACTGCTGGCCATGCGAGTGCACCGTCATCCGCTTGCCGGCCTCCGTCTTCTGGATCTGCACATCCTTGCCGCAGCAGAGCAGTTTCACCCCGTCGCGCTGCATGGATTTCAGGACGATCTCGGCCGCATCCCGGTCCTCGTTGGGCATGATGCCATGCATCGCCTCGACGAGGTAGACCTCGCTGCCGAAGCGGGCGAAGGATTGCGCCAGCTCGCAGCCGATCGGCCCCGCGCCGATCACGCCAAGGCGGCGGGGCAATTCGACTAAGGAAAAGACGGTTTCGTTCGTCAGGTAGCCGGCTTCTTTCAAGCCAGGCGTGGACGGCGTGGCCGCGCGCGCACCCGTGCAAATGGCGGCTTTCGCGAACGTGAGCGTCCGGTTGACCGCATGGCCTTCCACGGCGATGGTGTCCGGACTGGTGAATGTTGCGCTGCCGATGTAGACATCCACGCCCAGGCTCTTATAGCGATGAGCCGAATCCGCGTGGCTGATCCGCGCGCGCAGTTTGCGCATCCGTTCCATCGCCGCCGGGAAGTCGTACTTCACGCCGGGCGGCAGGTGGACGCCGAACTCCTCCGCGCGGCGCACATCGGACCAGGCGCGCGCGGCCCGGATCACGCCTTTCGACGGCACGCAGCCGACGTTCAGACAATCCCCGCCCATCAGATGTTTTTCGATCAGGGCCACCTTGGCCCCGAGGCTGGCCGACACGACGGCCGTGATGAGACCGGCCGTGCCGGCTCCGATTACCACCATGTTATACCGCCCGTCCGGCTCCGGATTGACCCATTGCGGAGGATGGACGTTGTTGACCAGAACCCGATTGTGTTCGTCGTCCGGGAGCATGGTGCCAAGCTCATGTGCCATCATGAGATCGCTCTCCTCGTCCGGATCAGGCGGCTGTGGTCAGGCGCCCTTCTTGGCTGCATACTTCTGATAGACCGTCGGCACCAGCGCCAGCAGGCCCAGCAGCGTGAAGGCCATCAGGACGTTGGGGGACGCGATTTCCTTCAACGAGTTGATCGTTCCGAGCTGTCGCCCCGCGTAGGCATAGACGAAGCTGCCGGGGATGATGCCGATGGCCGTGGCCGTCACATAGGTGCCCAGGCTGACTTTGGTCAGGCCGGACAAGGCGTTCACGATAAAAAACGGGGCGACCGGAATAAGCCGGATCGTGATCAAATAACTGAAGGCGTTTTTCGCAAAGCCTTCCTGGAAGGGCGCAAGCCACCCGCCAAACTTGGCCTCCACCCAGTCCCGGAGCAGATAGCGAGACACCAGGAAGGCCAAGGTTGCGCCGCTGGTGGCCCCCAGATTGACATACACCGTTCCCACCAGGCTGCCGAAGAGGAGGCCACCGGCCAAGGTGAAGAATACAGCCCCCGGAAGGGACGCGGAGACCAGCAGGCAGTAGGAGCCTATGAAGATGGCGACGGACGCGAAATAATGCTCTTCCGTAAACAGCAGCAGGTGATCGCGGTTGGCTTTGAGCGACTCGAGGGAAAGGTACCGGCCCAGGTCGAAATAAAAAAAGGCGCCGACGGCCGCGGCAACCAGCACGGCGATGGCGATCTTCCCTTTGATCGATGAGCCTACCGCCTCGGACTGGTCCATGGATGCCTGCATTATGATGTTTCTTTGTATCATGACGCGCTCCGTAGAAGGTGTCAATTTGTGTGAGTGCCGGGACTGCAGGACGAGACCTAGGATTGATTGCGCTCCTGGAGGACCCTGTCCCCGTCGTGACCCGCCACCAAGGCAAGGACCAGTACCACAAGAAAGGCCAACCCCGCGAGAAAGATCAGAGACTCCACGACAAACATCCCCTCCTCTACCGGTCAGTCGCCCAGACCGCCAAACCTTACGAAGAAAAAGGGTCATGCGGTACGACAGAGGGACCGTTCCCGACGGTTCCTCAGGATCAGGCCATCGCGCGCGTTCCCGCAGCAAATACAGCGCCACGCCCGGAAGTTCAGATGGCCGCTGTCATCGAGCAGATCGTAGTACTGGTCGTGCACCATCAATCCGCGACACCTCGCGCAACGCATGGAGCCCTCCTTGGTTGACGATGGCCCGGTCAAACCAGCGGGCCAGCAGAATCCTGCAGGCCAGCATATCGACGCGCCGGCTGAGCCACCAGTAGCGCAAGGCCAGCACAGCCCTGGGGTATCGCTGTCTCAACCAAGCCGCCACCTTCGCCTCCGGGTCAGATCCGTTCCATGTCCGTTGGTCGGACGAGGGACAGACTCCTTACAGCCCATACGAGACGAACAAGTAGACGGTTTGCAGATGGCCCGAAGGAGGTTACTCAGACCGATCCTGGAGGGTGCGCTTGATGCGCTCGCGGGCGTCCGAGGAGAGGCCGGGACTGTCGGCGGGAGGCTCCGCACCTGCCAGCCGGTCGGGATGTCGGCGGAGGGCATTCCGCATGAAAAGCAGTTGGCGCCGGTACCGGTCGCACCATTTGCAGATCAGAAAGTGGACGCGAATCTTGAGGCGGGTGCCGAGAGGCAATGGATGATCCATGTCGTCGGAAATCAGGCGGACGATATCGCGACAGGTCGGCGTGATGCGGATCAGCCACCCGACCAGCGGGCCGATGCGAAACTTCAATTGCGCGGGGTCTATTTTGGGTCCTATTTGCATGGACATCGGTTACGCTGGCGACCGGCCAAACTGCTTCGCTTCCAGACATTGCCGCAAGTGCTTGCGGGCTCGGTGCAGCAGCACCCACAAGTTGGCGGAACTGATCTGCATCGCCTCGCAAATCTCCTCCGTGCTGAGTTCGTCCACTTCCCGCAGCGAGAAGACCTGCGCCATCTTAGGGGGCAGTTCCCCCAGGCAATGTTTCAGAATATCCCAAAACTGCTTGCGCTCCAGAATGCCGGCCGGGTTGTCCGGCCAGTCGAGCGGGGCCGTCTGGTCCAGCTTCCAGTGGCCTCCCTCGTCGAAGGTCCCGTCGTTATCCATCTCTCGGCCAAGCGCGTCGGGATCGTCGACCGGCTGCTCGCGACAAGTCTTGCGGAATTGATCCACGATCTTGTGTTTCATGATACCGACCAGCCAGCTCCGCTCGGAGGACTGGCCGGCATACCGCCCTCGGGCTTGCAACGCGGCCAGGAACGTGTCCTGAACGACCTCCTCGGCCAGCTCCCTGTCCCGGACCCGGAGCATGGCGCAACGGAAGAGATAATCGCCGTGCTGGTCCGCCCAAGTTTGAGGATCGGAAAGACGTCGGGGCTCCACGTAAGCCTCACTGGGCCGAGGCCGGCCCGGCATCACAGGAATACCTCGCCGCGGAGGCAGGGCTCCCCGTTCAAAGGTCGAGAATGTGCGCCGCGGGCGCACACAGACACTACTCGCTGTGGGCCGAGAGCCGCCGCCTCAGCCGTTCTTTCGCTTCCGGAGACAAACCAGAGGGATCGGTCTGCGGCTCGACCAACCGAGAAATATCCCAGCGCACCGCGGCCCGCAGAAACTGCAGTTGCCGACGGTACCGGTCGCAGAATCGGCAGATGAACAGATGCGCGCGCAGCTTGATCCGTCCCCCCACCGGCAAGGACCGGTCCATGGCATCGGAGATTAATCTGGTCGCCTCGGCACAACTGTAGAACAGCTTGATCATGACGCAGCCGGCCTCTTTCCTCGGCTTCCGGCTTGTGACCGCGCTGCAGGGCCGACTCCGTAAACGTCCTCCATCAACGCCCGCAACGGCTCGGCCACCGACCAGGCTTGCGCGAAACAGCCGCGAGGCTGGTGCGGCGGATCGCCGTCGAAAATTTCCGAAACCTGACTCAGGCCCGCTTCTCCCAGATGCCGTTCGATCCCCTCAAAATACGCGCGCGCCTGCTTGCGGGCGCTTGGTTTCCCTTCGTGTGTCTTGATCCAGGCCGTGACAAAGGCACCCAAGAGGTAGGCCCAGACCGTACCCTGGTGATAGGCCCCGTCCCGATCGACGACGCCGCCCCCGTAGCGAGGCCGGTAATGGGGGTCGTTCGGCCGCAAGGTCCGCAACCCGACCGGCGTCAACAACTCGACCTCCACGGCCAGCACGGCGTGCCAGGCCTGATCCTCCTCGAGGAGCTGGTCATCCAGCGCCACAGCAAACAGTTGGTTGGGGCGGAGGCTGGAGTCATCTCCCTGCTCGCCGTCCACCACATCATAGAGATACCCGCCCTCTGCGTACCAGAACCTGGCGCGGAACGACTCGATCGCGCGCGCGCGATCGTCCGCGCAGCGTTTGGCATAGGCCCTATCGCCGAACCGTGCCGCCAGTTCTTCCCCGACCGCCAGGGCATGAACCCAGAGGGCCTGGATTTCCACCGCCTTGCCGCGACGCGGTGTCACGACCCAATCCCCTACCTTGGCGTCCATCCAGGTGAGCTGCACGCCTGGCGCGCCGCCGGTCACCAAGCCGTCGCTGTCCACCCGAATCCCATAGCGGGTCCCCTGGCGATACCCGTCCAGCACGGCCTTGACGGCCGGCCAGCCGACTCGCTTGACCGCAGTTTCGTCCCCCGTATATTCCAGGTACCGGCCCACGGCCCGGATAAACCACAAAGATGCGTCGATCGTATTGTATTCCGGCACCTCTCCCGCGTCCGGGAACCGATTCGGGATCATCCCCTCCGAGATGTGCGCGGCAAAGGCGGCAATGATTCGTCTGGCCTCGTCATGCCGGCCAGTGACGAGACAGAGGCCCGGCAAACAGATGAACGTATCCCGCCCCCAGTCGGTGAACCAGGGGTAGCCGGCAATCACCGTCTTTTGCTGGCCCCGGTCGACAATATAGGCCTCGGAGGCCTGCCACAACGCACGGACGAGAGGGTCCTCGGTGGGAACGGGCTGCGTGGCGTTTTCGAATCGGCGCGACCGCGACCTCCGACGCTCCTCCACACGCATCGCATCATCCACAAAGGCCTGGGTCACCGGCTCGGTCGAGAAGACCACCTGCGCCGGCTTCTGACCCGCCAACGTAAAGGTCAGGTCGCCGGGCTTCCACCAGTCTTCCTCGAAATCCAAGCCCCGCTCTTGTTCGACCGGATACTGCACGCGACGATACCAGTCCGGCGCATGGCGATAGCTGCCGTTGTGTAGGGCATGGACGGCCGGGATTTCGTGGTACGGCTGCCATGTCACCGAGCCCTTCTTGACCAGGGCATCCGGTCGCACGGCTCCATTCTCGCGGTGAAGGCCGTGGTGGTCTCTCCCGGTAAGCATGGGTGAGACGCAGAGTTGGACCGGCTTCATTGCCCGACCAAGCAACGTCCAGCGGACAACCACCAGATCCCTCCCCTGCGGACAGAAGATTTCCCGGGTCAGTCGAACCCCGCCGACCTCATAGGTCCAGGTCGGCCAGGGATCGGTGGAGAAGCCGACACAGGTCTTATAGCCCTCCGGATGGACCGCGCCGGGATAGAGGTTGCAGGAGAAAGCATAGGCCTCTCCGCCGACCTCCAGGCTCTCTTCCAGGTGATTCACCAGGACCACCCGGTCGACCGGCGGACGCCTGGCAATCAGCAGCAGCGCATGGTATCGGCGCGTATTCGGTCCGGCGACCGTGCCGGAGGCAAACCCGCCGCGGCCGTTCGGTTCGAGCCACTCGAAGCTCAACGCGCGCTCGAGGCTTTGACAGTCCGAGGTGGGCATGTTCATTGGTCGTTGTCCGTCCGGTTCAATGCACGTAACCCAGGCAGCGGCCGGTATCCTACCACAAAGAGGCCGGGCCTCAGCCACCAACTCTTGTTTATCCAGTAGCTTATCGTCTGGTCGGGGAAAAGACTGGAACCTGACAGACAGAGCGGGGCCGATGAGGACCATCCGCAAGGGAGCGGCATCCCCCGGTCTCGCTCAAGTTCACCAGACGACTGCCGATATTCATTTCAGGAGGGCATGCATATGACAGGTATCATGTTCAACTTCTTTTCGTTGATTGTCAGCCTAGTCATCGTTGGAATGGCCAGCGGCTCCTGGGTCCTCGCCGCCCCCTTCGTCGTCTTTTGGGGTCTCGGCTTGGCGATCAGCATCGCCCAGTGGTGGCAGTGGGAGCGCCGCCTGACGCCGACGCTCCGCTCCCGTCATTTCTGAAGCGTCCGCCCCGCCGTTCTGCTTCCTGAAGCCGGCGCGGGGGGTCGGAGCCTTGACCGCTGCCGAAAACACGCCTGCTTGTGTGCGGACGCGATCAATATTCCTCCGCCAGACGCCGGCGTTCCTTCTTCCAGCACCGGTCCATGACGACCAACAGGCCCGCCTGCTGCGCGCGCTGCGCCGCAGTTTCATCGATCACCCCTTCCTGGAGCCACACCGCCTTGGCCCCGATCTTGATCGCTTCGTCCACGACCTTGCCTGCTTCTTCGGACTTGCGGAAGACGGACACGAGATCCACCTTCACGGGCACAGCGGTCAGCACGGCATAGGCCGTCTCACCAAGGACCGGCATTTCCAACGGATTGACCGGAATGATCCGGTACCCCTTCTGCTGCATGGAGGAGGCCACGGTATAGGAAGGCCGCGTCGGGTTAGACGAGAGGCCGACGACCGCGATCGTGCGACATTCGTCGAAGATGCGCCGGATGGTCTCAGGACTGGATGTGATGTTGCTCGCGCCCGATACGTCCGTCATAAGACCGCGAAGATTTAAAGAGTTCAAAGCGCCCATCGGCTGCGTAGGCCGCCACGCGGGTTCGGAGGGCAGCCATCTCTTGCGCCGACATCGGCGCGAACCGCCTGGCGATTCCGACATTCTGCCGCAGCACCTCGCGCTTATCCACGCCAGTGACGACCGTGCAGACCGGCAGGCTTAAGACATAGCGCAAAGCCTCTTCCGGCGTAATGATGCCACGCTTGATCGGCTCGCCGTCGCCGCTCAGCGACTTCATCGCCAAGGGCGCGATGCCCCGCTTGGCCAGCACCGGCAACACTTCCCGCTCGAAGCTCCGATAGGTCCCATCGAAGACGTTCAACGGCAACTGGCAGGCATCGAAAGGAAAATCGTGCGCCAACATCTTCAAGTGAATGCTCGGGTCCTTGTGTCCGGTAAAGCCGATGAACCGGACCTTGCCCTGCTTTTTGGCCTCGACCAGGGCCTCGACCGCCCCGCCTGGCGCAAAATGCCGGTCCGGGTCGTCCTCATAGACGACTTCATGGATTTGCCAGAGGTCCAGATAGTCGGTCCTCAGCCGTCGCAGGGATTCTTCGAGCTGCTGCATGGCCACGCGTTTATCCCGCCCGTGGGAGCAGACCTTGGTCATGAGAAATACTTTGCTGCGCTTCCCGACGAGAGCCTTGCCCATCCATTCCTCGGCCCGCCCGGCTGCATATTCCCAGGCATTGTCCATGAAATCGATCCCCGCGTCGATGGCCTCATGGACGACCGAGGCTGCTTCCGCCTGGCTCTCCAGCCGCGACAGATGCGCCCCGCCGAGGCAGAGTGCCGAGACCTCAATGCCGGTCTTACCGAACGGCCGACGCGGGATCGGGCCGGACGCAGGCGGCGCACCGACCTCGCCGAGGGCCCTGGCCCAATCCAGCGGGCCGGTCAGGGCCGCAGCGGCGCCGGCAAGCCCCAGAGCTTTGAGGAGTTCTCTTCGATTGACCCGACTGGAGAAGGCCATGACCGGTCCTCGCCGAGCAGGTAAGAAACCGCATCGGAGCTTATCAAAGATAGGTGAGGAAGGCCAGGCAGAACTGGCGGCACCCGTCCAAGCGGACCCGGCCTGCTGAGCACAGGCATGTAAGATTTTCGAGGCTCCTCCGACTCCTGCCTAGAACGTGGAATCACCCACGTCACTCAATCAAGGAGGTCAGTCATGAAGGAGCAGGTTCGACACTTCGCTGCGTGGGGCCTGGCGGGCGCCCTGGGCTTCGCCGTGGCATCGGTTGCAGCGACGGCCCTTGCCGACGATACGAAGAAGGGCCATCGGCTCTTGCTGAAAAGCGCCGTCGAGAACGCGGATTTCACCGAGGTCACGCTGCCGATTTTCGAAGGCCAGCGCAACGGCGAGACCGTCTGGTTCGTCGTCACCGAGTCATCGGATCGGGCCGACGCCGAAGCGCGCAAAGTCCACTTCAGCCCCAAGATGGCCAACGGCAAGGGCACGCTCGCGGTGCAGAAAGTCGGCATGGCAAACGGCAAGGTGCTGTTCCTCGGCAGCGTGGACTTCGCTCCGGAACGCGTGGTGGTGCCGAGCGCAACGGGCTTCCCCCCGAAGGAAGCGAAGCCCGGGGCCATCGGCGAGGCGCTCTATACTCCGCTGATCGAGCTGCCGAACGGCATCGTGTTGAACGCGCCGCAGATCAAGAACAACAGCGGTCAGCACGATCGCCTCGTCCGCATCGATGTCAAGAAGCGCGTGGCGACGTTCCGCATGACGGATGGATTCCATGAAGGCCGCCGCGTGCATTACACGTCATTCAACGCATCCGATCCGGGCGTGGCCGCGATCGAGGCCGCCAACTATACCCCGAACCTCAAAGCGTTGCCGAACAAGGGATCGAACTCCCCGAGTTCGGCCTTGACCGGGCTGGCTCCGATCGTGAACGGACCGACCGGCAAGATGAATCCCCAACGGCAGGGACTCAGCTCCGCGCTGCTCGGCGAAGGCGATCCCCTGAACATCGTGCAGGAGATCCCGGTCGGTGAGCGAGCCCTGGCCTACAGCCCGATGTGGGACGTCTACGCCTCCGTCTGGGCGCAGGTGGCGATGCCCGTCAAAAACTCCGTCGCCCAGACGGATTTCAACGAGGTCGCGAAACTGGCGCTGGCCGGTCAGATTTCCGGCCCGGAGGGGACCCCCTGGGGGCCGATCGGAGTCGTGGTGAATTGCCCGATCATCAGCATCGAAGAGTAGGCGTGGGCCCCTCTCCCCTGGAGGCATGGCCGTACGGCCATGCCTCCAGGGCGTTGCGTCATGACGAACATCCCTTTTCCTCGAGAGACGGAACGGAAGCCTGATTTTAGAGAGCGCTGTTGTGCTGCTCCCGCCTGATACGGCCATCGTACTCCCGCAAGGACTTGAACAGCTCATACCGCCCGGCCGCCACATATTCCCAGGCGTTGTCCATGAAGTCGATGTCATCCGATGGGAGAAAGTCATGACCGGTCTCCGCACAAGACGGCCAGAACGGCCCGACCGTGCGTGTCGTCCCGCGAGGGGACCATCGCCGGAGCCCCGTCTCTTGTTGCCCCTGCCTTTTTGTCATCCCCTCCGCTTGAAACACGACATCATCATGCTAAAATGGCAAAACATCAAAGCTCCAAGGAGGAGGCATGCATGGCAGAAGGGACACGAACCACGGTCTATCTCAAACCACAGGTCTATCGAGCGCTGAAAGTGAAGTCGGCTGAGTCCGACCGCACCATCTCCGAACTGGTCAATCAAGCCGTGCTCGAACTGTTCAGGGAAGACGCACTCGACTTGGAGGCCTTCAGCAAGCGGCGCAAGGAACCGACTCGCCCCTTCGAGAAGGCACTCGAGGACTTGAAGCGTGACGGACTCCTATAGTCTGCTGATCAAAAAATCGGCGGAGAAGGAACTACGAGGCCTTCCGAAGGCCGACCTTGCCCGAATCGTCGAACGGATTCGCAGTCTCGCCCAACAACCCCGTCCAGCCGGATGCGAGAAGCTGTCCGGCCAGGACCGCTACCGAGTGCGCCAAGGCGATTACCGAATCGTCTACTCGGTGGATGACGAGCAGAAGGTCCTCGAAGTGGTCAAGATCGGACATCGCCGGGAGGTCTACCGCAAATGAAGAGAGTCTCGGTTCACCGCATACTCCACGGCGCCCGCGACGTACCAAGACTGCTAGAGGATGCGTAGCCCGCAAAGATTTTGCCTGAGGGTCGCGTATGCTGATATCATCTCAACAGCACCTTCCATTCTCTACTGAGAGCAATGTATGGTTGAGACAATTCGAATTACAGACGTTGCAAGTTTGATCCGGGCAGCTCAAATCGCCAATGATTTCTTCAAAGAAGGCTTCTGTTGGTGGCGTGGTGAGGGCTGTATTCGCGACACTTGGGATCTAACACCAAAAATTTACCGACAATCATTCAACGAACAAAAACTAGCGCTCGCTTTTTTAAACAGAGCGCAGGTCCGTTACCCTAAATGTCCTGATCGTGAAAACTGGCCGTCATGGCTATTCTTGATGCAGCATTATGGCCTTGCAACACGCCTACTAGATTGGACCGAATCACCATTGACGGCTCTTTATTTCTCCGTCAATGAGGAAACCGATCCCAACGACAACGGCAATTTATGGTGCCTTCAGCCTTGTAGGCTCAACCTTAAATCTGGGCTCAAAGAAGTTGCTTCGCCCCAAGAGGAAAATGTTTTTGAACTTTGCTGGGATGTTTTCGGTCAAGAGAGACCCAGTGCTCAACAAATATTGGCGGTCATGGCTGATCATTTTGATATCAGGCATCTCGTCCAGTCTGCAGCGTTCACTATCCATGGGCTATCTCAACCATTGAACGAGTATGCCCAGGATCAAAATTGCCTCCTTCAATTTGAAGTGCTGCAGGCAAGAAACCTCACATACGCAACGAACTAAAATCTCTGGGTATTAAGGAATCTATTCTGTTTCCCGATCTTGACCATCTTGGGCAGGATCTTACTAAAATCTCTGAGATGGGACCTGACAAGAGCCAATAACAAAGTCTTGCAGGATGGTCAAAAAGGCTTTCCCGTATCTCGTGAAGCGTATCTCGTCGTTCGCAAGACAGTCCTCTTTCATGCGCTTCACGCTTCACGAACAACGCTTCACGGAAGGATTGGCGTCCTTTTTCAACATCCTGCCCTAGCCTTTGTCGCCCCAGAGCTGCGCCAGCCTCTTGGCCCGGCCGCAGTTGTGCTTGTAGAACTTGTACCGGATCGGATTCTTCTTGTAGAAGTCCTGGTGATACTCTTCCGCCGCGTAGAAAGTCGCGGCGGGAGCGATCTGGGTCACGACCGGTTCCTTGAACGGCTTGGTCGCCTCCACCTTCTTTTTGGACTCCTCCGCCAGCCGCTTCTGCTCCTCATTGTGGTAGAAAATGGCCGAGCGGTACTGGTTCCCATGGTCGCAGAACTGCTGGTCCGGCGTCGTCGGGTCGATGTTGCGCCAAAAGACCTCCAGCAGTTTGCCGTAGCTCACTTTCGCCGGGTCATAGAGGATTTCCACCGACTCCGCATGGCCCGTGCCGCCGGCCGACACCTCTTCATAGGTCGGGTTGGCCCTCTGCCCGCCCGTGTAGCCGGAAGTTGCCGAGACGACTCCCTCCACATCCTGAAAGGCTTCTTCCACGCACCAGAAGCAGCCGCCAGCGAAGGTGGCCTTTGCCGGTTGGCCGGCCCCAGTCCCAGGCTCAGCCCCTGTCGCAGTCGCACACAACGCTGCCAGCAAGACAGAGGCACGCAGCAGGTTGATGCCCATCCGGCTCCCGTTCATATCCCCCTCCTCTCGTACATCTCGTCCATCCAGCCTCCTGTATCCCTTCGAGCCTGACCGAGGTTTGGATTCCATCACCCGGCGCAACCGGCGCCCTGCCCATAGGTCGGGGGGACCGGCGACTCCTTACACCCAAGAGGGACGAAGCTGTCCCAGGACAGGCGTGCCGGCTTATCCTTTCCCGCTTGCCGGCGCCGGCTCGGCCGGTTGGGTTCCCGTTGCATCGGTCGGAGGCCAGCCCCCGCCCAGGGCCTTGTAGAGCTGGACGATGGACACCAGGTGAAGCCGATGGGTGCCCGTGAGGGCCAGTTCCGCGTCGAAGAGGTTCCGCTGGGCGATGAGCACGTCCAGATAGTTGGCGAGGCCGCCCTTGTAGCGCAGATTCGCCAGATGCAGGGCCGACCGCAGGGACGCGACTTGCTCGGCTTGCGCATCCCGCTGATCGCGGGCGGTTTTGACGGCCACCAGGGCGTCTTCGACTTCCTTGAAGGCCACGATGATCGTCTGTTCGTATTGGGCCACGGCCTGTTTGGCCTGGGCTTCGACCGCCTTTTGCTGGAAGCCCAGGATTTGAGCATTGAGCAACGGGCCGGCCAGGCCCGGGCCCACCACCCCGAAGTCCCCGCCCGGCGAGAAGAGCTGCGACAGTTTCGGGTTGGCGATGCCGAGGATGCCCGTGATCGAGAGTTTCGGAAACCGATCCGCCTTCGCCATCCCGATTCTGGCGGTAGCCGCCGCCAATTCCTGTTCCGCCTGAATGATGTCCGGACGGCGTTGGAGCAGAGCCGAGGGAAGGCCGGCGGGTACCTGCGGCGGCATCGCCTGCTCCGTGAGCTTACGGCCTCGCGGGATGGAGTCGGGATTGCGTCCCAGCAACACGCTGAGCTGGTTTTCCTTCTGGACCATCTGCCGCTCCAGCTCGGCGGCGCGGGCTGCGGCGTTGGCCCGTTCCGCCTCGAACTGATCCGCGTCCAGCTTGGCGATGATCCCCTGCCGCAGCCGCGCCCTGGCGATCCGCACCGATTCGTCCCAGGCCTGCAGCGTGCGCCTGGCGATGTCCAGCTGCATGTCGAACTGGAGCAGGTCGAAATAGGCCTGGGCTACGCCGCTCACGAGCTCCAGCACCACCGCCCGCCGGTTTTCCTCCTTCGCCAGCAGGTCCCCGCGCGCCGCCTCGTTGGAGCGGCGAATCCGGCCCCAGATGTCCAGCTCCCAGGCAAGGTTGCCCTGGATGTAATAGTTGAACGGCGTGGGGAAGCCGGGGAAGAGAAATCCGCCCCTCCGTCCGAACATGGGCGTCACGACGTTCTGGCTCAACTGGGGCGCGAAGTCCATCCGGGCGATGAGGAGCTTGGCCTCGTATTCTTCGATGGTTGCGGCGGCCCGCTTCAGGTCTTTGTTTTCCTCTAGCGCGATGCGGATCAGTTTCTGGAGTTCCTCGTCCTGAAGCAGCTCCCACCAGGGCAGGTTGGCGATGGACTTCTCCTCCGCCTCGTGCTCGGCCATGCGGAAGGTTTCGGGCTTCGGCACGTCGGGACGGGTGTAGTCCGGCCCCATCGCACAGGAGATCAGCAGCATCGACAGAGCAACAAGCACCAGGCCGCGCATGTCACGCTCCTTCTTCCGGATCGGCCGGCCCGGTCAATCCGGGCGAGGCCGGCGCTTCGCTCGGCGCCGCCGGCGGCCGGCCGAGCAGGCGCCGAGAGAGCCGTTGCATCAACACGAAAAAGAGCGGCACGAAAAAGATGGCCAAGAACGTGGCGGCGAGCATCCCGCCGAAGACGCCGGTGCCGATGGAGTTCCGGCTGGCCGCGCCGGCGCCCGTGGCCGTCACCAGCGGAACCACGCCCATAATGAAGGCCATGGAGGTCATCACGATCGGCCGGAAGCGCAGCTGGGCCGCCTCCATCGCCGCCTCCGCCATCGGCAGGCCTGCGGCATGGCGCTTGTTGGCGAACTCGACGATCAGGATCGCGTTCTTGGCGGCAAGGCCGATCAGGGTCACCAGGCCGATCTGAAAATAAATGTCGTTGCTCAATCCCCGGAGCCACACGGCGGTCAAGGCGCCGAAGGCTCCGAAGGGCACGGCCAGAATCACGGCCAAGGGCACCGACCAGCTCTCGTACTGGGCCGCCAGCACCAGAAACACCATCACCAGCCCGAACGCGAAAGCCAGAGTCGATTCCGAGCCGACCTTGTGCTCTTGATAGGAAATGCCGCTCCAGTCGATCTCGTATCCCTGGGGCACCAGAATCTCTTGTGCCAGCCGGTCCAGGGCATCCAGCGCCTGGCCGGAACTGTAACCGGGCTTCGCCGCGCCCAGCACCAGGGCCGTATTGAACCCGTTGAAGTGCGTGACGGGATCGGGGCCGCTGGTAAATTCCGTCGTCACCACGCTATCCAGCGGGATCATGGACGCCCCCTCCCCGTTGACCGCACGCACGTAGATCTTGGCGATGTCCTCCGGATCCGACCGGTACTGGGTCTCCGCCTCCGTCTGTACCCGGTACACGCGGCCGAACTTGAGGAAGTCGTTGACGTAGAGGTTGCCGAAATAGGCCTGGAGCGTGTCGAAGACCTCGGAGATGGGCACCCCCAGCGCTTTGGCCCGCTCCCGGTTCACGTTCGCATAGATGCGCGGAGCGCTCACGCGGAAGCTGGTGCCGATCGCGCCGATCGCCGGGTCCTGCCTGGCCTTGGCGAGAAAGGCCTGGGCCACGGACGCGAACTGCTTGAAGTCCCCGCCGCTGGGGTCCTGGAGCTGCACGGAGAAGCCTCCCGTGGCCCCGAGCCCTCTAATCGACGGGGCGTTGAAGGCCAGGATCAGGGCCTCGGGAATCTTCGCGAATTCCTGGTAGGCCGCGCCGATCAAGGCCGTCACGCGCTGGCCTGGCTCCTTCCGTTCGTCCCAGTGCCGCAGCGGCAAGAACATGGTCGCCGCATTCGGCCCCCGCGTGTTGAAGACGAAGTTCTGGCCGGACAGGGCATCCGTCGAGTGAATGGACGGAACCGACAGAAAATAGCGTTCCACCTTGTCGAGGACCGCGTCGGTGCGCTGTTTGGACGCCCCGTCGGGCAACTGAACGATGGCGATGAAGTACCCCTGGTCCTCGTCCGGCAGGAAGCTCGGGGGGATCATCTTGAGCAGGCCGACGGAGCCGCCGATGAGGAGGCCGAAGACCGCCAGCGCCAACAGCGACCGCTTGAGGAGCAGCCCGACGGTCGTCGTATAGCGGGCCTGCGTCCAATCGAAGAACCGGTTGAAGAGCCCGAAGACGCCCCCGCGGGACTCGTGGCCCGGCTTGAGGACCAGGGCGCAGAGGGCCGGACTGAGCGTCAGCGCCACGAAGCCCGAGATGATCACGGACATGGCGATGGTGATCGCGAATTGCTTGTAGAGCTGGCCGGTGATCCCGCCCAGGAACCCCACGGGCACGAACACGGAGCAGAGGACCAGCACGATCGCGATCACGGGCCCCGCGACCTCCCCCAGGGCCTTCTTGGCTGCCTCCTTGGGCGGGAGCCCGCCCCGCGTCATATGGCGCTCGACGTTCTCGACGACCACGATCGCGTCGTCCACCACGATGCCGATGGCCAGCACCATCCCGAACAGGGTGAGGGTGTTGATCGAAAACCCCAGCGCGCTCATGCCGGCGAAGGTGCCGATCAGCGAGACCGGGACCGCCACGCCGGGAATGAGCGTGGCGCGCCAGCTCTGCAGGAACAGATAGACGACCAGGATGACCACCACCATGGCCTCCGCCAGCGTCTTGACCACTTCCTGGATGGAGACCTCGATGAACCGGGTCGTGTCGTAGGGCACGTCATAGGTGACGCCCTGGGGAAAACCCTTGGCCAGGATTTGCATTTCCTTCCGGACCCGCTTCACGGTATCGAGGGCGTTGGCGCCGGGGGACAGGAAGGTCAGGAGAAAGACGTTGGGCTTCCCGTTCCACCGGCCTTCGAGATCGTAGGACTGGGCGCCCAGTTCGACCCGGGACACGTCTTTCAGGCGGATCATGGATCCGTCGGGCAGGGCCCTTACGATCAGTTCCTCGAAATCTTTCACCTCCGTCAACCGGCCGCGCGTGATGACCGGGACGGTCAGCTCCGTCCCCTTGGCGGCCGGCTCCCGCCCGACCGTGCCGGCGGGAAAGTCCCGGTTCTGCTCGCGGACGACGGCGGCGATGTCGGTCGGCGTGAGGCTGAGCTGCGCCATCCGGACCGGGTCCAGGATCAGCCGCATGCTGTAGTTTTGCTGGCCGAACACGACGGCATCGCCCACGCCGGGAAGCCGCTTGATGTTGTCGATCACGCGCAGGATCGCGTAGTTGGAGAGAAACACCGTGTCCTGCCGGGGATCGCTGGAGCTCAGCGCCACGACCGCGAGCAGGTCCGGCGACACTTTCTTCACGATCACGCCTTGCCGGATGACTTCGGGCGGCAACTGCGGCTCCGCCAGCTTCTCTCGATTCTGCGTTTGGACCTGGGCGATATCCACGTTCGTGCCGATCTCGAACGTGAGCTTGATGCTCATGTGCCCGTCGTTGGTGCTGGTGGAATCGTAGTAGAGCAGGTTGTCGATGCCGGGAAGCTGCACTTCGATGGGACGCGCCACCGCGTCCGCCACCACCTCCGCGCTCGCGCCCGGATAGTCGGCGTCGATCTGCACCACCGGGGGCGTGATCTCCGGAAACTGGGCGATGGGCAGGGATTGGAGGGATACCAGCCCCACCAGGACGATGACGATGGATAGGACGGCCGCGAAGATCGGCCGGTCGATGAAAAAGCCGGCGCTCATTTGCCGGCCTCCGGCTTCGCCCCGGGATCCGTGTCGCCCTTCGCCTGTCGGGCTGGGCCGCCGGGCGAAGGAGCCGGACCGCGATAGGGCATCGGCTTGACGGGCGCGCCGGGCATGAGGCGATGCATCCCCTCCACCACGATCCGCTCTCCGGCCTTCAATCCCTCCTCCACAAGCCACTGGTTGCCGTGCCAGGCAGCGGCCAGGATATCGCGGACCTCCACCTTGTCGCCCTCACCCACGACAAAGACGACCGACCCCTTCGCCCCCTGCTGGACCGCCCGCTGCGGCACCAGGATCGCCCCGGTCCGCACCGCGCCCAGAAAGCGGACTTTCACAAACTGGCCCGGCAGCAGCGTCCGCTCCGGGTTGGGAAACACGACCCGCACGTCGAGGGTCCCCGTCGTGGTGCTCAGGCCCACGTCGACCAGGTCCAGGCGCCCCTCGTGCGGATAAACGCTGCCGTCCGCAAAGGTGATGATGCCGCGCAGGTCGTAGACCTCCGCGCCCTGCACCTTCTTCGACGCCCGCTCCCGTCGCCGCTTGAGCAGGAGATTCTCCGGGGCGTTGACGATGACGTACATGGGGTCCACCTGGTGAATGACGGTGAGCAGGTCCGTCTGCGCGGAGACGAGCCGCCCTTCGTAGACCTTGGTCCGTTCGATCAGGCCGTCGATGGGCGCGGTGATGAGCGTGTTGTTCATGTCGAAATCCGCCTTGGTCAACTCCGCCTTGGCCGACTCCAGCGCGGCCTTGGCCGAGAGGTCTTCCGCCACGGCGTCGTCCACGTCCTTCTGGCTCACGGCCTGTTCCGCCAGGAGCGGCTTGACGCGGGTCAGGTTCTGCCTCGCCTGCACGACGCGCGCCGCCGCCTGGGCCACCTTGGCCCTGGCGCTGGCCACGGCCGCCTGGAACGGCACGGGATCGATCTGATACAGCCGGTCGCCTTGCTTGACGTCCCGGCCCTCGGTGAAATAGCGCTCCTTGATGAGGCCCGTCACTTGCGGTCGAATTTCGACCGGGCGGGACGACTCGGCCTGCCCGATCAGTTCCGGTTCGTCGGGCACCTCTTGGGCCGTCACCGTCAGCACCTCGACCTCCGGAAGCGGTTGCGCCGGCTTGGACGCCGCCTCCTGTTTGCACCCGATCGTGCCGGCCATCGCCAGCCAGACGAGCAGGACGGTCGGCGCGCTCACCCTTCGACCGATGGAACTCGTTAGGATGGTCATCATTGATCCTTCCTCGATGCCTGGCACGAATCGGCTGAGCCACCGGTCGTAATCTCGTCTACAATGCAGCGGGTCATGCAACCGGCAGCGCGCAGATGGGCGCCCTCCCTCCACAAACGGGCGAGAAGCGCCTTGCCCGCCCCGTCGATGAAGGTGACCCCGCACAGGTCCACCGTCGGATGCTTGTGCCGAGGATCGGGAATCGTGCGCCAGGCGCGATCCAATTCCTCCACCCAGGGGCCGGCCAGTCGGCCCTCCAACTCGATCCTCGCTCCCGATGGCTCCTCGTGAACCGTGATTTTCAGCATCAGGAATGCCCTTTCACCAGATGAACAGCGTCAGGCGGCTTCCACACTCGTGTGATCCGGGTAATCGGTGTAGCCCTTCGGCCCCGGCGTATAGAACGTGGCGGGGTCCGCCTGTGCCAGGGGGGCGCCGGTCCGGAACCGACGCACCAAATCGGGATTGGCGATGAAGAGGCTGGCGAAGCCGACCATGTCCGCCTCGCCCCGGCTTAGCAGCGCGTGCGCGCTGTCTCGATCGAAGCCGCCGGTCGCGATAATTCGTCCTTCGAAATGACTTCGCATGAGGGCGATCGGATCGAACGATTTCTCCTGCTGCGGAAGCTTCTCCGATCGTTGCACGTGGAGATACGCTAGCCCGAAATGGTTGATGGCCTTTGCCAGATAGGGATAGAGGTCGAGCGGATCGCTTTCCTGGATATCGTTGAACGTGTTACCCGGGCTGACGCGCAGGCCGATTCGACTCGCCGACCCGGCGCCGTCCGCCATCGCTTCCAGCGTCTCAATGATGAAGCGCGCCCGATTCTGAATGGGGCCGCCGTAGCGGTCCGTCCGCCGGTTGCTGCTGGAAGCCAGAAACTGCATCGGCAGGTAGCCGTTCGCCCCGTGCAACTCGACCCCGTCGAATCCGGCCACCAGGGCATTGATCGTCGCTTGGCGGTACTCGTCGATGACCGACGGAATTTCCTCCTCCGCCAGAGCGCGGGGCATGCTGTGGTCCTGCAAACCCAGGGCATCGGTCCACATTGTGCCGGCGGCGCGGATCGCCGACGGGGCGACGGGCGGGCCATCCACCGTTCGATTCAGACGATGCGCAATACGTCCCGTGTGCATGAGCTGAAGAAAGATCCTGCCTCCCTTGGCATGAACCGCCTCCGTCACCTTCCGCCAGGCTGCAATCTGTTCGGGCGAGTGCATGCCGGGCGTCCGCGGGTACCCCTGGCCGTTTGCGCTGGGCTGCGTCCCTTCTGTGACGATCAGGCCTGCATCCGCCCGCTGCGCGTAATAGGTCACGGCCAAATCGGACGGCACCCCCGTCGCGCTGGCGCGACTTCTCGTCATCGGGGCCATGACGATCCGGTTCTTCAATTCCAATTGGCCACTCATAATCGGCTCGAACAATTTTTCACTCATGGGTGCTCCTTTTCAACCTTTGGGACTGCGTCCAAACCGCCGCTCTTTAGAACATGGAAAAGACCCGACGAATCTGCTGGTGTCGGCCCATATGAGTCGGCCTCCCGGCCCGACCGTTCGTCCCTGCCGATCGCGGCGTCGGGGGGACACGGACTAGCTGTAACTTGAGCCCTTCAACGGCGACCAAGAGAGCCGGAAGCAGAACCGCCGATAGGATGGAGAGCGAAATGATGATCCATGACATGGGCCACTCCTTTCTCTAACAATCCGCTGACTGTAGTTATATACAGCAAGGGCCATTCCATGCCGCGTAACAAGCCTGCAATAGCAATATAAGACTATGATTAGTAATGATTTATTGCCTCGATCTATGCCAGATTGCGTATCGCCAATCGATCAAGTGCCGACTGGTAGTCGCCGAGATGACGGCACGATGCCGAAATATCGGCACGTGAGCCCATTTGCAGGATCTTACCGATGGCGGGCGATGCGAAGCTTGTTCATCCTGGATTGGAGCGTCGTCCGTTTCATGCCGAGCTTGGCTGCGGCGCCGTTCGGCCCTCCGATGATCCACTTGGCTGCCTGAAGCGCCTTTAAAATATGTTCGCGCTCCGCAGCTTCGAGCGTAGCGACCGGCTGCGGCTCGTCCCCGGCCGCTGCCTTCAATTCCGGGAGCGGCACACGGAGGTCGGCGCCCCGGGAGAGAATCACGGCCCGCTCGATCAGGTTCTCCAATTCGCGGACGTTGCCGGGCCAGTGATACCGGGACAAGGCAATCATGACGCCGCCCGGGATGGTTTCGATCCGCTTGTTCATCCGTCTGGCGAACTTCTGCGCGAAGTGGCGGACCAGCGAGGGAATGTCCTCCCGGCGTTCGCGGAGCGGGGGCACGGTCAGCGGGAACACGTTGAAGCGATAATAGAGATCGCTGCGGAACGATTTCTCGGCGACCATCCTGGCCAGGTCTCGATTGGTCGCGGCGATCAGGCGGACATTGACCCGCATCGTCTTCGTGCTGCCGAGCCGTTCGAACTCCTGTTCCTGCAGCACCCGCAGCAATTTGGATTGCAGCTCGAGCGGGATGTCGCCCACTTCGTCGAGGAAGAGCGTCCCTCCGTCGGCCAGCTCGAAACGGCCGATTTTGGTGGCAATCGCCCCGGTGAAGGCGCCCTTTTCGTGACCGAACAATTCGCTTTCCAGCAGCCCGCTCGGGATGGCCGCGCAGTTCATCTTGACGAAGGTCCTGCCGCGCCGGCCGCTGCGATTGTGGAGGGCGCGGGCCAGCAGTTCCTTGCCGGTCCCGGTCTCGCCCAAGATCAGGACGGTGGAATCGGTCGGGGCGACGATCTCGACTTCTTGCAAGACCCGCCTGAGCGCAGGGCCGTCTCCGACGATCTCTTCGAAGTTGTACTCGTTCTGGATTTCCCCCTCAAGGTAGAGCTTTTCCTTGCTCAGCTTGTCCTTCAGCTCGGCGATCTCCCGATACGCCAACGCGTTCTCGACCGCGATCGCGATCTGGCTCGCCACCTGGGTCAGCAAATCCACGTCCTCTTGGTCGAAGGCGTCGGGACGCAAGCTGGCGATGTTGAGGGTGCCCAGCGTCCGGTTATGCGATCGGAGCGGCACGCAGCAGATGGACTTGATCCCCTCGGCCAGCAGCAGCTTGACAAACTCCGCCGTGAACATCCGCAATTCGCTCTCGCCGAACCGTTGCGGTTTCTCCGACCGGAGCGCGACGCCCGCCGGAGTCCCCTCGACCGGATTCACCATGCCTTCATGAAGCAGGCCCTTGCCGATGGGAAAATCCAGGGCGTAGAGGCGGAACCGGTCGCCCTCCGGCTCGTGCAAGGCCAGACTGGTGTAGTCGTTCGGCAGCACGCGGCGGAGGGAGGCGGCCGTGGCGGCGAACACGTCCCGAAAATCAAGGTGCGAGACCACGGCGTTGTTCACGTCCAGCAGGAGCCTGAGCCGATCGCGCTCCCGAGCCAGGTGCTGCTGCGCCGCCTGGGCGGCCTCGTCGTTCAGGACGTTGTCGATCGCCACCGCCATCTGCTTGGCGACCTGCTCGAGGAACGCCAGTTCCTCCTCCCCGAAGGCGCAGGGGTTGAGGCTGCCGAAGCCCATGGCGCCGAGGCGGCGGACCGCCGTGGTGAGCGGGAACATGCACAGGGAGGCCACGCCGATGTCCTTGAGGGTCGCGAGACCTTTGGGGAAGCGCGTTTCGGCTTCCAGGCAGGGCACGATCAGCGGCTGCTGGTGCGTCCACACCCAGCCGCCCGCCGATTCGGCGACGGGCAATTCCATACCGGAGGGCAGGGTCCTGGACTCGGAGGTCTCCAGCACGTGTACGCGCATGACGTCCCGCGACGGATCGTGCAAGAGAAAGCCGATGAATTCGAACCGGACGACCGAGGGCAGACGACGGGCCAGATCCCGGCACAAGGCCGCCAGATCGCGCTGCGCGGCGATCGCTTCCGTGACCGCCAGCAAGGCGCCGTACCGGTCGGCGCCGGGCTCCGCCGTCAGTGGCCCACGCTTCTCCGCCATGGCCGCTAGTATGGCGTCGCCACATCCGTTATGCAACCGAGGGACGTTCAGGGGAGGACGATGGCTTGCTCGGGATACCCCAGGGACTTCAGAGTCCCTTCCACGGCCTCCACCATGGGCGGAGGGCCGCAGAGGAAGATCACCGTGTCGGGACCGGGAGGAGGCAGGTGCGCGCGGAGGATGTCCTGCGTCACCCGGCCGACGCCCATCGGCCACCCTGCCGGTGGCTGACCGAGGACGTGGTAGCAATGGAACTTGGGGTGCTCGCGGCCCGCTCGATCGAATTCATCCCGCAAGATAATATCGGCTTCGGTCTTGTTCGCGAACACGAGCCGCTGTTCGACCGGCAACCGCTTCGCCAGAATCCACCGGATGATGGAGAGCATCGGGGTGATGCCGCTGCCCCCGGCGACGAATCCGACCTTGGTCGCCATGCCGTCGACCCAGTGGCCTCCCGCGTGAGGGCCGCTGATCTCCACCGTCTCGCCGACCTTGCGTTCATGCAGATACTTGGAGACCAGCCCGGTTTCGTAGCGCTTGATCGTGAGCTCAAACCACCCGGTCGTGCCGACCAGGGACGACGGGGTATAGGGCCGCTTCACGGTCTTGCCGTTCACCGTCGCGTGCACGGTCACGTAATCGCCGGGCAGCATATCCAGCGTGGCATCGGCCGGCAAGGTAAATCGGAAGGTCTTGGTGTCGTACGTTTCGGGACGAAGCTCGGAGAGGAGATAGGGGGTCGGGGGCTTCGGTTTGATGCGGACGACCTCGGCCATCCGGCCCCCTTCGCGCACAACGGAATGCGGGACTTAGTTCCAGATCACGCTGTCCTGGTTGACCAGGAAGTCGATCAACTCGATGCTGTCCCGAAGCTCGGCCTGGGCATGCTCGGACATCGGCAGCACGGCTCCCACCGGCCGCCCCACTTCGAGATCTTCCAGGGAGGGAAGCCCCTGGAGGCTGGGCTTTTCATATTCCGAACGGAAGGCGGCCATCGGCTCTCCTTACTTTCACCGGTCTATTCGACCGGCGCCTTAAAAACATAAGCAAGGAATGCGCCACGTCAAGGGAACGAATTCATCATACCACAAGAAGTCTCCCAGAAAAGGCAGAAGGCAAAACACGCCGGGCAGAGGAAAAATCAGCCGGCCACGAAGATCAGGGATGCGCGCTCATCGGAGGCAACGCCCCGAGGTAGGCAAACTCACCCCGGCGGAGCAGGGGCGTCTCGGGACGGAGCCGATAATCGTCCCGCTGCGGATCGACGAACAATGGATCCCCGACGATGTCCGACTCCCCTTTCAGCTCCGCTTGCCCGTCGATCGCATCGCTCCGACGGTACTGGGACTCGTTATTGTAGAGGGCATTGGTGGAGAGTGTAGCAAGGCTCGACGGGCCCACCAAAAACCCCACTTTATTCAGCCCGACGATATTTCCGGAAGCCACCGTGCTGGACACACCGAGAAATGCCGCCCCGCCGCCGTTCTTGACGATCGTATTGCTGATCAGCGTCAAGCGGGCCTTATCCGTGACCACCACGCCTTCGAACAGGCTGCGGACAATGACATTCCGCTCCAGCCGCACGTCGGACTTGCCGGCGATCATGACGCCGTGGTCATTGTCGTGAATATAATTGCCCACTAACGTGGCTTGAGAGTCGGCAAATTGGACCCCGGTCGTTTCACTTCCCCCGATGTCGCATTGTTCGATCCGGACATCCTGGACCTGCTGCCCGAATACCATGCCGTTGATGCGGATATGGTGCAGCCGGATGTTGTGTCCGTTGAAGATACCCATCGCATGCCCGCCGTGCTCATAGATGGTCAGGCCGCTGATTTCGATATCCGTCGCCCCATAAGGCCACTTGCCGATATGGAAGACACCGACCCGCTCGCGGCCCAGGACTTTCACCCGGTCCGCCCCCGCCCCGATCAGCCTTAACCGTTCCTTGCTGTGGATCGTGACATCTTCCCGATAGTCTCCCGCCTTGACTTGCACCGTGTCCCCATCGTGGGCCTCGTCGATCGCATCCTGGATAGACGTGAATTGGCCGGACCCGTCTCCCGCCACGACCAGCGTGCGCGGCCCCGTATTGACAGGCTTGCCGTCGGGGATCGCCTGGGCCGTGCCTGGGCCCAGACACAGCAGCGCAAGCAGAAGAATGGTCGATCTGGCGGCCGCGTGCATGCGAGCGTGATACAGGGAACGCCTAGGATCTGTCAACCCGGCCAGTGGCAAGTTCCTTGTGAGGGCCGCGGACCCGTGGTATTCTCCGCCCATGATCCTGGTAGGCCTGACAGGCGGATTGGCGACCGGCAAGAGCTCGGTCGCGCGCCTCTTTCAAGATAACGGGGCTTACGTCATCGACGCCGACGAACTGGCGCGGCAGGTCGTCCAGCCGGGCAAGCCGGCCTGGCGCGACATCGTGCGCGCCTTCGGCAAACAGATCGTGAATCCGGATCGCACGCTGAACCGCGCGGCGCTCGCCAAGGTGATCTTCCGGAACGCGGTCAAACGCCGGCGGCTGAATGCCATCGTCCATCCGCGCGTCGCGCGGGCACAAGCGAGGCTGACGGCAGCCATCGCCAAGAAAGACCCCAACGCCATCGTCCTCTACGACGTCCCCCTGCTCTTCGAAGCCGGTGTGGACAGGCGCGTGGATCGCATTATCGTCGTGACCGCGGACCGGGCCACTCAAATCAAACGCCTCATGACCCGCAACGGCTTCACACGCGCCGAAGCGCTCCGCCGTCTCCGCGCCCAGATGCCGCTCCGGGAGAAGATCGCCCGGGCGGACGACGTGATCGACGGCACCCTGTCCTTCGCCCAAACCAAGGGCGAAGTGGAGCGCATCGTCTCCGAGCTCAAACCGCTCGCCTGATTTCCGGCTTCCGCTCACCTCCGTCCTGTGTTACATTTCTTTTCATGCATCATGTCGTCATCATCGGATCGGGGCCGGCCGGGCTGACTGCCGCCATCTATGCGGCGCGGGCCAACCTGTCTCCGCTGCTCATCGAAGGGCTCCAGGCCGGAGGCCAACTGACCACCACGACCGAGGTGGAAAACTACCCGGGCTTCGAGCACGGCATCCAGGGTCCCGAGTTAATGAAGGTCATGCGCGCCCAGGCGGAGCGGTTCGGCACGGAGTTTCTCACCGGCGACGTGTCGGCCGTGGACCTTCGACAGCGACCTTTCACGATCACGGTCGAGGAGGACCGGACAATCAAGGCCGGGGCCCTCATCATCGCCACCGGCGCCTCGGCGATCCACATCGGGCTTCCCAACGAATCGCGGCTGACAGGCCACGGCGTATCCACCTGCGCGACCTGCGACGGCTTTTTCTTTCGCAACAAGGAACTGATCGTGGTCGGGGGCGGGGACAGCGCCATGGAAGAGGCGAATTTTCTCACGAAATTCGCCACCAAGGTGTCCGTCATCCATCGGCGGGACAAACTCCGCGCCTCCAAGATCATGCAGGACCGGGCGATGAAGAACGACAAGATCGCGTTCGTCTGGAATTCCGTCGTGGAGGACATCACGGGCGACCAGGTGGTAACCGGCGTCCGCCTGCGCAACGTCGTCACCGGCAAGACTCAGGATCTGCCTTGCGCCGGCGTGTTTGTGGCCATCGGCCACAGTCCCAACACCGGCTTGTTCAAGGGCCAGGTCGAGATGGATGCGAAGGGATACATTCTGACCCACAACGGCACGGCCACCAACGTGCCCGGCGTCTTCGCCGCCGGCGATGTCCAGGATGCCCGCTATCGCCAGGCGATCACCGCCGCCGGCTCCGGCTGCATGGCCGCCATCGACGCGGAACGATTCTTAGAAGCCAGTGAAAGGTGAAAGGAGACAGTTCAGGATCGGCCAACCATGAACAAACCGCACAAGAAGCTTACGGCATGGAGCACGGCCGTAGACCTCGTCATTGCCATCCATGAAATCACGACTGACTTTCCGGGAACAGAACGCTATGGCCTCACCGACCAAATGCGGAGGGCAGCCCTAAGCATCCCCAGCAACATCGCCGAGGGCGCCGCACGACAAACCGAGAAGGAGTTTCTTCATTTCCTTCACATCGCCAAAGGCTCTCTCAGTGAACTGGATACTCACCTGGAAATTGCCCCGCGCCTGAGTTTCCTATCCGACAAGCAGTGGGCCGATCTCAACGCACAACTTGAGCACCTTGATAGGATGCTGAGCGGACTTATGCGGCACCGTAGGAGCACCTCGCGCTCATGATCTTTCATCGTCCCTACACTGTTCACCTTTCGCCTTTCACCTTTCGCGCCTAGCCATGCGCTGCGCGATCATTCACTATCACGAACTGGCCTTGAAGGGACGGAACCGCCCCTACTTCGAACAACGGCTCGTCGGCAATATCCGGCTCGTGTTGCGCGATCTCGGCGTCCGGCAGGTGGATGCCCTGCCCGGCCGCATTCGCGTCGTCCTCCGAGACGAGACGTCCTGGACCGCCGTCAACGAACGGCTGGCGAGGGTCTTCGGGATCGCGCACTATGCCCTCGCCCAATCGGTGCCGCTGGACCCGGCGCATCCCAGCCTCGACGGGCTGAAGGAAGCCATCGGCCGGGAAGTAGCACCCCTGTCCTTCGACACCTTCCGCGTCTCGACCAAACGGGCCGATAAGCGCTTTCCCTTTACCTCGGTGGATGTCGACCGGGATGTCGGCGCTCATCTCTGCCGGCTCACCGGCAAGAAGGTCAGCCTGGGACGACCGGAATTGATCGTCCAGATCGAGATGTTGGCCAAGGCGGCCTATTACTCGACCAAGAAAGAAGCGGGGTCCGGCGGTCTGCCGGTCGGGATCAGCGGGAAGGTGGCCTGCTGCATCTCCGGCGGGATCGACTCTCCCGTCGCCGCCTACCGCATGATGAAACGCGGCTGCCGGGCGGTCTTCGTCCATTTCCACGGCCGCCCCTACGTGAGCCGCGCCTCGGAAGAAAAAGTTCGGGAGATCGTCCGGCTGCTGACGCAATACCAGTGCTACTCGCGCCTGTATCTGGTGCCGTTCGGGGAGATTCAGCGTCAGATCGTGCTGGGCGCGCCGGCCGCCTTTCGCATCGTCCTGTACCGTCGGATGATGTTGCGCATCGCCGAGGAGCTGGCGCGGAAGGAACGCTGCTGGGCCCTGGTCACCGGCGACAGCCTCGGACAGGTGGCATCCCAAACACCGGAGAACCTGAGCGTGGTGCAAGAAGCGGCGCAGCTGCCGATCCTGCGCCCGCTGATCGGCATGGACAAGATCGAGATCACCGCACAGGCGGAGCGGATCGGAACGTTCGAGACGTCCATCGAACCGGACCAGGACTGCTGCTCTCTCTTCGTTCCGCCGCATCCCAGCACCAAGGCCGGCCTGGACACGATCCGGAAGATCGAGCGCGCGTTCGACCTCATCGCCCTGGTCAAGCAGGGGCAGGAGCAGGCGGAGTTGGCCGAATTCTCGTTCCCGCCCCGGCGGGACGGCGAATCGGTCCGCTAGCGAGCCTGCGCCCGTTCGAGGGCCGTCTCGCGCAGGATGCGGAAGTGTTTCTCCATTTGCCGCTTCAGCTCCAACGCCACCAGCCAGTCCGGAGCCAACGTCTCGACGTCCACGACAAGGTTGAAGTCGGCTTTGGTGGCGGCATCGCTCCCATCCGGTCCGAGCTTCCAGACTCGCTCGTATCGCTTGAAATCTCCCTCCAAGAAAGTCGTCATCAGCCCCCCGCCCGGCGGCACCCGATTCTCGCACATGAGACGGCGTTCACCCGGCAAGATGGGGTGCCGGATGTAGACCTCCGTGATCACCTTGTCCGGCCGGCGGTCCAGCCGTGCGATACGCATGGTCACCCCGAACAGGTGCGGCCAGTTGTCATAGTCGGTCAGAACTTGCTGCACCACGGACGGAGGAACCGGCAGGCGGAGCGAGGCGGTGACCCGGAACCCGCCGGCCGGATCGCCGGTGACGGTCGGCGTCGCCTGATCCTGCGACGATTCCGAGGCCGCGGCGCAGGTGGCGCCCACAAGGCCGCTCCAGGCCAGCAGGCACACGAGTATCGCAGCCGCGCTACGCTTCATCCAGCAGATCCCGCAAGATGCGCAACAAATCCTCCGACGCGAAGGGTTTCAGCAAGAACGCTTTCCTTGAATCCGGCAGCTCCTCCAAATCCAGCGGTTGGTCTGTGTACCCGGACATGTACAGGATTTTTAGGTTCGGGTACCGCAGCACCAGCTTCCGGGCGAGTTCCCGCCCCCCCATCTCCGGCATGACCAGATCCACCACCGCCAGGTGGATCGGTCCGGCATGATCCCGGCATACCCGGAGCGCCGCCTGACCGTTCTCCGCCTGCAAGACCCGATAGCCCTTCGCACCGAGGGCGGCTTGCAACAACTTGCGCACTGCCGGCTCGTCTTCGGCGATCAGAATCGTTTCGGTGCCCGTGAGGGGCCCGGCTGGAGGTGGCGACGAACCTGCCGCCTCCAGGTTTTGGGCCACCGCCGGGAGCAGTATCGTCATCAGAGTTCCCTGGCCGGGCCGGCTGACGACTCGGATATGACCGCCGCTCTGCGCGATCAATCCATACACCATCGAGAGCCCCAAGCCAGTGCCTTTGCCCACCTCCTTGGTCGTAAAGAAGGGCTCGAAGATCCGCTCGGCGACCTCCGGCGACATGCCGCACCCCGTATCGCGCACGGCGAGCATCGCATACACACCGCACGGAATCTCCGGATACTCCTCATCGCCGTTCTCCTGCAAAACCCGATTCGCCGTCGTAATTGTGAGGACTCCCCCGTTCGGCATGGCATCCCGCGCATTGTTCACTAAGTTGAGCAGCACTTGTCCGATTTGGGTCGGGTCGGCCTTGACTCGCAGCAGCTCCGGCGCCAGATCGACCACCAGCTCGATATCGACTCCGATGAGGCGGGCCAACAACCGGTGCTGCTCCATGACGATGGCATTCAGGTCCAGGATCCGAGGCAGGATCACTTGCCGGCGGCTGAAGGCCAGCAATTGGCTCGTGAGCGCGGCGGCCCGGTCCGCCGACTGCTCGATCCCCTCGACGTCCTTCCGCAGGGACTCCTGCTTCGCCAGCTCCGGCAGAAGGAAATAACAATAGCCCTTGATCATCTGCAGAAGATTGTTGAACTCGTGGGCGATGCCGCCCGCCAGCTTGCCCACCGCTTCCATCTTCTGCGATTGCAACAACTGCTCCTGGCTCTGTTTCAGCGCGGTTTCGGCCTGCATGCGTTCATCGATTTCTCGCTGTAACTTGAGATTCGTCGCGGTCAACTCGACCGTCCTGGCCGCAACTTGTTCCTCCAGATGCGCTTGGTGCGCCTCCAATTGCCGGTCGCGTATTTGAATCTGGTCGAGCATGCTATTAAATGCCTCGACCAAGGTCGCCACCTCACCCTCGCTTTTCTGGTGGGCGCGGACCGTGTAGTCCCGCTTCTCGGACACCGATCGGGCGACTTTTTCCAAAGCCAACAACGGCTCCGACACGGACCGCTGCAGGCGCATCGCCGCGACAAACCCGACGAGCATGGACAGAAGCGCCGCGGCGGCGACGGTACTGCCGGATTTCCAGAGCCACTCGCGGAGCAAACTTACATCCGACCGGATCAACGCGGTTCCGACCCGGGTCCCGTCCAGCGTGACAGGCCTGATGACCGTCACCCAATCGTCGTCGAAATGGACCCCCTCGGCGCTCGCGGTCGATGGGATCAGATCCAGAGGCATCCCGAGCCTTTGATAGGAGGCCAGCAAGCTCCCATCCTGTCTATAGAGCGCGCCAACCCGAATTTGTTCCACCACGTGCAGATGGGCAAGCGCTTCCGTCGCCGCTCGTTCGTCGTCGAAGGTCAACGCAGCCGTGGTGCTTGACGCCAGCAAGTCGGCTCGGACGGTCATGTCTCGAACCAGTGCGTTCCGGGTTTCGAAGTAGCCGGCCAGCACGATGACCACGCCCGCCAGGAGCAGCGCGACGGCGCTCGTCCCCGCCGTGATCAGCATGAGCTTGGCTCGAATCGATTGCAGCAGAATCACCGGCATGGCACCTGTCCTCGAATCATGATTAGTCCTCGGCCTCCGGCCCCTAATAATGCCAGATCACCCGCGCAAAGGCGCTGCGCGGAATCAAGCTGGGGTTATACGACACTTCGGAGCCGACCGGTTTCCATTCCTGATGCTGGCCGGCTAGGAGGTTTTGCCCCACGGCTTCGATTTCCCACTGCTCGGTCGCTTTCCACGCCAGGCGCGTGTCCACCCGCGTATAGTCGGGGATGTCCGACGATCGGCTCAGACTGGACACGTAGTAGACTCCCGTGTCCCATTGAAGATTGTGCGGCAAATCGTATTGCGACCTCACCCGAAATTGATGCTTGGGATCGAATCCGGCGCCGAAGGCCGTCCCGACCGGCGTGGCGCGGATCATAAGCCAGGAATAGTTAGCCGAGAGCCGCCAGGCCTGCGTCGCCTGCCAGGTTGTGGCCACCTCCGCCCCATAGGTCCGCCCGCCCGTCGTGTTTTGGAATTGATTGGGGATCACAAAATGCGTCGGCGACGGAGTGGTTTCCACAAAGGGGGTTGCCGCCCCGCTGGTAATGAGATTCTGATACAGGCTGTAGAACGTCGCTACGTCCAGCGTGACCGTCGGCGTCACTTGTGCCCGGTAACCCAACTCGTATGACACCACCTGCTCCGGCTTGAGCTCAGTGTTGCCGAGCAGCTTGCCCAAGGTCACGCTGGGGAAGCCCGTTCGAGGCGACGCGAAGGTGGCGAAGCTCGCGGCTTCCTCCACGCGGGTCGGCAGCCGCACGGCCCTCGAAATCGACCCCCAGATCGTATGGTGTTGGTGCGGCGTCCAGACCAGCCGCCCGCTGGGCTGGTACTCCACGCCGGTAAAGGGATTGTGGAGAATCTTGGCGCCGGCGATCAATTTCAGCCGTTCGGGCACCAGCGTGATGTCGTCCTGCACGAAGCCGCTGACGACCTGAAAATCGTAGGACGGCGGATACAGGCTGGTGTCGAACGTGTTGCGAAAATTATCGTGGCTCAGCCGGTAGCCGGCGCCCCAGACGACGTCGTGCCGGCCCAGGGGTTGAAACCGGTGCTGAAAATCCACATCGACCGTGTTGCGGTTCTCGCCGAACACCGCATTGACGCGCTGCGTCCGATCGTAATAGGCCTTCAAGGTGAAGCCCGACGTCGAGGAGGTCTCATGATCCCAGCGCGCCAAGAGATTGCCGCCGCCGACTTGGGTGCCGGCACGTTGCCTGGGCGAAAACGGCGCCGTGAGCGAGACGCCGTTGCTATCCAACTGTTCGTTCCCCGAATAGCCCTCTCCCTGGACCGTCATGCGATCATGCCCCGACAGCTTCCAGTCGGTCCGGAACCCGCCGCGACCTTGATTCCACTTATCCTGGGCCGCTTCGCCGCCGGGCGTGGCAAAACTGTTGCGATTGAAAAATTTTCCGTACACCCGGTACTCGCCCTTGTCGCCGATCGTGCCGCCCTGCCGGGCGCTGGTGAACCCCTGTTCCAGGTTGCCGCCGCCGGCTTCGATGAAGGTGCCTTGAGTTTGCGCCGCTTTCTTGGTGATCACGTTGATCACCCCGTTGACCGCATTTTGCCCCCAGAGTGTGCCGCCCGGTCCACGGACGACCTCAATCCGCTCCACGTCCTCCAACAGTGTATCCTGGACATCCCAGAAGACGCCGCCGAACAGCGGGGTGTAGACTTCGCGCCCGTCGATCAGGACCAACAATTTATTCGCAAAGATGCCATTGAACCCTCGGATGGTGATAGCCCATTGGTTGGCCGTCACCTGCGCGACCTCCACCCCCGGGGCCAATCGCAACGCCTCCGGAATACTCCGGAACCCGCCTCGCTTGATGTCCTCACCGGTAATGACGAAGATCGCGGCAGCCGCTTCGGACAGCTTTTGCCTCTTCTTGCCGACCGAGGTGATCTCCGTGTTCATGAGTTCTTCCAGGCTCAACTTAAAGGCCGCCTCTTCGGGAGAAGCCGGGCCGGTGACCGCGGCATCCGCCGCGAGTCCGTGGCCGACCGGAACCGCAATGGTCCACATCACTCCCTGCACGAGCCCTCTCCACCCGCATCTGCTCCACCGCTGTGTCTTGCCCACGGCTCTCCTCCTCGGCCTTACGGCGCACCGACAATCAACGCCAGGCTGAGTAGCTTCGAGCTAATTCTGATTCCGGCTTTATTGGCTGCCCTCACATTGATCGCAAACCGGATCTTGTTCTCTCGCTCCACAAACTCGACGATTCCTCCGTCTTGGGCAAATCCCTCTATATCGCTGACGGTCAACAGGCTGCGAGTGGCTAGACTCGATAGGGCCTGGGCCACATGATCCTTTTCCGAGGCGCTAATAAACAAGACGTGGCAGGATTCGGCTTCCTTCACCTGCCTGACTCGCTGGACGAGCAGCCGACGGGCTTGTGACGTCTTCTTCATCAGTACGTCAAGGGCCTGTCCGAACGGATCCTCGCCTAGCACACACAGGATGAACGGGGCGTGAGCGTCGCCAAACGCATCGCTGGGCCACTCGACAAAATGGGTAAACTGATACAGGTAGGCGGATTTCACCGCATATTCCGGCAGCGGTTCTCCACCGGCCTGGGCCGACCTAGCGAGGCCGGCCAAGTTTCCCAACATCAGCCAGACGACGAGCGCCATGGCGCCGATGACCCACGGGGCGAGTTTGCGAAGAGGTGGGCGATTAGGGGGCTGGGAGAAGCTCACAGGATCGTGCCCCCCTAGCGATGGCATTTGTCATTATTGAACCGTATTGCGCACGGTCAGATCCTAGGCTGCTGACGTCTCCCCGGAAAACGACGGCAACTCAAAACTAGAGTAGACTGACGGCTTCGACGGTCCTGTGCGAAAGGAGGGACCCATGAAGCGGTCGAAATTCTCCGAGGAGCAGATCGTCTATGTGATC
>Ga0194120_10000513_pt1 | contig 73254 bp, 80 predicted proteins | sample TA2MahCa65mmetaG_FD_148642 | JGI IMG/M metagenome (GOLD analysis project Ga0194120, IMG submission 148642) | Freshwater microbial communities from Lake Tanganyika, Tanzania - TA2015019 Mahale Deep Cast 65m | ecosystem: Environmental > Aquatic > Freshwater > Lake | place: Tanzania: Lake...
ACCGCCGTCCCCGCGCCGGCGGCGGCACCCGCGCCGGCGCAAACCGCCGCCGCGCCGACCGGCGGCGCCGGGTCAGGCCCGGTCGATTGGGCCAAGGCGCCCGCTTTCGACGCGGTGCTGTTCTATCCCGGCCAGGCGTCGATCGAATGGCTGCTCAAGGGTACCGACCACGGCGGGGCGCGCAACATCCGGCGCAAGAACGAGCGCTGCTTCGAATGCCACGGCAAGGAAGCCGCCGAGATGGGCCAGAAGATCGTGACCGGGACCAAGGCCGAGACGACGCCGATACCCGGCAAGCGCGGGAGCATTCCCGTCAACATCCGCGCCGCCCACGACGGCAAGAACCTCTATCTTCGCTTCCAGTGGCCGGACGCGCCGCACGCGCCGGTTCCGTTCGCGCCGGGCGGCAAGATGGACCCCGACAATCAGGTCAAGCTCGCGATGATGGTCTCGGGCGAAGGCGTCGAGTTGGCCGCCATCGCCGGCTGCTGGGTGTCCTGCCACCACGATTCGCGCACCATGCCCGACGCGCCGAAGGACGACGCCCTCAAGGCGAGCCCGCTCAAGGACCGGTTCGACCTCGCGCACGGCGTCACCAAATACATCGGCGACACCCGTACCGAGCTTTCCGCCGACACGCCGCGCGGCGGCTGGGACAAGCTGAAACCCGCCGCCGAGATCGAGGCCTTGAAACAAAAAGGCGCGTTCATGGATATGGTGCGGTTCCGGAGCGGCGGCGCGCCGGAAAGCGGCCATGTTCTCGAACAGCGGGTCATGAGCGGCGGACAGCCGGTCAAATTCGAGGGCGGACTCGCGGGCGGTACCTGGACCGTGACGATGACGCGGCCGCTGAAGGCGGAGAAATCGGGCTATGCCTCGTTCGAGCCGGGCAAGCTTTATACCGTCACCTTCGCCATCCACGACGATCATACCGCCGCGCGGTTCCATCACGTCTCGCTCGATCTGCAGCTCGGAATCGACAACCCGCAGGCGCAAATCAACGCGGTCAAGCAGTAGGCGACGCGATGCGTCGGTGGAGCCTTGCCGTTTCGGTTGTTTTCCCGGTCGCTTTCGGCGTCGCGGCCCAGGTTCCGGTCGACAAGGACACCCAGGAAGTCTGCGCCGAGGCCGAACAGCGCTTCGCCGCGCAAGGGGGCAAGAAGGACCCCGGCGTGGTGATGGTGCTGATGTACAAGTACCGCTTCTGCCCGCCCAACCTGACGGTCAAGTCGGGCACGACCGTGCGCTGGATCAACGTCGACAAGCGCACCAGCCACAGCGTCTGGCTCAAGGAAGCGGGCCAGCCGGAATCCCCCCGGATGTTCAATTTCGAAACCTATGAGTTTCCGTTCACCATGCCGGGAAAATACCCCTATCTGTGCGGCCCCCACTGGGAGCAGGAAAAGATGGTCGGCCACGTCACGGTCACCCCGTGATCGGCCCGGCGATCCCGGGCCACGCGCGAACCGTCAATTGACCTCCGTCAAGGATTGCCCCTACCCGGTTTAGGTAAATTCACAAAAGTCGAAGGACGAGGGCCGGGTCCCGTGCGTCGCCCGGTTGGGGTTCGATCGGTGTCCCAAACATTTAGGAGCTGACCATGTGGAAAGGATTTCGTACCGCGTTGATGCTATCGGCGCTGCCGTTGGCGATCGGAACTGCGAACGCCCAGCAGGCCGCGCCCGCGCCGACACTCCCCAAGGAGGCCAAGGAAGCCAGCGCCAAGATTTACTTCGAGCGCTGCGCCGGCTGCCACGGCGTGCTGCGCAAGGGCGCGACCGGCAAGAGCCTTGAACCCGCGGAGTCCGAGAAGCTCGGCCAGCAGCGGCTCGAGAAAATCCTCTCCGACGGCACCGAAGGCGGCATGCCGAATTTCGACGACATCCTGACCAAGGACGAGATCAAGCATCTCGCCACCTATCTCCGCATGACCCCCGACGTTCCGCCGGAATGGGGCATGAAGGAAATGAAGGCGTCGTGGAAAGTCCTGGTCGCGCCCGACAAGCGGCCGACCAAGCAGATGAACAAGGTCAACCTCAAGAACGTCTTCTCGGTGACGCTCCGCGATGCGGGCGAGGTCGCCCTGATCGACGGCGACACCAAGAAGATCTGGGGTATCGTCAAGACCGGCTACGCGGTCCACATCTCGCGGCTCTCGTATTCCGGCCGTTACGTGTACGTGATCGGCCGCGACGGCCGTCTCGACATGATCGACATGTGGTTCGAGCAGCCGACCACGGTCGCGACCATCAAGATCGGCCTCGACGCCCGCTCGGTCGACACCTCCAAGTTCAAGGGCTACGAGGACAAGTACGCGGTCGTCGGTTCCTACTGGCCGCCGCAGTACGCGATCCTCGACGGCCAGACCCTGGAGCCCTTGAAGATCGTCTCGACCCGCAGCATCACCGTCGACGGCGAATACCACCCCGAGCCGCGCGTCGCCTCGATCGTGTCCTCGCAGATCAAGCCGGAATGGGTCATCAACATCAAGGAAACCGGCCTGATCAAGCTGGTGGATTATTCCGACATCAAGAACCTGAAGGAAACCACCATCGAATCCGCCAAGTTCCTGCATGACGGCGGGTGGGACGCGTCCAAGCGCTACTTCCTGGTCGCCGCCAACGCCTCCAACAAGATCGCGGTGGTGGACACCAAGGAAGGCAAGCTCGCCGCCCTGGTCGACACCAAGCCGATCCCGCATCCGGGCCGCGGCGCCAACTTCGTGCATCCCAAGTTCGGCCCGGTCTGGGCGACGTCGCACCTCAAGGCCGACGTCATCACCCTGATCGGCACCGATCCGGAAAAGAACAAGCAGCACGCCTGGAAAGTGGTCCAGGAACTGAAAATGCACGGGTCCGGTTCGCTGTTCGTCAAGACCCACCCCAAGTCCAACAACCTGTGGGCGGACGCGCCGCTGCACCCCGAACCCGAGGTCGTCGAATCGGTCACGGTCTACGACCTCAAGAACCTGGACAAGGGGCCGACCACCATCAACGTCGCCAAGATGGCCGGCCTGCCCAAGACCAAGGCGCTCCAGCGCGTCGTCCACCCCGAGTACAACGAGGCCGGCGACGAGGTCTGGTTCTCGGTCTGGGCCGGCAAGACCGACCCCTCCGCGATCGTGGTGATCGACGATAAGACCCTAAAGGTGAAGGCCGTGATCAAGGATCCGAAGATGATCACGCCGACCGGCAAGTTCAACGTCTACAACACGCAACACGACATTTACTAGCCGCGCGCGAGCGCGTATCGTCGGCCCCGGGGGTACTCCCTTCCCCCGGGGCTTTTTTTTATGATCTGAGTATTTAACCCCGGTCAATGTACGCCGGCGGCGCGCGGCTCATGGTTGCGCGACACTTGTTCAGATGGCGACCGAAGTCGATGCGCGCGTTTCTCCACGTATTCCTGTCCCACGGTTTCCGCCCGTTCTTCCTGTTTGCCGGCGCTTACGCGGTCATCGCCGCCGCGGCCTGGCTTGCGATCCTGCACCGGCTGTACACCGGCACGGCCGGTTCCTTTCCGCACGGCGCGATGCCGCCCCATTTCTGGCACGGCCACGAAATGCTGTTCGGCTACGTCGCTGCGGCCGTCGCCGGGTTCTTCCTGACTGCGGTTCCGAGCTGGACCGGCCGCGCCCCGGTGCGCGGCGGAACGCTCGGCGCGCTCGCGCTCGCCTGGATCGCCGGACGGATTGCGTTGTGGGGCGCGGCGGCGCTGCCGCCGCTGCTGGTCGCGATCCTCGATCTCGCCTTCGTGCCGTTTCTCGCAGCCCTGGTGATCCGGGCGCTGGCGGGCGGCTGGTCGAGGCGCAACGCGATCTTTCTTCCCGTGTTCGCGGCGCTGTTTGCCGCCAATCTTCTCTATCACCTGGATGCCGCCGGGATCGCTCCCGGTTATGCCGGGCGCGGCCTCAACCTCGCCCTCGACACCGTGCTGTTCCTGATCGCCGTGCTCGGCGGGCGGGTCGTTCCCGCCTTCACCACCAACGCGCTCCGGCGCGCGGGCGAGGAACGCCTGCCGGTCTCGCGCGCGCCGCTCGAAGCCGCCGCGCTGCTCGCCGTCGTCGCGCTCGCCGCGGTCGACTTTCTCGCGCCCGACGGACGCGCGGCCGGCGCCGTCGCCGCGATCGCCGCCGTCCTGCACGCGGCTCGATTCGCGGGTTGGCGCGGCCACCGCACGCTCGCCGAGCCGATCCTGTGGATCATCCATCTCGGCTATCTTTGGCTGATCGTCGGCTTCGCCCTCAAGGCGATGGCGCTGCTCGGCGGGTGGCTGCCGCCGACCGCGGCGAGCCACGCGCTCACCATCGGCGCGATCGGCTGCATGACGCTCGGCGTCATGTCGCGGGCGGCGCTCGGCCATACCGGACGCGAGCTGCGCGTGGCGCCGGCGATCGTCGCCGCCTATCTGTTGGTGACGGCGGCGGCGCTCGCGCGCGTCCTCGGGCCCGCGCTGCTGCCCGCGTACGCGCTCCAGGCGCTCGCCGTCACCGCGGTCCTGTGGATCGCCGGGTTCGGCCTGTTCACTTATATATATGTCCCGATCCTGCTTCGGCCGCGCGCGCGGGCCGAAGGATAGATCAGCGCGACGCGGCCATGTCGGTGCGATCGGCGCCGGCGCAGAACCGGGCCAGCCGGGCGACGTCGGCGACGATCACCCGGTGGTTTTCGGTCTTGACGCCGAGCTTGCGCAGCTTGGCCAGCACGCGCGACAGGCTTTCCGGCTTCATGGCGAGCCGCGCGGCGAGCAACGATTTGTCGTAGGGCAACGCGATCACCGCCGAACCTTCCCGCACCGGACAGCGCTTGAGGATGAATTCGGCGACTCGCTCGGTCGCGGAACGGGTCTGCAACTGCTCCGATTCGTTGATCAGGTGATGAAGACGGGCCGACAGCGACGCCAACATGCCGAGCGCGATCTCCGGTTCCGATTGGACCCATTGCCGGAACGGCTGATTGGAGATGCGAACCAGTCGGGCGTCTTCCGCGACCAGGGCGCTGGCGGGGTAGCGGCCGCCCAGGAACATGGCCGCCTCGGCGAAACACTCGCCACGGCTCAGGATGTGAATCACCGCTTCGTCGCCGTGGGGCGTCTGGCGAAAAAGTTTCACCCATCCCGACAGCACCACGAAGAAACCGTCGGCCGCGTCGCCTTGCTGGAACAGCAGATGCCCTTTCGGATAGGTGCGCGGGGCGGCGCCCTTCAGCAACGTCTCCAGCTTGTCGCCCGGAATCCTGTTGAAAATTGTCAGTTGGCGGACGATGTCGAGATCGTCATCCGTCATGCGCGGAAACCCCTCTTTTTTTTCCGCCATCCAGAATAGCGGCTTTGGGATGAAAATCCAGCCGAACCGACGGGGGGGCTACACGCCGAGGACGCGGTGGAGCCTCGCGTCCTGCTCGCGGAAGTGGTCGACGAACCAAGCCTTGAGGCGGCCGCCGAACTCGGCGCGGAACGTCTCGTCGTCCTCGCTGCCCTCGTAGCTGTCCATCAGGTCGCGGATTTCGTCGAGCAGACGCTCGTGATCGAACTTGTGCGCCGCGTAGCCGTCGTAGCGGCGCTCGCGCATGACCGATTCCTCCAGCGCGAAGTGGGCCGAGATGCGCGCGTACACCTCGCCGAGGAAGGCGACGATGTTTTCGCGCGAACCGTCCCCGGCCAAATCGGCATACAGGCTGTTGAGCAGATTGATCATTTCCTGGTGCTCGTGATCGAGCGCCGGAATGCCGGTCTTGAAGTCGTCTCGCCATTCGATCAGGGTCATGATTCCGTTTCCTCATCCTCAACGGAACACGAAGCCGCCGGTCGCGGCACGGAAGTCGACCGCCAGGCTCTGGCGGGGCGCCAGCGTCGCCTCGGTCGCGCCATGATAATCGAATCCCTCGCCGCGCGGAGAATCCCTGAGCCGCGCCTCTATGCGGTGCGTGCCCGGCGCGACGACGAACCGGCGATGAACGTTGGATGGAAAATCCTTGGCGAAGCCCTTGGGCGGAAGCGATTCGCGGAACAGGATCTTGCCGTCCACCTCAAGCTCGACCAGCAGCGCGACGCGCTCGCGCGGACACACCAGCTTGCGGCGCATGTTGGGGGCGAGCTTGGCCAGTTCGTCGGCCGCGCGCTCGCGGCATTCGCCCGCGGGCTTGCCGCCGTGGGTGAACGACAGCACGATCTGAGCTTGATCCGGCGGCGCGGGCGCGTAGGCCGGGCCGTTGGCAAACACGCCAAGTATCGCGGCGAAGATAGCGTAGGTGACGCCTTGTCCGACGAGCGCGAGGGGACGGATCATGCGCGCTCTCCCGCGGCTTCGGCGACGCGGCGTTTATCGGCGGGCGGAAACGACGGCGCCGGCTTGAGCGCCGCGAGCTGCGCTGCGAACGCCGACAGCTCGGCGGCGATCGCGCCCTTGTCCGATGTCCAGATCCTCACCAGACGATCGCGGGGGACGCGCGCGCGCAAGGCCGGATCGCGCGCGCCCTCGATCCGCTCCTCGGTCCAGCGCACGCCGAGGCGGGCGCGGCAATGGGCGTTGCGGCAGCCGGTCAGCACCACGCCGTCCGCCAGATCGCGACTCAGGATATAGTCCACGAACGGCGGCGGCAGCATGCCGGTGCACGGCAGACTGACGGCGGCGATGCCGGGGGCCGCGAAATTGGCGACCTTCGCGCCGTGGTCGCAACCGAAGACGAGGATGCGCGGGCGGGCGCGCAAGCCCCGGCTCGCGGCCTCGACCTTGTCACGCAGCGCGGCGGTGGTCAGATCCGGGATTTCGATCCCGGCCACCAATTCGCCCATGCGCCGGAACGGCATCGCCGTCGGGCACGCCCCGGCGCAGATGCCGCAGCCGACGCACAATCCGGGATCGACCACGGGTTCCTCGGGGAACGGCCGGTCATCGGTTCGGCGCCCCATGCGGATGGCGGCGAATGGGCAGTCGGTGGCGCACCGCCGGCAGCCGTTGCAGCTTTCGAGGTTGACGACGGCCGCGGCGACCTTCTTTTCGGGCGGCACCCACGGCAACGCCATCAGCGCGAAACTGCCGCCAACCAGGACGGCCCATGTGAACAGCGGCGACGTCGCCTCGATCAGCGGGTAGACCCACAGGTAATACCAGTCGAGCTTGACCGGCGTCGGCACCTGGGCGAGGTCCGCTGGCCCCTGGCTCATCGCCGGCACGACCAGCGAAAGAACCAGCAGCATCGCCGCCGTCCCGATCGCGAGCCCGCGCGCCGGGTTCACCTTGGCGTAGTTCACCCGCTGCAGGTGGAACCACATGATGAACAGCAGCACCAGCGGCACGGCGACGTGCATGAAGATCATCAGGGTGAAGAACCGGTCGCTGAGCTGGGCCGGCGAGGCGAAATTGCGCGCGATCTGCTCGCCGAACAGCGGCAGCGCGTCCAACCATTCGCTGGTGGCGATCGCGATGTATTGGGCGAGCCGGTCCCACACCATCCAATAGCCGGTGATCCCGGCGGCGAACAGGAACCAAAGGGTCGGAATGCCGGTCAGCCACGAATACCAGCGCGCGCCGCGATAGCGGTCAAAGGCGAATTCGCGCAGCATGTGCACGACCACCATCACGACCATCGCGTCGGAAGCGTAGCGGTGCAGGCTGCGCATCACGCCGGCGAGATACCACTGTTCGTGGGTCATGTACTCGACCGAGCGGTAGGCTTCGTGGACGCCGGTGTCGAAGAAGATGAAGAGATAGAGTCCGGTCCCGCACACGATCCAGAAATAGTACCAACCGAGCGCGCCCAGGCACGAAAACGGATTCCAGCGCGGCCCGAAAATCCGATCGAAGAGATTTTCGGCGTGTTCGAACAGGAAACGGAGCGGGGCGCGGACGGCGTTCACGCGGGAAACCGACGCCCGCCGGCTCGGCCCCCGCCGGGCGGCCGGAAATGCCTCAACCACGCGCGTGCCACCACGAAGCCGATAGCGAACAACGTCAACGCGCCGACGCCGACGATGATCGGTACCCGGTAATCGAACCGGTAGCGGCCGATCGACGGATCGTAGATGGTGCAGTAGAGCTTGACTCGTCCCACGATCCCTTCCCAACTCGCGAGCGACGAGAAGCGACCGAACACCAGATCCTTGAGCGGCTCGACCAGTTGCTGCGGCTCGAAATCGGCGCCGTAGACCTGGCGGTAGACCTTGCCCTCGGCGTCGAGCAGCGTCACCTGGGCGAGATGGTCGAACCCCTTGGCCGAGGCGAAGAAGATGAACCCGGTTTCCTCGGCGAGGCGGTCGACGGTCGCGGCGTCGGCGCTGAGAAAATCCCAGTTCGGCAGCCGGATGCCCTGGGCGCGGGCGAACGCCTTCATGCGTTCGGGCGTGTCGGCGCGGGCGTCGAATCCGATGGTTATCACCCGGAACGTGTCCCGGCCGATGGACTCCTGTGCCAGTTCGACGCCGTTGATCAAACTGTGGGTGATCAGCGGGCAGACGTCGGCGCAACTGGTGTAAATCAGGTTCATGACCACCGGCTTGCCGCGCAGGTCGGCCAGCGCCACGGGCTTGCCGGAACGGTCGCGGAATTCGTGCGCGCCGACGGTGCGGCCGATCGCCGCTTGGCTGAATTTGAATGCGGCCATGTCGTCGAAGGGCGCGCCGGCGGCCCGCGCGTCCGCGGAAGCGAACAGGACGGCCGACAGAGCCGCCCCCGCGACGATCCCCCACCCGCTCACGGATCGAAACCGATACGCCACCGACTTACCCCTCTCTCGTCCCGCCGGCCCGCCGCATCGCGGCGGGCCGGCCGAACGCTCGTCGAACGGCCGCGTCAGCGGAGCGGCCAAACCTCCGACAGGTACTTCCAGTTGATGAAATAGTAGAGCACGAAGGAGACGAAGAACACCGTTACCAGGATCGCCGTTCCCGGCAGCTTGAGCGTCGCCTCGCTGCCGTAGCTCGCGACCGCCGCGCCGCCGCCGGGATTGACGACCGGATTGCGCTTGATCGCGGCCTCGTCGCGGGGCCTGCCGAAGAACACCGAACCGACCACGACGACGACGAAGATGATTCCGCCCACGGTCGCCAACACCGCCGACAGGCCGTTCAGCCCCATCATCAGAAACGCGGCCGGCGGATGCTCGAACTTGAGCGCCGCGTCGGCGAAGGTCATGTCCCAGTGCCGGCGCGAAACCCCGAGCGTACCCGCCCCCATCATGAAGAAGCTGATGCCCATGACGCCGAGCCCGAACAGGTAAGGCTGCCATTTGGCGAGCGTCGGGAACATGATCTCCTTGCGGAAGATCAGCGGCACCACCAGGTACGTGACCGCCATGAACGCGAGCGTCGTGCCCGCGACCACGGTGGCGTGGAAGTGCCCGGGCACGTAGAGGGTATTGTGCATGATCAGGTTGAGCTGCTCGGAGCCCAGCACCACGCCGGAAATGCCGCCCAGGAACCCGAACATCACCACCGACATGGCCATGCCCGAGAACGCCGGGTTGCCCCAGGGTGCGCGGCGCAGCCAGTCGAACGCCCCTTGGGTGAAGCCGCGTCGGCGTTGCGCCGCCTCGACCGCGCCGGGAACGCTCATGCCGTGGATCATGGAGCCGAGCACCGCGAGATAGATGGCGTAGCTGGTGTTGAACACCTTCCAACTCGAACTGATGCCCGGATCGACCAGCAGGTGGTGCGCGGACGCAAGCTGGAGGAAGGCGATGTAGAGCAGGAACGCGCCCCGGCTCACCTTCTCCGACAGCGGCTTCGCGCCCAGCACCATCGCCGCGATCGTGTACCACACCGCGACGTGCGCGGAGACGTTGATCTGCTGGGACGAATGGCCCATCCCCCACCAAATCACCTTGTACATGAGCGAATCGAGGTGCGGGATGATGCCGATCGACCACAGGAACGTCGGCACCAGAATGATCGCGCCCGAGGCGATGGTGTAGACCGCGATCACCGCCGCCGTCACCGCGCCGAAGGTCACCAACGGGATCGAGCCTTCGTAAGTGCGCTCCTGCTTGGCGATCACCAGCGTGCCGAAGAAGACGAAGCAGGCGATCAGCGCCCCGACCGCGAACACGACCAGGCCGAGATAGAAGTGCGGCGCCGCCTTCATCGGCACGTAGGAGGTGAACATGACGCTCGATTCGCCCTGCAGGACGGCGACGTTGGCCATCAACGCGCCGACCAGCATCAGGACGAAGGCGAACCACGCCCATTTCGGCGCGGCGAGCCGCGAATTGAGCAGGATGGCCGACGCGAAATAGAGGATCGCGATCTCGAAGAAGATGATCCAGAACAGCAGCACGTCGGCACCATGCGCGGTCAGCGCGAGGTAGAACAAGTCGGCGGGCAGGATGTGCACCGCCGGCCAGCGCGTCAGCGCGACCAGCAGGCCGAACAGGCCGCCGATCGCCAGAAACACCACCGCGACCACGGCGTTGATCTTGATCAACGCTTCGGCGTGGCGGCAGACCTTAAGGCCGGTTTCGGGACAAACCCGATGCATGAAATTTGCCATGTTCGCCCCCTATTTCCGTTCAACCACGTGGATGCGGCCGAGCATGTTGTGATGGCCGATCCCGCAGAATTCGTTGCAGATGATGGCGAACTCGCCCGCCTGGGTCGGCGTCACGGTCAGCACCATCTCGTAATCGGGGTGGACCTGGATGTTGATGTTGGTCGGCTGCAGCGAGAACCCGTGCAGCCAGTCCATCGAGGACATGTGCAGCCGGTAGCTTTGGCCCTTCTCAAGCTCGAGGATCGGCCACCATTCCCACAGGCGCGCGATCAGGTAGGCGTCGCCGCCCGCGGGCGGCTTCACAACCGGGATCTTGGTATCGCCTTCCTCGCGCACTTTGTATTTCGCCACGAAGGCCTCGGCCTTGGCCGCGAACGCCTCGGGTTTGATCTTGTAGGCCTCGTTCGACAGATTCTGTTGCCCGGCGATGTGCCAATAGACCATCGTCAGAAACATGATGATGCCCCACAGGAAGGCGATCGTGATCCACACGATCTCCATCTTGTGCAGGGGCTCGTTCCACCACAGTTTGTTTTCCGGAGGTGTGAGTGCCATGATTCGCCCCCTGTCACTGCGCGATCGGGATCTGGGCGATCTCCATGATCCCCCAGATCGTGTAGAGGACCGCCGGCAGCGCGACCCCGATGAACAGAAGCGCGAACGGATTGTCGAGCAGAAGCTGCATCGGCGGCACTCGCTCGTCTTGCGGCGCGCCGGCGGCGCTTCCGGAACGGGTATCGGCCATCTTCGGTCTCCCCATGCGTTGCGAAGAACGCCCGAACGTCGCATGGGGAAGCGGACCGGTGCCTTGACTCACGTCAAATCGGTTAACTGCCTGAATAAATTCGATTTTTCATCATTGGCCGGTCAGGCGACCCAGCCCCCAGAAGCTCGCCAGGGCCAAGGCCAGAAGAATCCCGAAAAAGATCAGCGAACGGTGCTCGAAGCGGGCGCCGCGCCGCTCCTCGATGCGGAGCAGGATTTGATCCGAGACCCAGTACAGCGCGACGGCAACGACGAGGAAGGCGACGGTTTCGATCATGATTCTTCCATCCATCGAAATTGCGGTCGGCTTGCCCGGCCGGAAACGGACGCGTACATTCTAACCATATCCAAGCTCGGAAGCGACGGATGCGCGTCGGAATCCCCAAGGAAATCAAGACGGACGAGAACCGGGTCGGCCTCGTGCCGGGCAGCGTGCGCGAACTGGTCCACCACGGTCATGCCGTACTGGTCGAAACTGGCGCCGGAACCGGCATCGGTTTCGCCGACGACGATTACGTCCAGGCGGGCGCGCGTATCGCGGCCAACGCCGACGAGGTGTTCGGCCAATCTGACCTGATCGTCAAGGTCAAGGAGCCGCAGGCGGTCGAGATCGGGCGGCTGACGGCCAAACACATCCTGTTCACCTACCTCCACCTCGCCCCCGATCCGGCGCAGGCGAAGGGCCTGATCGCGTCGGGCTGCACGGCGATCGCGTATGAAACCGTCACCGACGAGCGCGGCGGCCTGCCGCTGCTCGCGCCGATGAGCGAGGTCGCCGGCCGCATGTCGATCCAGGTCGCCGCGCACTGCCTGGAAAAGCGCCAGGGCGGGCTCGGCGTGCTGCTTGGCGGCGTGCCCGGCGTGCCGCCGGCCAAGGTCGTCATCCTGGGCGGCGGCATTTCCGGCACCAACGCCGCCCGCATGGCCATGGGCCTCGGCGCCCAGGTCGTGGTCGTCGACAAGTCGCTCCGGCGCCTTTACGAGCTCGATCTCCAATTCGGCTCCAAGCTGGCGACCGCGTTCGCGACCCGCGACGCCATCGAGCGCCATGTGCTCGACGCCGACGTGGTGATCGGCGCGGTCCTGATCCCCGGCGCCGCCGCGCCGCGCCTGGTCACGGCCGCGATGGTCAAGCGCATGCGCAAGGGCGCGGTGCTGGTCGACATCTCCATCGACCAAGGGGGATGTTTCGAGACAAGTCGCGCCACCACCCACGAGAATCCGACCTACGTGGTCGACGGCGTCGTCCACTACGCGGTCGCCAACATGCCGGGCGCGGTGCCGCGCACGTCGGCCTTCGCCCTCAACAACGCGACGCTGCCGTTCGTGCTGGCGCTGGCCGACAAGGGCCTCGGCGCGCTCGCCGAGAACCGCCATCTGCTCGCCGGCCTCAACGTCCATCGCGGCCGCGTTACTCATCCCGCGGTCGCCGAGGCCCTCAAGCTCGAATACCACGAGGCCGCGCGCGTCCTCGCGTCCTGAAAGCGTCCATGACCCGCATCGTATTCCTCAACGGCGAATTCGTCCCCTACGAGCAGGCCAAAATCCCGATCATGGATCGCGGCTTTTTGTTCGGCGACGGCATCTACGAGGTCACCGCCGTGCTCGGCGGCCGGTTGCTCGACAACATCCCGCACCTCGCGCGGCTCGAACGTTCGTTGAAGGAAATCGCCATCGCCAACCCCTACAGCGACGCGGAATGGACCCGGCTGCAGACCGAACTGGTCCGGCGGAATGCGCTCGCCGACGGCCTGGTCTACATCGAGGTCACGCGCGGCGTGTTCGAGCGCGATTTCGTCTGCCCCGACGACCTGACCCCGACCGTGGTCATGTTCACCCAACCCAAGGAACTGCGCGATCCGCCGGCCGCGCGTACCGGCGTCGCCGTGATCACGGTGCCGGAGCTGCGCTGGAAGCGGCGCGACATCAAATCGGTCTCGCTGCTCGCCCAGGTGCTGGCCAAGATGGCCGCGCGCCACGCCGGAGTGGCCGAAGCGTGGATGATCGAGGACGATCACGTGACCGAGGGCGCGTCCTCGACCTCCTTCATCGTCACCAAGGACCGCCGGATCGTGACCCGGCCGCTGTCGACCGCGGTGCTGCCGGGAATCACCCGCGCGGCGGTGCTGAAGCTGGTCGAGCGGCACGCGCTCCGCCTCGACGAGCGCCCGTTCACCGTGCCCGAGGCCCTTCGGGCGGCCGAGGCGTTCCTGACCAGCGCGTCGTCGCTGGTGACGCCGGTGGTCAAGATCGACGGCGAGCCGGTCGGCGACGGCACGCCCGGCCCGCTGACCAGGGAACTGCGCCAGCTCTATCTCAAGATGGCCGAGGCGGGGTGAGCGGCGAAGGCCGGCGCGGGCGGGAGCACGCTGGCATCGACCTTGCGCGGGGTTGGCGCAAGGTAAAACGAGGCAAAACGGGCCTAAGGCCTTGATATTGCTCAAAACAGCCTTTTTTCTGTAGGCATCTGTAGGCATTTTCGACACCGGCCGAGGGCGAACGGGGGCATTTGGCCGCCAGCCATCGGCCGTTTTCAGCGGCGCGCCGAATGCTTCGGTCTTATTCACTTGTCCAAGAACGCGGGATCACTTTGTTGGAAACTATACCCTGAAATAGGAATATTGTCAACGAGCGGTCGACAGGTCGAGCACGGCGAAAACCCCGCCGCGCCAAGCGCAGAAAACCGACCCGCTAAAACCGTCCCTATTTCACCGAACGCCAATCCAGCGCTCAGGCCTTGGCCCTTTCGCCGGGCAATTCGTGGCCCGCCCGCGCTCGGTCCCCCGCATGTCGCACCCGTTATCCGGCTGGCGTGGGCAAAGCACCTACTGGCAATCTTTGCCAACTACGCTATGCTGGCCGGATCGAAGGGAGATTTCCCATGCCCACCAGAAACGTCAATCTGACCGACGACCAGGATGCTTTCGTCGAGAAGATGGTCAAGGCCGGCAAATACCAGAACGCCAGCGAAGCCGTGCGCGATGCCGTGCGCGGATTGCAGCAGCGCTGGAAAGAGGACGAACTGAAACTCGCGGCGCTGCGCAAACGGATCAAGGCGGGCGCCGAGGCCCTGGATCGCGGCGACTTCACCGAAGTGGACGACGCCGATCTCGACGCGGCCCTCGACAAGCTGGCCTCCAATTGAGCGCGGCCATCGATGGCGCGCTATCGGCTTTCCGGTCCGGCGAAGGCGGATATCTCCTCCATCCTGCGCGTGAGCGAGACGCGGCACGGCGGAGATGCACGCACCCGCTATCGCGGCTTGCTGGCGGCGGCGATGCGCCGGATCGCGGCCGATCCGCAAGGGAGATCGACATCGGACCGAAGCGAACTCCTCGCCGGACTGCGCAGTCTGCATATCCGCCATAGCCGCAACGAGAGCCGCGAAGCCCCGGTCGGCGAGCCGGCACACGTGATCTTCTACCGCGTAGCCGGACCCGGTGTTGTCGAGATTGTGCGCATCCTGCACGACCGGATGGAGCCGGGCTTGCATATCGGCTCGTAAGCCGCACCCCAAACCACCCGAGCGCGCCGGCTTGGAAAACGAAACGTTTCGACGTATGCCGACGCCCTTCCGCCGGGCGGCTTGTGGCCCGCCCGCGCTCGGTCCCCGCGCCCGCGCTCCGGCCCGCCTTGACGCGCCGTCCCGGTCCCGGCTTAATAACAATTATTAACTGTTAGGAGACCGGCCATGCCCACCAGCGTCGCCCTCAGCCGCCATTTCGAAAACTTCATCCAGGAACAGGTGAAATCGGGGCGCTACAACAACGCCAGCGAGGTGGTGCGCGCCGGGCTGCGCCTGCTCGAGGATCAGCACGCCCTCGCCAAGATGCGGCACGAGGAAATGCGCGCGGCGATCGCGGCCGGCCTAGCGAGCGGCCCGGGGCGGCCGGCCGAAGCCGTGTTCGACCGATTGGAAACGAAGTATCGCAAGCTCGCCGGCAAACGCGCCGCATAATGCGCGTTACGCTGTCCCCGCTCGCCGAGCGAGACTTGGAAGCGATCGGCGACTATATCGCCAAGGATAACCCGTCCCGGGCGCTGAGCTTCATCGCCGAACTTCGCGCCCGGTGCGCGACGATCGCCAAGGCGCCCAGGGCCTATCGCGCCCGCCGGGAACTGGGCGAGGGTCTGCGCTCGTGCGCCCACGGCGACTACGTGATTTTCTTCGCCGCCGCGAAAGGCCGGCTTACCATCGTCCGCGTGCTGCACGGCGCGATGGATGTGGCGGCGCGCTTTCCCGGAACGCCGGACGAATAATCGCGTGAGCGAAGCCGAGGCCCGCGCCGGGCACATCGACCCCGCCCTGATTCGGGCGGCATGTCCGGCGCGGCGGTTCGAGGATTTGAACGGAGACGTTCTACTTCACCGAATCCTAGAGCGTATCCCGATTAATTGAAACACCCCCTTCCCCTACCCCCTCCCGCGAGGGGAGGGGGCTCTACAAAAACCTCCCCCCCCTTGCGGGGGAGTGACCTTCTCCTAAATAGGCCCACTCAGAGGGTGCGCGTCTTGTGTCGGTCGTGACCTGCGGAGGACGCCGCCTTTGTCGCGTTGAGACGGCTGTCGACCAACCCGATGAAGGTTGCCCCCCCAGGCGACGGCGGCGATGATCATGAACGCGAACGACAGCGGCATTAAGAATGGAGCGTCGAGAACCTTCGCCAAGTGGTAGGTGCACACCGAGAACATGCCGAGCGGGAAGACTCCTCCCCAATACAGCGGGTCATAGGCGAACGGGACGCCGCGAATGAGGTAGCGCCACACATCCAAGACGAACAGCATGGGAATCCACCAGATCCCAATGGCCCAGAAGAACAGGGTCAATCCCTTGATGAAGGGCGCCAAGCCGCCGACGATCGAAGACAAGGCCTCGTGCTCGAGCAAGGTGGCACCGGCAAGCGTCGAGATGGCCACGGCGCCCATATTGATCCAGTAGGGCGGCGTGAGGTCCTCCGGCAACATCCGCAGGAACGTGTAGCGGAGGAAGATCAGAGTCATCAGCCACAAATAGAGCGCGCCCCCACCGAGCCAGAGGGCCAGCGCGACGAACATCAGAAGTTGCCGAAATTCGCCGAAATTCCCCGAGGACAGCACCAGGACGGTCAGCGCGGATACCGATTGGGTGGCGACGACGCTGACAAGCCAAGCCCCGTTCAAACCGTCCTCCAGACTGGGCTTGTCGACCTTCACGATCAGGATCGCGAGCAACATGTACATGACCAGCAACCAAAGCGCGCCGGCGATGATCCAGAAGACGGTGGCCAGACCGCCGGCGTCCATTTGCAATACGAGTTGGCTACCGAACACGCCGGACGCCGCCACCGCCGTGAAGAATCCGACGCCGCGGCTGTGGCTGCGGATATCGGCCATGAATGCCCTTGGGTAGCGGATGATGCGCAGGCAGGTCGCCGCCGCCAGAAGGATGAAAAATAAAGCGTTGAGCCAAAACAAGATCGCGGGCACCACCGGCACGCCGTGCAAGTCCACGGCAATGGAAACGATGCCGGTGGCCATGACCAGCGCGAAATATCCCGGATGCAGGGTTTCCAGGTCGTCGGGGCGGCCTCGTTGGAAACGGAATCTCATGACGGGACATCCCCTACGTTAGGCACGGCGGAAGGCACCTCCCTTGCTTCGCGGCGCGGGCGCACCGCGACGGAACGCGCCCTTTCGGCCGCCGGGTCGATCGTGAGCCTCTCGTCCAACTCTCCTGATCGATTTTATACCGGGTCGATTGTTAGTCTACCGCATGATTTGGTGTCGATCGGGTGGCGTCGGGATCGGGCCATGGGCCACCGGCGCCGGTGGTCTATAGCCGAGGTGATCCCAACGGGGCGTTGGATACTTTCCGTCTAGGCCATCGCATATTGCATGGCCTGACTATCATGGGCCCGCGTTTTAATTAATATAGAGCGTGGACGGCAAGGTTCACATCACCTCGTCCTCCACGGCGTCCGTCATGGACGAAACCGTCGAGAAATACCGGACGACCCTGAAGCGTCTTGCCGGGCGGTAAGCGGCACTATCGCATCACTCTCGCCGACGCGCTCAGCGCCCACGACCGCGCCCTGAAATTCGGTTTCGGGGATCTGGTCCGATGGTTCGAGGCCCGAATCCGCCGGATGAACTGATCCGCCTCATTCGAGCGAAGACTTTCTACTTCACCGAACGCTAATCCAACGCCTGGGTCCTGCCCTTCCGCCGCGCAACTTGTGACCCACCCGTGCGAATCGATAGTATGCAAAACGCGGGGGGCGACGCGTTGCAATCCGGGAGGACGGCGCATGACCAAATGGGTGCGATTCGCGCATAACGGCGAGATCGGATTCGGCGCCATCGACGGCGACGTCATCGCCGTGCACGCGGGCGACATGTTCGCCGGCGCGACGCCGACCGGCGCCAAGCTTCCGCGCGCGGCGGTCAGGCTGCTCACGCCCTGCGTGCCGGGCAAGATGGTCGCGCTCTGGAACAATTTCCACGCGCTGGCCGAAAAGCTGAAGGCGGCGAAACCCGACGAGCCGCTCTATTTCATCAAGGCGCCCAACAGCTATCTCGCCGCCGGCGAGCCGATCCGGCGGCCCAAGGGCTATGCCGGCAAGATCGTCTACGAAGGCGAACTCGGCATCGTCATCGGCAAGCGGTGCGCGGGCGCCGACGAGGCCGAGGCGGCCAAGGCCATCTTCGGCTACACCTGCGTCAACGACGTGACCGCCGCCGACATCCTCAACAAGAACCCGGCGTTCGCCCAATGGACGCGGGCGAAAAGTTTCGACACCTTCGGCGTGTTCGGCCCAGCGATCGCGACCGGGCTCGATCCCTTGAAGCTCTCGGTGCGCACCGTGCTCAACGGCCGCGAAGTGCAGAATTATCCGGTCGCCGACATGATTCTGCCGCCGGCCAAGCTGGTCAGCCTGCTCTCGCGCGACATGACCCTGCTGCCGGGCGACGTGATCGCTTGCGGCACCTCGGTCGGCGTCGGCGCGATGAAGGAAGCCCGCAACGTGGTCGATGTCTCCATCGACGGCATCGGCACGCTCTCCAACCCGTTCGACCAGGAAGTGCCGAGCGCGTTCCTGGCCGGCGGCCCGCCCGCACCGATGCGCATCTGCGTCGTCGGCGCGGGCGCGATCGGCGGCCTGATGGCGGCCAAGCTCGCGCTCGCCGGCAATCCGGTGACGGTGGTCGACATGGGCCGCCACCTCGCCGCCATCCGCGACAAGGGCCTCAAGCTGGTCTGGGAAAACGGCAAGGAATTCGTCGCCAGGGTGCGCGCGGTCGAATCGCTCGCCGAGGCCGGGCCGCAGGATCTCGTCATCCTCGCGGTCAAGGCGCATTTCCTCGAACAGGCCGCGCGCGACATCGAATCCGTGCTCGGGCCGGAGACGATGGTGATGACCATCCAGAACGGGCTGCCGTGGTGGTACTTCCAGCGCCTGGGCGGCCCGCACGACGGCCACAAGCTCGAATCCCTCGATCCCACCGGCGTGCTCGGGCGCAAGATCGATCCGAAGCGCCTCGTCGGCTGCGTCGTCTATCCCGCCGCCGCCGTGGTCGAGCCCGGTGTGATCCACCACGTCGAGGGCGATCGCTTCCCGATCGGCGAGCTCGACGGCCAGGAAACCGGGCGGGCCAAGCGCCTGCACGACGTCCTGGTCGCGGCCGGACTCAAATCGCGCGTGCTGACCGACATCCGCTCCGAAATCTGGCTCAAGGCGTGGGGCAACCTGTCCTTCAACCCAATCAGCGCGCTGTCGCACGCGACGCTGGCCGACATCTGCCGCTTTCCCGAAACCCGCGCCCTCGCGGCCGACATGATGCGCGAAGCGCAGGCCGTCGCCGAGAAACTCGGCGTCACCTTCCGCCATACGATCGAAAAGCGGATCGAGGGCGCGGAAGCCGTCGGCGCGCACAAGACCTCGATGCTCCAGGACGTGGAGGCGGGCCGCTCGCTGGAGACCGAGGCGCTGATCGGCTCGATCCTCGAAATGGCGAAAATCACCGGCACGCCCGCGCCCGCGATCCAGGCGGTCTACGCGCTGGTCAAGCTGCTCAACCGCACCATGCTGATGGAAAACGCCGCGGTGCGGATGGAAAAGGTGGCGTAACGCCTTAGCGGCGCGGTCTTTTGCGGCGGTTCCGATACTGCGCGAGCAGTTCGTCGCGGCGGCGGATCATCTCCTCGACTGAGGCGAGTTGCGCGGCGGCCTCGCATTCGGCGCGAAAGCGCGAGGATTCCTCGAAGCGCGCGCCCGCCTTGGCGCATTCGCGCTGCACGTGCCGCAATCCTTCGACGGCGTTTCGCAGATGCTCCGCCGCCCGGCTGCCCGCGGCGGCGATGCGGATAAGTCCTTCGACCGCCGTCTTGCGGTTTTGGCGCGCGCGCGCGAGCAGCAACCGTTCGTAACTCACCAAGTTGTCCTTGTCGCGGGTCATGAACGTTCATCCTCGGGACGGCGGCCGCGGTTGCCCGCCGCCGATGGTAACAGTTTCGACGATCGATTGCAGCCCGCCGGCCGTATTCCAACCGCGCGCGCGCATCGTTGCGCTCATGTGATCGGGCGGCGGAGCCACGACGACGATCGGCTCGCGATTCGCATAGAGCGGCACCGCCACCGCGCGCGCGTGCAAATGCAGGGGCGGAACGATCCCCGTTTCGCGCCCGTAGAGCGCATCGCCGAGCACCGGGCAGCCGAGCGCCGCGCAGTGGACGCGGACCTGATGGGTGCGTCCGGTGCGCGGACGAAGCTCGAGCCAGGCGAGGCCGTCGGCCTCGGCGCGCACGCGCCAATCGGTGACGGCGGCGGCTCCGCCCGGATCGATTTCCATCCGCCAGCCCTTTCCGCGTTCGGTCCGCTTGCGTAACGGCGCCTCGATTCGGCCCTCGTCGCGCGCGGGACGGCCGCGGGTCACGGCCCAATAGACTTTTTCGATCCTTCCGCTCGCGAACAGACGCCCGAGTTTGCGCAGCGCCTTGCGATGCCGCCCGAGCACCAGGCAGCCCGAGGTGTCGCGGTCGAGCCGATGCGCGAGCGCGGGATCGCGCGCCTGGCCGAAGCGGAGCGCCCCGAACTCGTCCTCCAGGCTCGGCGCGCCGCCGGGCCCGGCGTGCACCGGAATCCCGGCCGGTTTGTCGAGCACCAGCATCAGCGGGTCCCGGTAGAGCACGCGGCTGCGAATATCCATGAAATCGACTTCCGGCGCGAGGCGGGGATGGGCGAATCTTAGCCGACGTTATATACAGTATGCCGCGCCCCGTCAGGAGATCGCGCCGCATGTCCGTCATCTACGTCGCCCGCAGCAAGGGACTTTGCGAATGGGCCGGGGACGTGGGCCTGACCAAGCACGTGTTCAAGGTCGGCGTCACCGAAAACGCCAAGGCCGCGATCAAGGCGCTCAACGATTCGCGCGCCGCCGGCCAGGACGACTGGACGCTGGTGCGCGACGCGGACGCGGGCGGTGTGACCGAGACCGAAGCGCTCGCCCGCCTGGCCGCCAAGGAAAAGGCGGTCGATCCGGTTCTCTATCCCCGCCTCAAGGGCGAGGGCGGCGTGTTCAAGGTCAAGCCCGCCAACGTCGAGAACCACGTCCTCGTCAAGCGCGCGCTCGCCAACGAGGAAAATCTCGCGGTCAAGATCGGCAATGCCGAGATCGCCGCCTACCTGATCGAAAACGCGCGGCGCTAGGTCTACCCGTTCAGGCCCTCCCATGAAAGCACGCGACGACAAGCACCGGCGGTTCGGGCCCAAGCGATCGAATACCGGGCGGCCCGACTTCAAAAAACCGGGTATCGACCGATCGGGTTTCAAACGCTCGGGCTTCAAGCGATCCGATGCGCGGCGCGCGCCCGATAGGGACGACTTCGCCCATCGGCGCGATCTCGCGCGTGTCGCCGGCATGAACGCGGTCAGGGCGCTGTTTGCGCACGCGCCCGAGCGCGTCGAGCGGCTGTTCTTCGCGCGCGGGGCGAAGGAGTCCGCGACCGGCTACTGCCGCGTGCTGGCCAAGGCGCGCAAGATTTTCCGCGAGGTGCCGGACGAAGACTTGGCCCGCATCGCCGGCACGCCGATGCACGGCGGCATCGTCGCCGTCGCCCGGCCGAAGCCGATTCCTCCGTTCGACCCGGAGGAAGCCGCGCGGCGCGCGGACGCGGTGCCGCTGCTGCCGATCCTGCACGGGATCGGCAACCCGCACAATCTCGGCGCCATCGCGCGCACGGCGGCGTTCTTCGGCCTTCCGCGTCTGGTGTTGACCGACCATCCGGCGCAAGCCGGGCTCTCGGACGCCGCGCTTCGGGTCGCCGAGGGCGGGTTCGAGGCGCTCGACGTTTTCCGCGCGACCGATCTCGCCGCCGCGCTTGCGCGCCTCAAGGCCGGCTACCGGGTACTCGGCGCCGCCCCCGGGCGCGCGGGCGAATCCCCGCGCGCGCCAAATATTGCGCCCCTACCGGGGCGCGGAGTGTCGCCGGAGCGGATTGCCCGCGACCGGCCGATCGCGCTTCTCCTCGGCAACGAGGAAACCGGGCTCGACGCCGCGACGCTGGCGCTGTGCGACGAGGCGGTGACGATCCCGGGCGTGAATTCGATTGAAGGCAGGGGCGGCGTGCAATCCCTCAACGTTTCGGTCGCGGCCGGCATTCTCCTGTTCGCCTTCACCCCAACGGCAAAGTCACGCTGACGCGCAAGCCCCCCTCGGGCCGGTTGGCGAGCGCGATCGCGCCACCGTGGGCGAGAATCGCCGAGCGCGCGGTCGCGAGCCCGAGGCCGACCCCGCCGGTTTCGCGCGAGCGCGAGCCTTCGAGGCGATAGAACGGCCGGAACACGTTGTCCTGCTCCGCTTCGGGAATGCCGGGACCGTCGTCGTCGACGACAACCTCGGCCGCGCCCGAGCCCGCCCGGAGCGCAACCCGCGCCGCGCCGCCGTAGCGCCAGGCGTTTTCGAGCAGATTGGCGAACGCGCGCTTCAAGGCAAGCTCGTCGCCGGTCACGGTCAGCGAGGAAGGACCCGCATAGGCCGACTCTAAGCCGCCCGCATCGCCATCGGCCACCAGCCCGCGGAGCAAGCCCGCGAGATCGACCGGCGCCCGCATTTTCGTTTGCGCGTCGTCGCGCGCGAACGCCAGCGTCGCCGACACCATCCGCTCCATCTCGTCCAGGTCGGCGAGCATCTTGGTCCGCGCCGGCCCTTCCTCCATCAGTTCGGCGCGCAAGCGCAGCCGCGTGATCGGCGTGCGCAAATCGTGGCTGATGGCGGCGACCATGCGCGTGCGGTCCTCGACGAAGCGGCGGATGCGCTCGCGCATGCCGTTGAAGGCGCGCGCCGCGTCGCGCACCTCGCTCGGGCCGCTTTCGGGCAGCGGCGGCGCGCTCGCGTCCGCGCCTAAGTCGCGCGCGGCCGCGGCGAACGTCTTGAGCGGCCCGGTCGCGCGCCGAACCGCCCACACCGACAGCAGAAGCGCGAGCGCCGCCAGCACCAGGAACGAGAATCCGAAGCGCGGCGCCCAGAGCGATTCGCCCGCCTCCAACGGTACCGTCAGGTTGAGCCAGCGCCCATCCGGAAACCTGGCGTCGGAAAAACCGACCGACGCCCATACGGCGACTCGGTCGGGCGCGCCGTGCATCGCCTCGTGCATGCGAAAGCCGAACCAGCCGCCGCCGCGCGGAGCGCCCATGCGGCCCGGCCCAAAACCCTCGCCCGGCGCGAAATCGGGCGCGACCGCGCCCGGTCGTTGATCCGGACGGCCCGGGCCGCCGGGCGCGAACGGTCGTTCCGTACCCGCGCCGCCGGTGACGGCGACGCGCACGGTCGCTTCCGGCCCGAGCGCGCGCGCGAGCCGCTCGCGCACGATGCGGGCGAGCCGCGTGTCGCTTTCGACCGCGACCAGGGGTCTCGCCGACCACGCCAGGCGCAGCTCGGGCCCGCCCAGCAGACGGGCGGCGCGCAGCTCGTCGCGGCTGGTCGCGATGCGCGCGGCTTCCGCCACCGCCGCCAAGCGATCGGCGGTGGCGCTTCCGCCGAGCGCGAGCAGCGTCTCCAGCCGATTGCCGCTGTAGAGCGAGAGCGCGACCGCGTGCGACAAGGTGAGCCCGACCACCAGGGCCAGCACGGTGCGCCCCACGATGCTGCCGGGAAGAAAGCGGGCGAAAAAGTTTCTCATATTGTCTTCTCCAGGCCTCCGCGCGGCCGCGCGTTTCGCTCGCAATCCCGCCTACCGCTCGACCGTTGCGGCGAACACGTAGCCGCCGCCGCGCACCGTCTTGATCAGGGCGGGCTCATCCGGGTTCCGCTCGATCTTGTGGCGCAGCCGGCTGATCTGGATGTCGACGCCGCGATCGAACGGCCCGGCCGCGCGGCCGCGGGTGAGATCGAGAATCTGGTCGCGGCTGAGCACACGCCCGGCGCGCTCGACCAACGCCAGCAGCAGGTCGTATTCGCCCGCGGTCAGGGTTATCTCGTTGCCGTCCGCGCCGACCAAGCGACGAGCGGCCGGATCGAGCGCGAACCCGGCGAACCGGTAGGCGGGTCCCTTGGCGTTGGGCGCGGGCCCTTCGCCCGCCCGGCGCAGAATGGCGCGCACGCGCGCGAGCAATTCGCGCGGGTTGAAAGGCTTGGGCAAATAGTCGTCGGCGCCGACCTCGAGGCCGACGATGCGGTCGACCTCTTCGCCCTTGGCGGTCAGCATCAGCACCGGCACCTCGGAATCGGCGCGCAGCTTGCGGCAGAGCGTCAGCCCGTCGTCGCCAGGCAGCATGAGGTCGAGAATAATCAGGTCGATCCGCCATTGGGCCAGCGCGGCGAACATTTCGACGCCGTCGCGCGCGCCGGTGACGCGAAAGCCGTTCTTGGCGAGAAAGCGCGCGAGCAGATCGCGGATTTCCCGGTCGTCGTCCACCACGAGCAGGTGAGGCGTTGCGTTCGGCGGCGAAACGGTTTCCATGGCCGAAAGTCTAGCCCCGGCGGAAACCGCCCGCCAGCCGCGCACGACGGCCACTGCAACGAAGCGCAACGAAGGCCGGCCTCGTTACGTTTCGTTACGCCCGGCCTTCCGGCCGACATCGGCCCGTTACACCGACCGGTTCTAATACCGCCATCGGGACCGGGAATGTTCCCGGGCCCACCGGAATAGGAGGACACCATGACACGCTTCACCAAAATCGCCACACTGGCGCTTGTCGCCACCGCGCTTGCCACCGGCATCGCCGCCGCGCAGCCTTATGGCGGCGGACGGGGCCCTGGAATGGGCATGGGCGGCCCCGGCATGGGCATGGGGATGGGTCCCCGCGCCGATTGCCCGTTCGCCGGCGAACAGGCGGCGGTCGATCGCGCGCTGACCGTCGAGAAGGTCAAGTCGATCCTCGAAGGCCGGCTCGCCTGGCACAGCAATGATCGGCTGAAAGTCGGCAAGGTGGCCGATAAGGACGACAAGACCATCACCGCCGAGATCGTGACCGTCGACGGCTCGCTGGTTCAGACCCTCACGATCGACAAGGCCACCGGCCAAGGCTTGCACGGCCGGGGCGGCTTCGGACCGGGTCGGGGCGCCGGCCTCGGCTATCGCTGGCAAACCCCGCAGGCGCCGCAGCCGAAGGTCCAGTAAGCGGATCCTCGCGATCGGAGGGAAGACGGGGCGTCCGGAAAAAGGGCGCCCCTTTTCCGTTCAGCCGCCGTCGAACGCGTGGGCGGGTTCCCAGAAATAGTCCCGCCACGAGGAAGCCCGGGTTTTGATCGCGCCGAGGCGTTCGAGAAAGGCCGCGATCGGCAGCGTGTTGCGCGGCACGGGGCCAAACATCGACTCGCCCATGGCGGCGAACATGGCCTCGATTTCCGAAATGTCACGTTTCGATTTCGTCTGCTCGCGGAAGAATCGCGCGGCGCGCGGGGAGTCACCTTCGATCCACCCTTGCGCTTCGATCATCGCGTCCGCGACCGCGCGGAAAAGTTTCGGGTTGCGCTCCTTCCACGCGCGCGCCGCCATCAGAACGGCGCTCGTGTGCGGCCCGCCGACGATGTCCGGGGAACGGACGACGACGCGGCCGGGTCCGGCGGAAACTTCCCAAAACGAATGAGGCAGAGAGGCGACGTGGGTGCGGATCTGGCGGCCGCCGGCCGCGATCGCCGCTTCCGCCCCGGCCGGCGTCAACGCCGTCAGCAATGGATCGAGCCGACGCGCCCCGCCGGGGCCGAACGTCCGCTCCGCTCCCATCCGCACCAGCACGGCCGGAAGGGAGACGAGCACATCCGGCACCGCGATGCGGTGGTCGGCGAGGCCGTCGTAATCCTTGAACCCGCCGACGCGGGGATCGACGGTCACGAACGCGAGCGGCACGGCGGCGAGCGCGAGCATGGCGCGCGCCTCGAACGGCGTTCCCCGGGTGCGGTCCCAGAGCGCCAGCATGGCGACCAAGTCGGCGCCGCCGACGTCGGCGTGCCCGGAGAAGATCGCCTGGTTGACGGCGATGCCCGAGTCGAAGCGGCGGACGACGACCTTGACGTCGCCGAGACCCGCGTTCTTGGCGTGTCGTTCGATCATCCGGCCGACCACGGCGGCCCGGATTGGCAGGAAGTCGAAGCCGGCGGGCTCGGCGATGCGGACGGACGCGGCCTCGGCCATTGCCGGCCGAGGGGCGATGGCGAGTACCGTAAGCGCGGCGGCGAGCGCGACGCGGGGCCAAGCGGCGATCAGCGACATGGACGTTTCGGAAAAGGCATTTCGGGCCGGCAGGCCGCGTACCTTAATGGCCGCGCGCGTCCCTCGCAACCTGAGCCCCACAACCCGGGCCGCGCACCCCGGTCCGCCTCGACAAACGGGTCGAAATTAACCCCGCGTTCGTCTTATATTAAGACCCGCCGGCTATCGTGACGGTTTGGCCGACGCTTAGGAGATCATCGCATGCGCGTACCTGGGAAATCCCGCAACGCCGCCGCCCTCTGCCTCGGTGCCGCCTTGGCCGCCGCTCTGCCGTTTGCCCTCCAGGCCGCCGACAAGGGCGCCTATGTCGGCATCGGCGTCGGCCCCAACTGGACCCGGGATTCCGACATCACCGGCAACGCCATCAACAACACCGCCGACTTCGACACCGGCATTGCCGCCGCGTTGAGCGCGGGCTGGGCCTACGGCAACGGCGTGCGTTCGGAAATCGAAATCGGCCATCGCCGCAACGACGTCGATTCCATTACCGGCGTGACCAACGGTACCGGCCACGCAAGAGCCTGGAGCGGCATGCTCAACGTCCTCTACGACTTCAACACCAATTCGCCGTTCACGCCCTACATCGGCGGTGGCATCGGCATGGCACGGGTCGACGGCAAAGGCAGCGCAGTCGGCACCACCAGCGTCAACGATTCCGAAAACGCTTTTGCCTACCAAGGCATCGTCGGCGTCGGCTACCGCCTCAACGAAAACGCGACTCTCTTCACCGACTACCGCTATTTCGCGACGAGGGATCTGGACTACATCACCGCCGACGGCAGGTCGGTGGACGCCGATTACGGCAACCACACGGTGCTGATCGGGCTCCGCTACAATTTTGCCCCGCCGAAGCCTGCGCCCAAGGAAGAGCCAAAACCGGCCGCCGCCCCGGTCGCGCCGCCGCCGCCGGCGCCGGCACCCGCGCCCGCCGCGCGGGTGACTCCACGCAACTATCTGGTGTTTTTCGATTGGGACAAGGCCGACCTGACGGCCGAGGCGAAGCAGACCATCGCCCAGGCCGCGGCCGACGCCAAGAAGGGCAACGTCGCGCGCATCCGCGCCACCGGCCACGCCGACCGCTCGGGTCCCGACGCCTACAACATGCGGCTTTCCATGCGCCGCGCGGTCGCGGTCAAGGCGGAACTGGTCCGGCTCGGCGTCGCCGACAAGGACATCGCGCTCGTTGCCAAGGGCGAGACCGAACCGCTGGTGCCGACGCCCGACGGCGTGCGCGAGCCGCAGAACCGGCGCGTCGAGATCGTCTTCCAGTAAGTCGAACAGAGAAAGTCGGGAGAGGAACGAGCGCGAAATCAGCGTTCGGCCGAATCGCGTGCGCCGCATTCGGCGAATTCATGCCGGCCGGCGAATTCGGGTCCGGCGACGAACGCCAGGAATTCGGACCCGCTCATGATCAGCACCCGGTCGAGCACGCGGGCGGTCCCGACGCAAAAATCCGTCTTTTCCACCGCGCTGCGCGTCGCCGCTTCATTGGCGAGCGCGGTGACAAACTGGCCGAGCCGAGTATCGCCGGCGGTGCCGTAGGCCTGGCGGAAGATTCGTTTGAGGACGACGCCATTGGCCGCGATTTCGGCCTGGAAGCGACGAACCCAGGTGTTGTAGCGGGCGGCTTCCTCGCAGGCCAGCGCCGATACCATCAACTCGCTCTGCAACGCCTTGGAATTGAGTGCGGCTTCGTCGCCGGGCCGGAGGCAGACGGACGCCTGCGCGCCGGCGCTCGCGGTCAACGCAAACAACAACGCCATTATGGTTAACCGGACCGTTGTCCGAAGTCGTCCGCGCGACGCCACCGCTGCCCGCCCCCGAAATTATTTCTTATGACGAATCAAGACTATGCCGGAACGCGGATTCCCCGCAACCGAAAAACGCCGAGAGGAGGCATGGTTAACCGCCCTTTTGCCGCCCGGCCGCTTGGGGTAGGGTAGCGCCCGTCGTCAACCTGCCGCGCCGGCGCGGTATTGAAAATCATGTCCAAGTTCAGGACGCGGGCTGTCGTTGCGGTCATCGCCCTCGTCGCGATCACCGGCGGACTCTATTACATCTCGCGCGCCGAAAGCGCCCCCAAGAACGCGTCCAAGGGCCCGCCGCCGGCGCCGGTCCTGGTCGCCAAGGCCGAGACGGCCGACGTGCCGGTGGTCCTTACCGCCATCGGCACCGTCCAGGCGCGCGCCTCGGTCGCGGTCAAGTCGCGGGTCGACGGCCACATCCTGGAAACCCACTTCCGCGAAGGCCAAACAGTCGCCAAGGGCGATCTGCTGATCCGCATCGACCCGCGCCCGTTCGCCGCGCAACTCAAGCAGGCCGAGGCCAACGTCGCGCGTGACCGCGCCCAACTCGCCAAGGTGCGCGCCGATCTCACCCGCTACGGCCAGCTTTCCGAGCGCGGCGTCGCCTCGGTCCAAAGGCACGAGGAAGCCCAGGCGGCGGCCAACTCGCTCGAAGCCACCATCCGCGCCGGCGAGGCAGCGATCGAACTTGCACGCCTCCAGCTCGAATACAGCGCGATCCGGTCGCCGATCGACGGCCGCGCCGGCAGCCTTCTGGTGTCGGTCGGCAACCTGGTGCGCGGCACCGACGCCGCGCCCTTAGTGGTGATCAACGAAACCCGCCCGGTCTACGTCTCGTTCACGTTGCCCGAACAGCATCTGGCCGAAATCCGTAGGCGCACCAGCCAGGGTGGCATGACCATCGAGGCGCGCCCGTCCGAGGACCCCGGCCCGCCCGCGACCGGCAACGTCGATTTCGTCAACAACGCGGTCGACCCCGCAACCGGCTCGATCGGGTTGCGCGCCACCGTCGCCAACGAGGACGAACGCCTGTTGCCCGGCCAGTTCGCCCACGTGCGCGTGACCATGGATACCCTTAAGAGCGCGACCGTCGTTCCCGCCCAGGCGATCCAGAACAGCCAGAAGGGTCAGTTCGTGTTCGTCCTCAAGGCGGGCACCATCAAGGACAACCAGGGCGAGGTCGAGCAACGCTACGTCAAGACCGGCGTCACGCACCAGGACATCATCGTCGTGCGCGAGGGCCTGGCCGCGGGCGAGACGGTCGTCACCGAAGGCCAGCTCCGCCTGCAGCCGGGCAGCCGGGTGGTGATGCGTCCGCCGACGACGTCCTGAGATCGGGATCGGGCGAGCCATGAACCTTCCCGAAATGTGCATCCGCCGACCGGTGATGACGACGCTGATGATGGCGTCGTTCGTCGCCTTCGGCCTGCTCGCCTACCGCCTGCTGCCGGTGAGCGAGTTGCCCAACGTCGATTTCCCGACCGTCGAGGTTTCGGCGCGGCTGCCCGGCGCCAATCCGGAATCAATGGCGTCCTCGGTGGCGACGCCGCTGGAAAGCCAGTTTTCGCGCATCGCCGGGGTCGAATCGATGACCTCGGTGAGTACCCACGGCATTAGCCGGATCACCATCCAGTTCGCGCTCGACCGCGACATCGACGCCGCCTCGCTCGACGTGCAATCGGCGATCTCGACTGCGCTCCGCAGCTTGCCGCCCGAAATGCCGGCGCCACCCTCGTTCCGCAAGCTCAATCCGTCCGATTTCGCCATCATCTTCATCGGCCTCTCATCCGATATCTTGCCGCTGTCGGCGATCAACGAATACGCCGATCCCGTGCTGGCGCAGCGGATTTCGACCATCGACGGCGTCGCCCAAGTCAGCGTCTTCGGCGCCCAGAAATACGCGGTCCGGGTCCAGGTCAATCCCGACGCGCTGGCCGCGCGCGGGCTCGGCATCGAAGACATCGCCCGCACCATCCGCGCCGGCAACACCAACCAGCCGACCGGAACGTTGAGCGGGTCGCACCGCGTTTTCACCATCGAAACCACCGGCAAATTGTCCCAGGCGGCGGGCTATGCCGAGGAAATCGTCGCTTGGCGCGGCGGTGCGCCGATCCGGCTCAAGGAAGTCGCCACCGTTATCGATTCGGTCGAGAACAACCGAATCGCGACCTCGGTCGGCGACAAGCGCGCGGTGGTGCTGGCGGTCTACCGCCAGCCCGGCAGCAATACGGTGAAGATCGCCGACGCGGTCAGGGAAACCCTGCCCGCGTTCCGCCAGATGCTGCCGCCGTCGGTCAACCTGACCGTGATGTACGACCGTTCGGTCCTGATCCGCGAATCGATCAACGACGTGCAGTTCACGCTGGTGCTGGCGGCGTCGCTGGTGGTGATGGTGATCTTCCTGTTCCTGCGCAACCTGTCCGCGACCTTGATCGCCAGCCTTGCGCTCCCGATTTCGGTGATCGGCACATTCGCGCTGATATATCCGTTCGGGTTCAGCCTCAACAACCTGTCGCTGATGGCGCTGACGCTGGCGGTCGGGTTCGTGGTCGACGACGCCATTGTCATGCTCGAAAACATCGTCCGCCACATGGAGCGGGGCGAAAAACCGATGGAAGCGGCGCTCAAGGGCTCGCGCGAGATCGGCTTCACGATTCTCTCCATGACCGTCTCGCTGGTCGCCGTATTCATCCCAATCGCGTTCATGGGCGGCATCGTCGGGCGCCTGCTGCACGAATTCGCCGTCACCATCAGCGCGGCGATCCTGGTGTCGGGCTTCGTCTCGCTGACGCTGACGCCGATGATGTGCGCGCGCTTCCTGAAGCCCGAATCCGAGGTCAAGCACGGCCGGCTATACACCGTCACCGAGCGGGCTTTCGAGCGCCTGCTCGCGCTCTACCGCGTGACCCTCGACTGGTCGCTCAAGCACCACCGCGTCACCTTCGCCACCTTCCTCGCCACCATCGCCGGCACCGGGCTGCTCTACGTCGTGGTCGCCAAGGATTTCCTGCCGAGCGAGGATTCGGGGCGCCTGTTCGCCTTCACCGAGGGCGCCCAGGACACCTCGTTCGACTCCATGTTCCGGCTGCAATCCCAGGTCGCGGCGATCGTCGCCGCCGATCCGGCGGTCCGGACCCTGATGTCCTCGGTCGGTGCCAGCGGCAACCGCGTCACCACCAACACCGGGCTGATCTTCATCGCCCTCAAGCCGCGCAAGGAGCGCAAGGATTCCGCCGACGAAGTGATGAAGCGCCTGCGCCCCAAGCTGAACCAGATTCCCGGCATCCGCGTGTTCGTGCAAAACCCGCCGGTGATCCGGGTCGGCGGGCGCCTCAGCAAGGCGCAGTACGAGTACACCCTGCAGAGCCTCGACCTCGACGAACTCTACAAGTGGGCCGGCATCCTGGAGGAGCGTTTCCGCAGCCTTCCCGCCCTGGTCGACGTCAACAGCGACCTCGCCGTCACCAGCCCGACGGCGGTGGTCAACATCAACCGCGCCAAGGCGGCGACGCTCGGGATTTCCGCCGAACAGGTGGAAACCGCGCTCGCCAGCGCCTTCGGCACCCGCCAGGTGTCGACCATTTACACCGCGGCCAACCAGTATCCGGTCATCATCGAGGTCGATCCCAGGCATCAACTCGATCCCTCGGCGCTGTCGCGCCTGTACCTCCGCTCCTCGACCGGACAGTTGGTGGCGCTGGACGCGATCGCGTCGATCACCCAAAACGTCGGGCCCCTGACCATCAACCATCAGGCCCAGTTGCCGTCGGTGACGATCGCGTTCAATCTGGCGCCGGGCATCGCGCTCGGCACCGCGTCCGACCAGATCCGCGCGCTCGAGCGCGAACTGCGCATGCCGCCGACCGTCGCCGGCGCCTTCGCCGGCTCGGCGGACGCGTTCCAGAAGTCGCTCCAGGGCATGGGCTGGCTGCTGGCGCTCGCCATCTTCGTCGTCTACGTCGCCCTCGGTATCCTTTACGAAAGCTTCATTCACCCGCTGACAATCCTGTCGGGCCTGCCGAGCGCCGGCGTCGGCGCGCTTTTGGTGCTGATCCTGTTCGGCACGCCGCTCAGCCTTTATTCCTTCATCGGCATCATCATGCTGGTCGGCATCGTCAAGAAGAACGCGATCATGATGATCGATTTCGCGATCGAGGCGCAGCGCCGCGAGGGCAAGGCGCCGGCCGAGGCCATCCGCCAAGCCTGCCTGATCCGGTTCCGCCCGATCATGATGACGACCATGGCGGCGTTCATGGGCTCGTTGCCGCTGGCCGTCGGCATCGGCGCCGGCAGCGACGCGCGCCAGCCGTTGGGACTGGCCGTCGTCGGCGGGCTTCTGGTGTCCCAAATCCTGACCCTCTACATCACGCCGGTACTCTATCTCTATCTCGAGCGCGCACAGGAACGGCTGAGCGCCCGCCCGGTGCCCGAGATCGACGGCGCGATCGACGGCACGCAAAAACCCGCCGAATAGCATTCGATTACCCTATCTGGTTGTGGATTTCTGATCGGGGCACACATGTTGGGTTGGAGCCTGTAGCGAATCGGGCTAGGATTTCGCCGCCGTTCCGCGCGGGGATCGTTTCGCGCGGGTGGCTTGCGAAAGGACTGCAGGAATGCCGCAAGGTACGGTCAAGTGGTTCAATCCGACCAAGCGCTTTGGGTTCATCGAACCCGAGGGCGGCGCGAAGGACGTCTTCGTGCACATGTCGGCGGTGGAAAAAGCCGGGCTCAAGACCCTGTCCGAAGGACAAAAGGTCAAGTTCGAGCTGGCGACCGACGACAAGGGCAAAGTGTCGGCCGTGAACCTGTCGCTCGCCTAAGGCCCAATCCGCATCGACGGAATCGGCCCCCCCGAATCCCGGTCCCGCCGGCCGGGGCGGCTTTGCGTGTGTCCTCGGCACGGCGTGCGTCCATGAAAGTCTCCGATTTCGATTTCGATCTGCCGGCCCGCCTGATCGCGCAAGCGCCGATAGCGCCGCGCGACGCCTCGCGGATGCTGGTGATCGAGGACACGTCGATCGAGGACGCCTGGGTTCGCGACCTGCCGGGGCGGCTCGACCCCGGTGACCTGCTCGTCGTCAACGACACCCGCGTCATTCCCGCCCGGCTTGCGGGCCGGATCGACAAGGCCGTGGCCGAGGCGACCCTGATCAGGCGCGAGGGTCCGGCACGCTGGCGCGCGCTCGCCAAGCCGGGACGCAAGTTCAAGCCGGGCGCGCGGGTCGAATTCGCGCCCGATCTCTCGGCCGAAGTCGTCGGCCGGGGCGACGGCGGCGACGTGACGCTCGCGTTCGACCGCAGCGGCGCCGCGCTCGACGCCGCGCTCGCGCGCCACGGAATCATGCCGCTGCCCCCCTACATCAAGCGGCCCAAGACCGGCGATCCCGCCGACCGGCGCGATTACCAGACCCTGTTCGCCGCCCGCGACGGCGCGGTCGCGGCGCCGACCGCCGGGCTTCATTTCACGCCCGCGCTGGTCGATGCGCTGCAAGCGCGCGGGGTCGCCATCGCCGTCGTGACCTTGCACGTGGGAGCGGGTACGTTCCTGCCGGTGAAAACCGAAACGGTGGAAGAGCACCGCATGCACGCCGAATGGGGCGAGGTGAGCGCAGCGACCGCGCACGCCGTCAACGCCGCGCGCGCGGCGGGCCGCCGGGTGGTCGCCGTCGGCTCGACCTCGCTCCGGCTGCTCGAATCGGCCGCCGCCGCGGACGGGGCCGTCGCCCCCTTCGCCGGCGAAACCGACATCTTCATCGTGCCCGGCTACCGCTTCAGGGTCGCCGACCGGATGCTGACCAATTTCCACCTGCCGCGCTCGACGTTGTTCATGCTGGTCTGCGCCTTCGCCGGAACCGAGATTATGAAACGCGCCTACGCCCACGCGATCGAACGCGGCTACCGGTTCTACTCCTACGGCGATTGCTGCCTTCTGGGGCGGAACCCGGCGTGAGCCTCGATTTCGCATTGCTCGCCCGTGACGGCCGCGCGCGACTTGGCCGGATCGAGACCGCGCACGGCCCGGTCGCCACGCCCGCCTTCATGCCGGTCGGCACCGCGGCAACGGTCAAGGCGATGACGGCGGATGCGGTGCGCGCCACGGGCGCCGAGATGGTGCTCGCCAACACCTACCACCTGATGCTGCGCCCGGGGGCCGAACGGATCGAGCGGCTCGGCGGCCTGCACCGGTTCATGGATTGGCCCGGGCCGATCCTGACCGATTCCGGCGGCTTCCAGGTGATGTCGCTCGCCAAGCTCCGCACGATCACCGAGGCGGGCGTCACCTTCCAATCCCACGTCGACGGCAGCACTCACGAGCTTTCGCCCGAACGCGCGATGGATATTCAGCGCCAGCTCGGCGCCGACGTGACCATGGTGCTCGACGAATGCACGCCCTTTCCCGCCGACGAGGCGACGGCGGCGGATTCCATGCGCCGGTCCATGCGCTGGGCGGCGCGGTCGAAGGATGCATTTGTCCGCAGGTCCGGCTACGGCCTGTTCGGGATCAATCAGGGCGGGGTTTACGAAAATTTGCGCCGGGAATCGGCCGAGGCGCTCAAGGCCATTGGTTTCGATGGCTACGCCGTCGGCGGGCTCGCGGTCGGCGAGGGCCAGGAAACGACTTTCCGGGTGCTCGATTTCACCCTGCCGCTGCTGCCCGAGGACCGGCCGCGCTATCTGATGGGCGTCGGCAAGCCCGCCGACCTGGTGGGGGCGGTCGCGCGCGGCATCGACCTGTTCGACTGCGTGCTGCCGACCCGCTCGGGGCGGACCGAGCAGGCGTTCACCCGTTTCGGCCCGGTCACCCTTTCGAATGCCCGCCACCGGGACGACCCCCGGCCGTTGGACGACCGGTGCGCCTGCCCCGCCTGCCGCAAGCATTCGCGCGCCTATCTCCACCACCTCATCAACGCCAAGGAGATACTCGGCGCCATGCTGTTGACCTGGCACAACCTACACTATTATCAGGACCTGATGCGGGAGATGCGGACGGCTATCGCGGCCGGACGGTTCGCGGCGTTCGCGGAAACGTTCGCCGCCGAGCAGGAGAAAGGCGATATGCCGTCTTTGTGAACCCACGCGGTGGCGCAAGGGTTGACCTCGATCTTGGCACCCTATAGTGTAACCTATAAGGTAACGAAATGCCGATTGCCAGTTTCCGGAATAAGGGGCTCCGGGAATTGTTCGAGACGGGACAGACCAGGCGGATCGCCGCGCCGTTTCACCGCAAGGCCGTGTTGATCCTCGATCTGTTGGACAACATGGAAAGCCCGGCGGATTGCGCGGGAGCGTGGAAGTTTCACGCCCTCAAGGGCGACCGGGAAGGAAGCTACGCCCTTTCGGTCTCGAAAAACTGGCGCATCACGTTTTCCTGGCGAAATAGCGCCGCCTGCGACCTCGATTTCGAGGACTACCACTGAGAAGGCTTGGCATGTTCAAGATCAAGCGCCGTCCGACGCCGCCGGGCACGATGCTGCGGGAAATGTACTTAAAGCCGCGCCGCGTCTCGGTGGCCCGTTTCGCCGCCGCCGTGGGATGCTCGCGCAAGCACATGAGCGAGATCGTCAACGGCCGCGTCCGGCTGAAGCCGGACATGGCCGCGCGCATCGCCCGCGTTCTGGGAACCAGCGTCCGGCTGTGGATCAACCTGCAAGCCAACGTCGACGCCTTCGACGCCGAACGCGCGGCGCGGAAATGGAAGCCCTCGGCGACTTACCGCGCCCAGGCGGCGTGAAGAGGCCTTCGCCGCCGATCAGGCGAAGAGCGATATTTTACCGTTGTGACACGGAAACCGGACATGGCGCGTAAGACCCGATTGACCCAACTCGGACGCCCGGCCCCGATCCCCGCCTCGCCCGACAAGGCGCGCCTGGAATGCGTCGCCAATCCGCACCCGGGTGAAACCTACCTCGTGCGCCTGGTCTGTCCCGAGTTCACTTCGCTCTGCCCGATCACCGGCCAGCCCGATTTCGCGCACCTGGTGGTCGACTACGCGCCCGGGCCCCGGATCGTCGAAAGCAAATCTTTCAAGCTTTATCTCGCCAGTTTCCGCAACGTGGGCGCCTTCCACGAGGACTGCACGCTCGCCATCGCCAAGAAAATCCGCGCCGCGGCCCGGCCGATGTGGCTGCGCATCGCCGGCTACTGGTATCCGCGCGGGGGCATTCCGATCGACGTGTTCTGGCAGTCGGGTCCGCCGCCCAAGGGGCTCTGGCTGCCCGATCCCGGCGTCGCGCCCTATCGCGGGCGCGGCTAGTGAGCCGCGACATCGCGGGCGCGGCTAGAAGGGCGCGCGACGTGCGGCGCGCTCTGATCCTTGTCGGAGTTCTGGTCATGAGCGCGTGCGCGAACCCGACCAACGCCCCCTTGCCGCCGCTCGACCCGGTCGAGCGGGACTTGCGAACGCGGCTCCAGGCCCACGTGGTCATGCTCGGCCTGACCATCGGCGAGCGCAACGCCTGGAAACCGGAGGGCGCCGAACGCGCCGCCCAATACATCGAAACGTCTTTCGCCGGAATCGGACTCGATCCCAAGCGCCTGCCCTACACTGTGCCCCGTTCGGCGGTCGGCGGGCCGTTCGGTTTCGTCGGCGCGCTCGCCGAGCGGCTGCCGGCCGAACAAACCCACGTCAATCTCGAAGCCGACATCGCCGGCAAGGCCAAAGCGAACGAGATCGTCGTGGTCGGCGCGCATTACGATTCGCTCCACGGCACCAAGGGCGCCAACGACAACGCGACCGGTGTCGCCGCCGTCCTGGAAATCGCGCGCGACCTGAGGGATTCGCGCCCCGCCCGCACCATCCGCTTCGTCGCCTTCGCCAACGAGGAACCGCCCTTCTTCAAGAGCGAGGCCATGGGCAGCCGCGTCTACGCGCGCGACGCGCGGGCGCGCGGCGACAATATCGTCGCCATGTTTTCGCTCGAAACCATCGGCTACTACTCGAATGCGCCGGGCAGCCAGCGAGCACCCTTCCCGCTCGGGCTCTTTTACCCCACCGCCGGCAACTTCGTCATATTCGTCGGGAATTTTTCGTCGCGCGCGCTGGTCAACCGGAGCGTCGCCGCGTTCCGCCGGGCGACGCCATTTCCGGCCGAGCGTTTCTACGGCCCCGCCTTCATCCCCGGCGTCGACTGGTCGGACCAATGGAGTTTCTGGCGCGAAGGCTATCCGGGGGTGATGGTGACCGACACCGCGCCCTACCGTTATCCCCACTATCACCTGGAGTCCGACACGCCGGACAAGATCGACTACGATTCGTTCGCCCGCGTGGTCGCCGGCCTAGTCGACGTGGTGCGCGCGGCGGCGAACGATTAGGCCGCGGCCGCCTTGAGCGCCTGTTCGCGCGCGTGGTCGCGCATGCCGGTATAGAGGGCGTAGCCGATGATGGCCGCGCCGAGCACCAGCGCGAACACCATGATCGCGAAGCTGATTTTGCTCAGGATCGGTGCCGCCCGCCCGAGCGAACCGATCAGGCCGAGATCGGCCATGTAAACCGGCACCACGAACAGGCGGCTGAACAGCACCGTGATCATGATCGCGCCCATCACCACCTTGACCATGTAGGGCTTGACGTAGGTGGTGCCGATGGCGCCGACCTGGATGCCGAACAAGGACCCGGCGAGGATGATCATGGCGAGGCGCACGTCGACGAACCCTTCCCATGCGAACTTGATGGTGCCGCCGAGACCCATAACGAAGGCGATCACCAGTTCGGTCGCCGAGGCCATCAGGCTGGGCACGCCGAGCACGTAAATCATGGAAGGCACGCCGATGAAGCCGCCGACGGCGATGGTCGCGGCGAGCAGCCCGGTCGCGAAGCCCATCGGGATCGTGACCAAAAACGAAACGCGGGCGTCGATGCTCTTGAAGTAAACCATCGTGCCGGGAATGTGGAGCGAGCGGACCCAGAGCGCGAGCTTGCCGGCGGTCTCCTTCTGGTCGGTCAGGCCCGCCCGGTGCAGGCGCCAGGCGTCGCGCAGGACGAACCCGCCGACGATGCCGAGCACGATCACGAACGCGACCGAAACGTAGAGGTTCGAGCCGGCGTCGCCGAACGCCTCCTTGACGTTCTGCTGGATCTGGGCGCCGATCAGCACGCCGGCCTCGGCCGAGGCGCCCATGATCAGCCCGAGCTTGACGTCGACTTGGCCGAACTTGGCGCGCTTCATGGCGCCGACCAGCGCCTTCGGGAACTTGTGGCAGATGTTGCTCGCGACCGCGACGATGCCGGGCACGCCCATGCTCATCATCGCCGGCGTCAGCACGAAGGCGCCGCCCGAGCCGATGAAGCCCGAAACCATGCCGCCGACGAAACCGACGACGAACAGGGCGGCGACATTGAGCGGATCGAGGGCGATGAAACCGGACAGGTCGGGCATGGCTACTTCCGCGCCTTGAGGCCGAGGGTGTCCCAGAAGCGGCCGGTGAAGGCGCCGTGGACGGCCGAAAAGGCGAACGCGATCGCGATCACCAGGAAAAGCGAATAGCCACCCTCGGCGGTCATGGCGAGGATTGGCCGCTCGAACGCATAGAGCGCGCCGTAAAGCGCGGCGCTCGCAAGCCCGAGCCCGGCGGTCTTGACGATGCGACCGAGCGAGCGCGGGCCGCCGGCGGTCAGGCGACTGCCAAGGCTGGAAAGAATGGACTGCGCGGTGGCCACCTCGCCGCGTTCGGCGAAGACGACCGCCGTCATAAGCGTGTCGAACTTGGTCATGACGCCGTTCGCCGGGCCCGAAAAAGCGAGGCGCGGTTTGAAAGCCCCGACAGGCAGGCGAATGGCGGCTTTTAGCACGTGCAGCAATCCTTTCGCAACGGTTTGATCGACAAGGATGATCAGGTATTTCTTATATTCCGTTAATAATTGAACCTGCGCCTGAATTATGGCGATATTGAGGGTGAAAAATTCGGCGTCCGATAGCTCCGGTCGATAACGAAATCGAACAAAGTTGGGGGAGAGATGGTCGCACACGAGCTTTCGCCCGTCGGTCGGTTCGACAAAATCCTGCTCGCCACCGACGGCTCCGACTACAGCGCCGGCGCCACCCGCATCGCCATCGCGCTCGCCGCCAAGGCCGGCGCCCAGTTGGTCGCGCTTACCGTGCTGCCCGACCCCGACGGCGTTGCCCCCGAACTCAACGAGGAAAAACGCAGGGCGGCGGAAGCCATCCTCGACCGGGTCCGCCAGGCCGCCAAGGCGGCGAAGGTGCCGTGCGACGCCAACGCCCGCTACGGCCACGATCCCTACGAAGTCATCGTCAAGGAAATCCGGGAGACCCATCCGGACGTGGCGGTGCTCGGCCGGCGCGGGCGCCGGGGCCTCGCCCGCCTCGTCCTCGGCGACGCCACCGCCAAGGTGATCGGCCACGCGCCGTGCAGCGTCCTGGTGGTGCCGGAAACCGCCGAGATGTGGAGCAAAATACTGGTCGCGACCGACGGATCGCGCTCGTCGGACGCAGCCTGCGTGACCGCGGCGCGCCTCGGCCACCTCGACAATTCGCCGCTTTCCGTGCTGTCGGTGATGGTGCCGAGCCACAGCGACGCCCGCCAGGCGGAAGCACCTCAGATCGTCGAACGCGTCGTCGCCGCCCTGAAGAAGGACGGCGTCGCCGCCGAGGGCCTGGTCGAACGCGGCATCGCCGAGGAAGCGATCATCGAGACCGCCAAGCGCCGCAACGTCGGCCTGATCGTGCTCGGAAGCCACGGCCGCACGGGGCTCGGGCGCATCCTGTTCGGCAGCAAGGCCGAGCGGGTGATCGAAGCGGCGCCCTGCCCGGTAATGATCGTCAAGGCGATGTGACGGATACCGTCGCCGACTCGCGGTCTTAAATATTCGCCGCGAAGATTCGCTCGCGGCGGCGCACCAGCCACCAGACCGCGAACGCGCCCACCATCTTGCTCGCGGTCATGAGGGCGACGCCGGCGGCCGAAGCGGCCCCGATCAAATAGAGAAAGACCAGACTGTCGAGGGGCGTCGAGACCGCGCTCGAAATCAGGATGCGTTCGGAAAACCGACGCCCGCTGAAGCTGTAGATGCACCAGTCGGCGAATTCGCTGACCAGGAAGGCGGCAACCGAAGCCGCCGCCACCACCGGCCCGGCCATGACGTAGCTGATGGCACCCGCGAGCAGCATGGCGACGATGACCCTGTGGCCGATCTCGCGCTGGGCGAAGTCGCGGGCGACGAAGACGAGCCCGGTGATGACCGCCGCCGGGGGCCATTTCTCGCCCCCAGGCAGATCGACCAGCGGAACCGCGTCGAACGTCCAGTTCACGAATACGATCAAGACGATGTAGAGAATGGTGTAAGCGAACGGCATGGCGTGGAACACTAGGGACCGATGACGACGGGAAAGAACATGGGCGGCGACGCGCGTACGGTCAAGGCCCGCGTGGTGGACAAATCACGCATCGCGGACAAGGCACGCATCATGGCCGAAGCGCGCGCGCTCGGCTTCGCCGCGGTCGGCGTCGCGCGGGCCGAAGGCGCGGGCGAGCGCGCCGGATTGGAACGCTTCCTGGCCGAAGGCCGGGCGGGCGACATGGCCTGGATGCGCGATCGGCGGGACGTGCGCGGCCGCCCCGAGGCGATCTGGCCCGAAGCGCGCTCGGTGATCGTGGCCGCCGCGTCCTACGCGCCCGCGGAGGATCCGCACGCCGATCCGACCGAGGCCCGGATCGCCCTCTACGCGCTCAGGCGCGATTACCACGACGTCCTCAAGAAACGCCTCAAGGCGCTCGCCCGCTGGATGGTCGAATCGTTCGCCTGCGAAACGCGGGTGTTCGTCGATACCGCCCCGGTGATGGAAAAGCCGCTGGCGCAACGCGCCGGCATCGGCTGGCAGGGCAAGCACACCAATCTGGTCTCGCGCGAGCACGGCTCCTGGCTGCTGCTCGGCGAGGTGTTCACCGACCTCGATCTTCCGCCCGACGCCCCGGCCGAGGACATTTGCGGAAGCTGCGACGCCTGCGTGCGCGCGTGCCCCACGGGCGCGCTCGACGCGCCCTACCAAATCGACGCGCGCAAATGCATTTCCTATCTCACCATCGAGCACAAAGGCGAGATCGCCCCCGAATTGGCCCGACAGATGGGCAACCGGGTGTTCGGCTGCGACGATTGCCTCGCCGCCTGCCCGTGGAACAAGTTCGCCCTGCCCGCGCATGACCCCGCATGGCCGGAGCGCGCCGACCTCGGCCGCTTCCGGCTCGCCGACCTCGCCCGCCTCGACGACGCGGCATTCCGCAAGGCCTTCGCCGGCACGTCCGTCAAGCGCACCGGCCACGCGCGCATGATGCGCAACGTTGCGATCGCGCTCCGTAATTCAGGCGACTGACGGCGGCAGCGCCTTGGGATTGCTTTCGCGGAGCCGGTCGAGGGCTGTTCGGCGGAGATGGGCGAAGATCGCGCGATGGCGATCCGTCTCGGGCACGATCCTGCCCGCCCGCAGTTCGTCGCACAAGCGGCCGTAGAGAACGCCGAGCCGTTCACGCACCGCCACCGGCTCGGAAGGAATGGCGCCGCCCGTCTCACCCATCAGTCGGGCGAGGGCGGCGAGTTCCTCGCGCTCGGGCTCGACCCCGCGTTCCAGAACGCGCCCGGCGATGGCGACAGCGTTGGCGACCATCAGCGCCTCGTAACGCCGGGATTCGGGCAACGCGGCCAGCAGATCGCCACGCAGCGTCCGGCGCGCGATCTCCAGCAGTTCGGCGGCGGACGGCTTCGGGCGCATCACGCGCCCTCCCGGGTTCGTTCGAGGATTTCCCATTCCAATTCCGGCACCACGTGGGCGGTGAGCGCGAGTTCGAGGGATTCTTCCGCGCCCGAGGCGTGGCGGTCCGCCTGCTGGAGCGCGATCACCGCCCAGCGCACATGCGCCATCGTCTCCCAGTAGCCGAGCCGCGTGCGATCCACCGTCCGGCCCGCGCGGCGCTCGTAGGCCGCAAGAAACGCGTCGCGCGAACCGATGCCGCCCGCTTCGCGCGCGACTTGGCCGAAGCGCCAGCATTTGGCGAGAAACCAGCCCAAGTCTTCGTCGGGATCGCCGATACCCGCGAACTCCCAATCGAGCACGGCGGCGAGTCGCCCGTCCGCGACCAGGTAATTGCCGGTGCGGAAATCGCGGTGGCAAAGGGCGAGTGGACCCTGAGGCTGGGCGTGGCGTTCGAGCCAGGCGAGCCCCCATTCCACCGCCGGCGCGGGGTCGGGAAGATCGTCGAGGAAATCGCGATAGGTCATGACCCGGTCGAGCCCCGGCGCGCGCGACGGGGCCGCGAGAAAGGACAACTCGGGAGCGGCGAACGGGACGGCATGAATTTTCGCCAACTCCTCGCCCAGCTCGGCCGCCAGCGCGTCGCCAAAGCCATGCTCGGCCGCCGTCTTCACCAACCGATGGCCCAAGGCTTCCCCTTCAACCCGGCGCATGATGAAAAAGGATCGCCCGAGAACGGCCGCGTCCGCGCACAGCCACAGCGGTTCCGGCACCCGCACGCCGGCCGCGAACATCCGCCTTAACAGCGCGAATTCCGAGGCCCGGTCGTGGCTGACCGCGACGCGCGACGGGGCGTCCATGCGCACGACCGCATCCAGCCGCCCGGCGCTCGGCCCGCCCTCGATTTCGGCCGCGAGCCGCCGGTTATCCTGGATCGCGCCGCCCGCAAGCGGCTCGAACGTCTCGACGCGGACACGCGTCGCACCCGCCGCGCGCGCGAGAAAGGCCGCGAGCCGGCCGGTGTCGATGGCGGTGGCGCCGTCGTTCACGCGCCGCGTCCCCATCGCCAGAAGTCGCGACCCTGGTCGAGGAAAAAGCGCGCGAGCACCATCTTGTGCACCTCGGAGGCGCCGTCCACCAGCCGCGCCTGGCGGGCGTAGCGGTAGATCCATTCGAGCGGCGTGTCCTTGGAATAGCCGCGCGCGCCGCAGAGCTGGATCGCGGTATCGACCGCCTTGTGCAGCACGTCGGCGACCGCGATCTTGGCCATGGACACCTCGGCCTGGGCGCGCTCGCCCCGGTCGATCAACCACGCCGCGTGCATGACCAATAATCTTCCGGTTTGGATCGCCATCGCCGCTTCGCCCAGCATCCACTGCACCCCTTCGTGGTCGGCGAGCTTTTCGCCGAAGGCTTCGCGCTCGGCGACATAGGGCGCGGCGATTTCGAGCGCGCGCCGGGCCAAGCCCAGCCAGCGCATGCAATGGGTGAGCCGCGCGATTCCGAGCCGGATCTGGGTCGCCTTGAGCCCGTCGCCCGCGTTCATCAGCCGGTCCGCGTCGGGGATTTCGAAACCGTCGTATTCCACTTCGCAATGGCCGCCGTGCTCCTCCGGCCCCATGATCGGAATCCGGCGAACGATCTTGAATCCCCTGCCGCCGGGGCCATGCAGGAACGCCGTCATGTTCTTGCGGCCGGAATCGGAAGTGCGGGCGACGACGATGAAAGTTTCCGCGCCCTCGGCGCCGGTGATGAACCATTTGCGGCCGGTAATGACCCATGTGTCGCCCCTTTTTTCGGCGCGGGTTTTCATCATGCCGCCCGGGTCCGAGCCCGAACCCGGCGCCGGTTCGGTCATGACGAAGGCCGAGCGCGCGCGGCCCTCCACGATCGGTTTCAGCCATCGTTCCTTCTGCGCGTCGCTCGCGACCTTGTTGAGCAGGATCATGTTGCCGTCGTCGGGCGCGGCGCAGTTGAAGACGACGGGGCCGAAGATCGAGCGGTTCATTTCCTCGTAGGCCGCCGCCATGCCGACGGTGGAAAGGCCCTGGCCGCCGAGCGCCTTCGGCATCTGCGGCGCCCACAGGCCGGCGGCCTTCGCTTGGGCGCGGAGCCGGGCGAGCGCGGCTTCGGAAATATTGTCGTGCGCATCCCAGATGGCCCGGTCGGCTTCGACGGGCAGGATCCTGTCCGCGACGAAGGCGGCGACGCGGGCGCGGAAATCCTCGATCTCGGGGGAAAGGGAAAAATCCATGCCGAATTCCTTTGCCGGACGTCAAAGGGCGCCGTCCATGTGAGCGTTCGCCCACATCTTATCGCTCCGCGCAACGGAACGATGCTGGATTTCGCCCCAAGTACATGTTGTCGTATTTGACAACATCATGGATTGTTGGCATATTTGTCAACATGAAGGCTCGGCTCGTCTGGAGGTCGAAAAACGTCCTTTCGGACGGCGCCGTCCTCGAAATGGTGATCTGGCAAGTGCCTCGACCCATCGAGGGCAGCGTCCATCGATACAAATATCGATTGTTCTACGGTCGCGACGGCGTGCGGATCGTCGGTTATGACAACGAGCGCCCCAAAAGCGACCACTGTCATTTGGACGGACGCGAACAGCCTTATAGGTTCACCACCGTCGAAGCCTTGATCGGAGATTTTCTTGCCGAGGTTCGCAAGCGGAGGACAACGAAATGAGAAAAGCGACAATTCAGATTCGCAAGGATGACGAAACCGTCATCGAGGAGGCGGCGCGGGGCTTTGTCCGCGCGTGGAAGACGGGCAAATCGGACGCCGACGTGTTCACGTTCGGCTCGCCCGCCCAGCTCTTCGCGGTCCTGACGCCGAAACGCTGGGCGATGATCGAACGCTTGCAGGCCGTCGGCCCCATAAGCCTGCGCGGCCTTGCCCGCGCGCTCGGCCGCGACGTCAAGCGCGTGCACGAAGACGCGGCCGTGCTGATCGAATGGGGATTTATCGAGCGGACCGCGCAGCGGAAAATTCACGTGCCGTTCGACGTGATTCACGCCGACTTCGATTTGCGCGCGGCGGCGTAAACGAGCAAACGATAGTTTTCCTTTTTTGATCCCTAAAGCGAACTCGCCACGTGCCCGCCGTCGACGACCACCGTCGCCCCGGTCATGAACCGTCCGGCGTCGGACGCGAGCAGCAACAGCGCGCCGTCAAGATCGGCGGGCTCGCCGAAGCGGCGCATGGGAATGCGCTGCTTGATCGCCGCGCCCGCCTCGCTCGCGAGGAACTCGCGGTTGAGGTCGGTTGCCATATAGCCGGGCGCGAGCGCGTTGACGCGAATTCCGTAGCGCGCCCATTCGAGCGCCAGCACCCGGGTCAGATGGTCGAGCCCCGCCTTGGCGGCGGCGTAAGGCGCGATCCCGCCCGCGGCGCGGATGCCGGCGATCGAGGCGATGTTGACGATGGCGCCGCCCTTGTCCGCGCGCGCCATGCGGCGGGCCGCTTCGGTCGCGACGAAGAACGCGCCCTTCAGATCGACATCCAGCACCCGGTTCCATTCGTCCTCGGGCGTGTCCAGCGCCGGCCGGGTCGTGGCGACGCCGGCGTTGTTGACCAGCACCGTGATCCGCCCCAGGGCCGCCTCGGCGGCGGAGAAGCCGGCGGCGACGGATTTCACGTCGCTCACGTCCATCGCCACGGACGCCGTTCGCGATCCCGATTTTGCGATTTCGGCGGCGGCTTTGTCCAAGCGATCCTTGCGCCGCGCGGCGAGCGCGACCGAAGCCCCGGCCCGGGCCAGTACTTCGGCGAAGCGCCGTCCCAAGCCGGACGACGCGCCGGTGACGAGGGCGACATGGCCCCTGAGCGAGAACAAGGATTCGGTCATGGGTTGCCCCCCATGAAATCGAGCAGCAATTTCGCCACCGCATCCGGCGCCTCGCGCGAGGGGAAATGACCGATACCGGCAAGCACTTCGCGCCGGTAGGGCCCCGCGAACCACTTTTCCTTTCCGGCCGAGGTTTCGGGATGATTGGCGCCGTCCGAATCGCCGTGAATCACCAACGTCGGCACCGACAGCACCGGCGCTGGCGTCAATGCCTTGTCGTCCGTCGCATAACACGGATCGCCGGCCGCATGTCCCCAACGATGGCGATAGGAGTGGAGAGTAACCTCGGGCCAGTCGTCGCCGTCGAACGCCTCGGCGGTGGCCTGAAATTCCGCGTCGTCGAACCATCCGGGCGGCGACCACGTATCCCACATTAGGCGGGCGAAGTTGCGGCGATCCTCGCGCACGGCACGCGCGCCGCGCTCGGTCGCCATGTACCAATGGTACCAGTAGTTGCGCGCCTGCGCGAGCGATAGGACCTGGTTCGGATCGTTGGTGCCGTAGCCGACCGAAACCATGACCAGGCCGCGCGCAATCCCCGGCTTCAGGCCGCAGGCGTTAGCGGCGGCGCGCGCGCCCCAATCGTGACCAACGAGATAGGGCCGATCAAGACGCAGCGCCGAGATGAATTCGATCAGGTCGCGGCCCAAAGCGGCGAGCTGGCCCGAGCGCATGGTGTCGGCCGACAGAAACCGGGTCGGCGCGAAGCCGCGGAGCGCCGGCACGATCACCCAATAGCCGGCATCGGCCAGCCTGGGCGCCACCTGGCGCCAGCAGCGGGTGCTGTCGGGCCAGCCGTGCAGCAGCATCACGACCCGTCCGGAAGTTTCGTTCCAATCCTCGTAACCGACCCGCAACACGGGGGTATCCGCGAATTTCACGGTCATGGCCGCCTCAGATGTCTTTCGCCCGTTCGCGCAGGACGTATTTCTGGATCTTGCCGGTCGAGGTCTTGGGCAACGGCCCGAAAACCACGTAACGCGGCGCCTTGAAGTGGGCCATGCGCTCGCGGCAATAGGCGATGATCTCGTCGGCGGCGACGGCGGCCCCCGGCTTCAACGCGACGAACGCACACGGCGTTTCGCCCCACTTGGCGTCCGGTTTCGCCACCACCGCCGCTTCCATCACCGCCGGGTGGCGATAGAGCTTTTCCTCGATCTCCAGGCTGGAGATGTTTTCGCCGCCCGAGATGATCACGTCCTTGGCGCGGTCCTTGATCTCCATGTAGCCGTCGGGGTGCATGACGCCCAAATCGCCGGTACGGAACCAGCCGCCGCGAAACGCCGCCGCCGTCGCCGTCGGGTTCTTGAGATAGCCCTTCATCACCGTGTGCCCGCGCACCACCACCTCGCCCAGGGACTGCCCGTCGGCGGGCAGAAGCGCATCGCCCGCCGCGTCGGCCACGGCCAGCTCGCCGAGGGTAGGATAGGCGACGCCCTGGCGGGCGGCGAGCTTGGCGCGCGCGTCGAGGTCGAGCGCCGACCACTCGTCGTGCCAGGCGCACAAAGACGCCGGGCCGAAGGTTTCGGTCAGGCCGTAAAGATGAGTCACGTCGAAACCCATTGCCTCCATCGCCGCGATCACCGCCGACGGCGGCGCGGCGCCTCCGGTCGCCACCTTGACCCGCTGCGCGAACGCCGTCTTGGCTTCGGCCGGCGCGTGAATCAAAGTATTGAGCACGATCGGCGCGCCGCACAGGTGGGTCACTTTTTCGTCGCGGATCAGGCGAAAGATCGGAACCGGATCCACCTTGCGCAAACACACGTGCGTGCCCGCGGCCGCGGTCACCGCCCAGGTGTAGGTCCAGCCGTTGCAGTGGAACATCGGCAGCGTCCAGAGATAGACCGTCCGGCGGTCGAGCCCGAACGCCATGACGTTGCCGAGCGCGTTCAGATAGGCGCCGCGGTGGTGATAGACGACGCCCTTGGGATTGCCCGTCGTTCCCGAGGTGTAGTTGAGGGCGATCGCGCGCCACTCGTCATCGGGAAGTTTCCAGGTGAACGCCGGATCGCCCGAAGCGAGAAAAGATTCGTAATCGGTCGCGTCGAGGCCGTCGCCGGCGGGACCCGCCGGATCGACCACTTCGACCACGCGCGGCCCGGCCTTGGTCCGGGCGAGCGCCGCCTTGATCACGCCCGCGAATTCCCGGTCCGCGATCAGAACCTTGGCCTCGCCGTGTTCGAGAATGAAGGCGATGGTTTCGGCGTCGAGCCGGATGTTGATGGCGTTCAGCACCGCGCCGGCCAGCGGCACGCCGTAGTGCGCCTCGAGCAGCGCCGGAATATTGGGCGCCATCACCGCGACCGTATCGCCCGCGCTTATGCCGGCCCGTCCAAGGGCCGAGGCGAGGCGCGCGCAACGCTCCCGGAACCGGCGATAGGAATAGCGCGCGGTCCCGTGCACCACGGCGGTCTTCTCCGGGTAGACGGCGGCCGCCCAGGCGAGGAAATCGAGCGGGCTCAACGGCCGGAAGTTGGCCGCGCCGCGCCCGAGATCCCGCTCGAACATGTCCCCCGTCACGAACTTGCCCCCATGAATTGCCGCCACGAGGGTAGCGTCTTTTTTCGCCGTCGGCCAAGGGCGGCCCTTGACGACAGAATGGGCGCGAGGGCACGGTTGAACGGCGAGAGAACCGCCATGATCCGTCTTTTCGTCTTTATCCTTGCCGCCGCCGTGGCGACACCCGCCGCCGCGCAGGCCCCGGCGCCGCCGGCCGCACCGGAGCCGACGTTTCCGAAGCCCGGTACCGTATTCCGCGATTGCCCCGCCTGCCCGGAGATGGTCGTGGTGCCGCCCGGCATTTTCATCATGGGCTCGGCCAAGGGCGAAAAACACGAGAAACCGACCAAGCCGGTGCGGATCGCCAAGGCGTTCGCCATCGGCAAGTACGAAGTCACTTTCGACGAATGGGAAGCGTGCGTGCGCGAAGTCGGCTGCGGCGCGGTGCCCAACGACCACGGCTGGGGCAAGGGCCGCCGCCCGGTCATGAACGTCGAATTCGATACCGCCAAGCAATACACGCGCTGGCTCACGAAAAAAACCGGGCATGTTTATCGCCTGCCTTCGGAAGCGGAATGGGAATACGCGGCCCGCGCCGGCACCACCAGCGAGTTCCCGTGGGGCGATACGATGGAGCCTAACCGGGCCAATTGCCGCGAATGCGGTACCGAATGGAGCGGCGCCAAGACCGCGCCGGTCGGCTCGTTCCCACCCAACGCCTGGGGACTGCACGACTTCAACGGCAACGTCTGGGAATGGACCGAGGACTGCTGGAACCCCGACCATGAGGGCGCGACCGGCAACACCCAACCGCGCGTTTCGGGCGAATGCCATTTCCGCGTGATGCGCGGCGGGTCGTGGTACTATTTCGGGCGACTGTCGCGCAGCAGCTATCGCTTCAAGAACGCCGCCGAAGTGAAAAGCTACAACATCGGCTTCCGCGTCTTGCGGGATCTTCAGTAACCGCCGCGCGCGTGAATTAAAAGGCTACTTCTTATCGCCGGTGAGCTGGTCGAGCTGGCGCTGCATGCGATCAAGCTTGGCGCGCAAGTCCTCGATCTCGGCCTCGCCGCCCTTCGTTTTTTCGCCCGCCGTGTCTTTGCCCGCCGGGGCGCGGCCCTGTTCGCCGGGGAAGAATGGCGTAAACATCTTCATGGCGTTTTCGAACAGCGCCATGTTCTGCTTGCCCATCTCCTCGAAACGGCCGAACGGCATCAGGCCGCTGAAGGCGTCGCGCATGTAGGTGCGCATCTGCTCCTGATTGCGGGCGAACGCCTGCATGCTGTAGTCGAGATAGCGCGGCACGATCGCCTGCAAGGAATCGCCGTAGAAACTGATCAGGTGGCGCAGGAAGCTGAGCGGCAGCAGGTTCTGGCCCTTGGCCTCTTCCTCGACGATGATGTGGGTCAACACCTGACGGGTGATGTCCTCGCCGGTCTTGGCGTCGTAGACGGCGAAATCCGCTCCGTCCTTCACCATCTGGGCGAGATGATCGAGGGTGACATAGGTGCTGGTCGCGGTGTTGTAGAGCCGCCGGTTGGCGTATTTCTTGATCGTGATCGGCGGCACTTCTTTCGGCGGCGCAGCGGCGGGTTCGGCCATCGGCGGGATCCTTGCCGTTTCAACGTTAGCCCTTACATAAAAGGGGCAAACATGCTGCAATGCAAGAAATGTTACGCCGCCGCAAACGGTCCGCTATAGTGGCCGACAACCGGGCGGACAAAGGCCGATATTCCGGCCGTCCCGTCCCGGATTAACCAAGATCTTCCTTCTCGCGCCCGCGCCCCGCCCGGAGCCCGCACCATGGCCGATACGCCCAACCCCGAAGACCTCGCCAAGCTCTACCTCGAATTCTGGCAACGCCCGTTGGCCGGTCTCACGCGTGATCCCCAGGTCGCGGAAAGCATCGCTCGCATGTTCGATCTGATGACCGCCGGCGCCGCCACTTTTGCCAAGGTGGTCGCCGGTCAGGCCGAGGGCCAGGGTGGCGCCCAAGGAACGTCCGTTCCGGCCGAGCCCGCGCGCGCCGATACCCGGCTTGATCAAATCGCAAGGCGGGTTGCCGAACTCGAACGCCGCGTCGCCCGGCTCGAGCCGCGCGCTTCGGCCCGCCGGTCCGGAACCCCATCCCGACCCCGCCGTCCGCGCCGGCCCGGTTGACCCATATCAAGGATCTACAACCCGCGTCGCCGTCACATACGCGACCCTCAGGAGGACCTCCACCATGACCGACATCGTCATCGCCGGCGCCGTTCGTACCCCGATCGGTTCGTTCAACGGCGCACTCGCGTCCCTTTCCGCCCACGCGCTCGGCCAGATCGCCATCGTCGAGGCGATGAAACGCGCGAAGGTGGAGCCCGCCGACGTGGACGAAGTGGTCATGGGCCAGATCCTGATGGCGGGCGAAGGCCAGAACCCGGCCCGCCAGGCCGCCGTCGGCGCCGGCATTCCGGTCGAGAAAACGGCCTATGGCATCAATCAACTGTGCGGCTCGGGCTTGCGCTCGGTCGCGCTCGGCTTCCAGGCAATCAAGCTCGGCGATGCCCGTATCGTCGTCGCCGGCGGCCAGGAAAGCATGAGCCAGTCGCCGCACTGCACGCACCTGCGCAACGGCACCAAGATGGGCGCGGCCGAACTGGTCGACACCATGATCAAGGATGGCCTGTGGGACGCCTTCAACGGCTACCACATGGGCAACACCGCCGAAAACGTCGCCAAGCGCTGGCAGATCACCCGCGAGGACCAGGATTCCTTCGCCGCCGCCTCGCAGCAAAAGGCGGAAGCCGCGCAGAAGGCCGGACGCTTCAAGGACGAAATCGTCCCCGTGGTCATCAAGGGCCGCAAGGGCGACACCGTAGTTACCGACGACGAATACCCGAAGCACGGCACCACCGTCGAATCGCTGGCCAAGCTCCGGCCCGCGTTCGACAAGGAAGGCACCGTGACGGCGGGCAACGCGTCCGGCATCAACGACGGCGCGGCGGCCGCGGTCCTGATGACCGCCGACGAAGCCAAGCGCCGCGGCATCAAGCCGCTCGCGCGCATCGTTTCCTGGGCGACGGCAGGCGTCGATCCCGCAATCATGGGCACCGGGCCGATTCCGGCGAGCCGCAAGGCGCTGGAAAAGGCGGGCTGGAAAGTCCAGGACCTCGATCTGATCGAGGCCAACGAGGCCTTCGCCGCCCAGGCGATTTCGGTCAACCGCGAGCTCGGGCTCGACACCGGTAAGGTCAACGTCAACGGCGGCGCGATCGCGCTCGGCCACCCGATCGGCGCGTCGGGCGCGCGGGTGCTGGTGACGCTGCTGCACGAAATGAACCGTCGCGGCGCGAAAAAGGGCCTCGCCACGCTCTGCATCGGCGGCGGCATGGGCATCGCCATGTGCCTGCAGCGCGACTGATCGACAGACAAAAAACGCCAGGTACGGGGAGTGTAATATGGGACGTGTCGCGCTGGTTACCGGCGGAACCCGAGGCATTGGCCGGGCCATTTCGATCGCGCTGAAGGACGCCGGCCACAAGGTCGCCGCCAACTACGGCGGCAACGACGAAGCGGCCAAGGCCTTCACCGCCGAAACCGGCGTCAAGGCCTACAAATTCGACGTCGGCGACTTCCAGGCGTGCGCGGATTCGGTGAAAAGAATCGAGGCCGACCTCGGCCCGGTCGACATCCTGGTCAACAACGCCGGTATCACCCGCGACACCATGTTCCACAAGATGAAGCCGGAACAATGGTCGGCGGTGATCCGCACCGACCTCGACAGCCTGTTCAACGTCACCCGCCAGGTGATCGAAGGCATGCGCGAGCGCGGCTTCGGCCGTATCATCAACATCGGTTCGGTCAACGGCCAGAAGGGCCAGATGGGCCAATCCAACTACAGTTCGGCCAAGTCGGGCCTCTACGGCTTTACCAAGGCGCTCGCTCTCGAAAACGCGAACAAGGGCATCACCGTCAACGCCATCGCGCCGGGCTACATCGCGACCGAGATGGTCCAGGCGGTGCCCGAAGAAATCATCAAGACCAAGATCATTCCGCAAATTCCGGTCGGACGGCTCGGCCACGCCGAGGAAATCGCCCGTTGCGTGCTGTTCCTCGCCGCCGACGACGCCGGCTTCATCACCGGCTCGACGCTGACCGCCAACGGCGGGCAGTATTTGATCTAGCCCGATGCGCGTGGTTTGCGCGGCCGTTCTGATCGGCACGGCCGCCGGCGCGGCGACCTTCGCGCTCGCTCAAGAAAATCGCGCACCGCATGTTCTGACCGAGCGGTTGTCGGAAGGCGTGGCGCGCGTGTACGCCGCGCCGACGGCCACGGGAATCGGCGTATTTGTTCAAAGCGCCAAGGAACGCGCCTTTCGCATTCGCTTGGCCGATGATGGCGCGCTCCGACTTGTCGACGCGCCACCGCCGCCCCCGGACCGGGTCGAGGCCGGCATACTGCCCGATGGCGCGATTACGCGCGGCGCGCGCAACATCCGCGCCGCGTGGCTGGTCGGTGCGACCGATCGCTACGCCCACGGCGTGCTCGGCGACGCGATCGAGGCCGAAGGCGTCGCCGTCGAGACCGCCGACGGCCGGCGCCTCGAATTCCGCCTGCCCGCCGATTCCGTCTTCGAAGACCGTTATCCCCGGCTCGCCGACATCGACGGCGATGGGGAGGACGAGGTCATTGTCGTACGATCTTATCTCGATCACGGCGCGGCGCTGACGGTGCTCAAGGCGCGGCCGGAAGGTTTGTCCATCGTCGCCCAAACGCCCGCGCTCGGGCTCCGCAACCGCTGGCTCAACCCCGTCGGCGCCGCTGATTTCGACGGCGACGGCCGGATCGAGGTCGCGCTGGTGGAAACCCCACACATCGGCGGAGTGCTTAAACTGTACCGCTGGAACAAGGACCGATTGTCGCTCGTGGCAGAGTTGCCGGGCGTTTCCAACCACGTCCTCGGTTCGCGCGCGCTGGGGCTATCCGCAATCTTCGACGCCGATGGCGACGGCCGGCCCGATATTCTGGTGCCCGATCGATCGCGCCGAACGCTCGTGATTTTTCGTTTCACGGATGGCCGCTTGGAAAGAATGACCGAGGTCGCCCATCCGAGTCCGATCGTATCCGACTTCGTGGTGGCCGACCTGGGCGACGGGCGCTCTCGCATCGTCTATGCCTTGGCGGACGGAACCGTAGTCGCCGTCGGCTTTGCCCCATGACGACCGAAATCCGCCGCGCCACCCTGGTCGGTTCGGGCGCGATCCTGCTGTGGTCGGCGCTGACGCTGCTGGTCACGTTCGTGCCCGGCGTGCCGCCGTTCCAGCTGGTCGCGCTCACGTTCCTGATCGGCTCGGTCGTGGTTCTGCTCAAGTGGTATATGGCCGGGCAATGCACGATCGAGCGGCTGATCCACCCCTGGCGCGTCTGGCTGCTCGGCGTCGGCGGGATTTTCGGCTATCACGCGTTCTATTTCGCCGCGCTCTATCTTGCGCCGCCCTTGGAAACGAGCCTGATCAACTACCTCTGGCCGCTCCTGATCGTGCTCTTTTCCGCCCTGCTCCCCGGCGAGCGGCTGCGCTGGTTCCACGGTCTCGGCGCGGCGCTCGGCCTCGCCGGCACCGCGATCCTGGTCGCGGGCGACCGGAAGCTGGCGTTCGCCTCCGAACACTTCGCCGGCTACGCCTGCGCGCTCGGCGCCGCCGTGACCTGGGCGGCCTATTCGGTGCTGTCCCGGCGCGTCGCGAGCGTGCCGAGCGATTCGGTCGGCGGCTTCATGGCCGCGACCGCGTTCCTAGCTTTCGTCATTCACGCGAATTTCGAAACCACGGTCTGGCCGCAAGGCACGCTGGCCTGGACCGCCGTCGTCCTGCTCGGCCTGGGCCCACTCGGCGCCGCCTTTTTCCTCTGGGATCACGGGGTCAAGCGCGGCGACATCCGCGTGCTCGGCGCCGCGTCCTATGCCGCGCCGCTGATCTCGACCCTGCTGCTGGTCGCCTTCGGCCGGGGCGAGGCGAGCGGCCGGGTCGTTATCGCGCTGGGATTGATCGTTGGCGGCGCCGCGCTCGCGGCCAAGGACATGCTGTTCGCGAGGCGGACCGGTATTTAACCGGTCGAATCTTTCGCCCGGGTCGCGATCATGGACGGGCGCTGGGCGAACGCCGCATGCCATTCGGCCAGTCGCGGCCTTCCTTCGCGCCAGTTCAGGAACCCGAACCGGAAATCGAGATAGCCGAGCGCGCAGGCGATGGCGATCGCGCCGATGTCCGGCGGCGCGGCGAGGGCGGGCGGCTCGCGTTCCAGCGCATCCAGCGCGCGCACGATCGCGCCCTGCTGACGCTCGACCCAGCCCGGGGTCGGGCCCTGCTCCTTGCGCTGGGTGATCTCGACCCGCCACAGCACCGCCGCGTCCATGACGCCGTCGCCGAGCGACTGGGTCCGCAGCGCGAGCCAGCGCGCGCGCCCTTCGGGCGGAAAGAGGCGCGGCGCATCGCCCAACGTATCGAGGTATTCGCAAATCACCGCCGAATCGTAGAGCGCGAGGCCGTCCTCGGTCACCAGCGTCGGGATCTTGCCGAGCGGGTTGAGGGCCTTGAGGTCGTCCGGCGCCGCCCAGGGATTGGAAGCGATTTCACGAAAGCGGCCGGTCAGGCCGCGCTCGTGCGCGGCGACCCGCACTTTGCGGGCATAAGGCGAGCTTGGCGAAAAGCGGAGAACCAAGGCCATGGCGGGGAAACCGGGGCGTCGACGACCGTTCAGGCCGGGTCCTTCGGCACCGTCTTCGTCATCGACGGCCGCCCGGCGAACGCCGCGTACCATGCCGCGAGCGTCGGCCGGCCCTGCCGCCAATCGTCGCCGGGGAAGCGGAAATCGAACCAGCCGAGCGCGCAACCGATGGCCACATGGCCGATGGTCACGCTCGCGCCGAGGTTCGACGCTTCCTCCTCCAGCGTGTCCATGGCGCGCGCGACTGCCGCCCGTTGGCGGTCGATCCAGGACGCCGAACGCTCCGGCTCCTTACGCATCGATTCGAGCCGGCGGAGGATGCCGGCGTCGAGCATGCCGTCGGCGAGCGCCTGGCGCCGAAGCGCGGTCCAGCGCGCGCCGCCGGACGCCGGGAAGATTTTCGCGCCGTCGTGAAGCGAATCGAGGTATTCGCAAATCACCGGCGAATCGTAGAGCACTTCGCCGCCGTCGGTGGTCAGCGCCGGCACCTTGCCGAGCGGGTTGTCGCGGCCGATGTCGGTGTCGCTGGCCCAAACGTTGGTCGGCACCAGCCCGATCCGGCCGACGAGGCCGGTTTCATGGGCGACGACCATGACTTTGCGCACATAGGGCGACGTGGGCGAATAGCGAAGTTTCATATGCGGTTCCTCCCGGAGGGACGGACGCTAACATCGCCCACCCGCCCCGCCAAGCCCGCGCCGCCCGGGTCGAAGGTGGCCGCCGCCCCTGCTAGACTGAACCTATGCGCTCCGACGTGATCGACCTCAGGGATTTCTACGCCACCGGCCTCGGCATGGCGGCCAAGCGCGTCGTCGGCCAGCGCCTGCGCGAAATGTGGCCGGACGTGCGCGGCATGACGGTGGTCGGGCTCGGCTATGCCCCGCCGTTTCTCGGGGCCTTCCGCGCCGAGGCGGCCCGGGTCATCGCCGCCATGCCGGCTTCGCAAGGGGTGCTGCATTGGCCGCGCGAGGGCGCCGGCCAGACGACGCTGGTCGAGGAAACCGAGTTGCCTTTCGCCGATCTCTCGGTCGATCGGATGGTGCTGGCCCACTGCCTCGAAACCGCCGAGCAAATCCGGCCCTTGATGCGCGAAATCTGGCGGGTTCTGACCGGCGACGGGCGCCTTCTGGTGATCGCGCCGAACCGCCGCGGTTTGTGGGCGCGCTTCGAGCATACGCCGTTCGGCCACGGCCGGCCGTATTCGCCCGGCCAGCTCAATCGGCTGCTGCGCGATTCCATGTTCACGCCGACGCGCGCGGAATCGGCGCTCTATCTGCCGCCGGTCGTCTGGCGCATGGCGCCGGCCGCCGCGCCGGCGTGGGAGCGCCTCGGCGCGTGGGGCCTGTCCGCTTTCGCGGGCGTGGTGATGATCGAGGCGTCGAAACAAATCTACGCCGCGCAACCGCTGTTGAAGGCGCGCGCCCGCGCCGTCCCAGCCGCCATCCGCCCCCACGGAATATAAGATCGGCGTACGAGCGCGGCGCGGCAACTCACTTCGTCAGCAGAAAGACCGCCTGTTCGCCGAACAGGTTGGCCGTGAAAAACCCGGCGCCGATGCCCCGCGCGCGCCCCGAAGAATCGAGCGACAGGCTGCGCTCGACGCGGAAGCCCATTTCGCCGCACAGCGCCACGAAATCCTTAATCGAACAGAGATGGATGTTGGGCGTGTCGTACCATTCGTGCGGCATCAGGTCGGATTTGGGCATCCGACCGCCGAACAGGAAGTCGAGCCGGATCCGCCAGTAGGCGAAATTGGGAAAACTGACGATCGCATGCCGGCCGATGCGCATCATGTGGCCGAGCACGTCGCGCGGCGCCACCATTGCCTGCAGCGTGTTGCTGAGGATGACGAAATCGAACGCGTCATCCGGATAGTCCTTGAGGTCGGTATCGGCATCGCCCTGGATCACCGACAGTCCCCGGCTGATGCACGCGTTCACGCCGGACATCGACAATTCGATGCCGCGGCCATCGACCTGCTTGAAGGTAGCGAGATATTCGAGCAGCGCGCCGTCGCCGCAACCGACGTCGAGAACCCGCGCGCGCGGTTCGATCATGTCGGCGATCAGCTGCAGGTCGATGCGCATGGCGCGCGAAATGTTCGTTTGCGCGCCCGCCCGTTCGTGGCTGGGGGCGGTCATCGCCCGTTTTTCCTCGGCAGCCCGCGATGCTCGGCGGCGCCGTCGAGAAAGCCCTCGAACACGCGATGGAATTCGGGCTCGTCGAGCAGAAAGGAGTCGTGGCCGTTGTCCGAGACGATCTCGGCGAAGCTGACATTGGCCGCGACTGCGTTGAGCGCGTGCACGATCTTGCGGCTTTCCTCGGTCGGGTAAAGCCAGTCGCTGGTGAACGAGATCAGGCAAAAGCGCGTCGCGGTGCCGCGGAACGCGTTGGCCAGCACCCCGCCGTAGCGCTCCGCCAGATCGAAGTAATCCATGGCGCGGGTGATGTAGAGATAGGAATTGGCGTCGAAGCGGTCGACAAACGTGCTGCCCTGGTGGCGCAGATAGCTTTCGATCTGGAAATCCGCGTCGAAGCCCCAGGTCACCGCGGCGCGGTTCTGCAGCTTGCGCCCGAATTTTTCCTGCAGCGCCTTTTCCGACAGATAAGTGATGTGCGCGGCCATGCGCGCGACCGCGAGCCCGCGGTGCGGCCGAGCGCCGCGCGCCGCATAATCGCCGCCGTGCCAGTCGGGATCGGCCATGATCGCCTGGCGGCCGACTTCGTGAAAGGCAATGTTCTGGGCGGTGTGGTGGGCGGCGGCCGCGATCGGCACCGCCGCGAACACGCGTTTCGGGTACAGCGCCGCCCATTCCAGCACCTGCATGCCGCCCATCGATCCGCCGGTGACGGCGAACAGGTTGTCGATGCCGAGGTGATCGACCAGCATCGCCTGGGCACGCACCATGTCGGCGATCGAAATGACCGGAAACGAAAGTCCCCACGGCTTACCGGTCGCCGGATTGATTTCCTTCGGCCCGGCGGTGCCCATGCAGCCGCCGAGAATGTTGGCGCAGATGATGAAATAGCGTTCCGTGTCCAGCACCTTGCCCGGCCCGACCATCATGTGCCACCAACCGTCCTTGCCGGTAACCGGATGCGGCTCGGCGACGAATTGATCGCCGGTCAGCGCGTGACACACCAGAATGGCGTTGGAGCGGTCGGCGTTGAGCCGGCCGTAGGTCTGATAGGCGACGGTAAAGTCGACAAGCTCGACGCCGCAGTCGAGGCGGAGCGGCCTTTCGCGCCCGAGGCGAACCTGATGCCCCGGCAGCGGACGCGAGACCCGGGACGGTTCATTGCGCGACGGATCGGAAGAAGTGGTGGCGGTCATCGTTCCCGCGCGATCACGCCCAAGAAAACCCATGAACGGCCCCATTGCTAGGAAGGGGGGTGCCAAGAGTCAACGTTTTCTTTGATTTTGCTCTTTGAATCGAAGAAGGCGAGCGTTATCACTAGCGGGCCGCCGACCATTTCCCCGTCCCGAAAATAACCGATTCGAGCCCCGTCCATGAGCCCGCGCCGCGTCTCCCTCGCTTCCTTGCGCCGGCGGATCGACCGGATCGACGCGGCGATCCACGCCCTTCTGATCCGGCGCACGACCGTGGTCGAAGCCGTCAAGGACCTGAAGAAAAACGAGCGGGTCAAGATCAGGCCGGGCCGCGAGGCGGAGATCGTCTATCGCCTGGTCCGCCGCCACAAAGGCCCTTTTCCGGTCACCGAACTGGTCCGCATCTGGCGCGAACTGATCGTCGCCACGCTCCGCTTCGAAGGCCCGTTTTCCGTCGCGGTCTTCGCGCCGCACGGCCACGGCGGAATTTGGGACTTGGCGCGCGACCAATACGGCTCGTTCACCCCGATGACCCGCCACGAGGGCGCGCGCGCCGTCATCCGCGCGGTCGCCGATCATCGCGCCGCCGTCGGCGTGCTGCCGCTTCCGGCGGTCGACGAGGAGGAACCGTGGTGGCCCGATTTGATGCCGGGCCGGGCCGACAAGCGCGAGCGGATCTGGATCATCGCGCGGCTGCCGTTCGCCAGCGCGGGCAACGCGCGCGGAGCCGGCCTCGGCGCCTTCGCCGTCGCCCCGGCCATGCCCGACCCTTCGGGGCGCGACCGCACCTGTCTCGGCGTCGCAACCGACGGCAACGTCGGCCACGACGCGCTCGAACGCGCCTTCGTCAAGGCGCGGCTCGGCCGGCCCGAATTGATCGGGATCGAAGATCCGCGTTCGGCTTCCGGCGACTTGTGGTTCGCCGACGTGCCGGGTTACGTGCGCGAGGACGATCCGCGGCTGGCCGCTCTGGCGAATGCTCTCGGGAATTCCGTGTCTCGCCCGCCGACCGGCGGGACCGCGCGCGTCGCGATCCTCGGCGCCTACGGCGAGCCGTTGACCCCCGCCGACATCGCGCCCCGCGCCACCACGCGCGGCAAACGAAAAGGGCGTCGGTCGTGAACACGTCGCCCAAGGCCCCCCCGCCCAAAGGACCCGCGCCGCGCCCCGGCGTTCTCTTGGTCGCGCCCTACGTGGGTGGCGAATCCGCGATCGAGGGGCTGGAGCGGGTCGTCAAGCTCTCCTCCAACGAAAACGCGTTCGGCCCGAGCCCGATGGCGATGGAAGCCTACGCGCGACTCGCGCCCGACATCCATCGCTATCCCGACGGCGGGTGCAAGACATTGCGCCGCGCGCTCGCGGCCGCCTGGAACCTGCCGGCGGAGCGGATCGTGTGCGGAGCCGGTTCGGACGAGCTGATCGCGCTGCTGGCGCGGGCTTACCTCGGCCCCGGCGACGAGGCTCTTTACTCCGAGCACGAGTTCCTGATGTATCCGATCGCGACCGAAGGCACCGGGGCCAAGGCGATCAAGGTCAAGGAAACCAACCTGACGGCGGACGTGGACGCGTTGCTCGGCGCCGTCACGCCCGCCACCAAGATGGTGTTTCTCGCCAACCCCAACAACCCGACCGGTACGTATCTTCCAGCCGCCCGGGTGCGCGCGTTGCGCGACCGGCTGCCCGATCGCGTGCTGCTGGTTTTGGACGCGGCCTACGCCGAATTCGTGACCCGCGCCGATTACACCGCCGGCAGCGAACTGGTGGAACCTGATGGCAACGTGGTCGTCTTGCGTACGTTCTCGAAGATCTATGGGCTCGGCGGCTTGCGCCTCGGCTGGGCTTTCTGTCCGGTCGCCGTCGCCGACGTTCTCAACCGCATGCGCGGACCCTTCAACGTCTCCTCCGCGGCGCAGGCCGCGGGCGCGGCGGCGCTCGCCGACACGGCGTTCGTCGCCAAGGTGCGCGCCCACGTCGAAACCTGGCGCGAATGGACCGCCGCCGAAGCCCGCCGGCTCGGCCTCGAGGTCACGCCCGGGGTCGGCAATTTCCTATTGATTCATTTTCCGCGCCAGACCGGCCGCGACGCGGCGGCGGCCGACGCCTTTCTCAAAAGCCGGGGCGTAATCGTGCGGCGCATGGAACGCTACGGCCTGCCCCAGGCCCTCAGAGTCACCATCGGACGCGAAGATGAAATGCGCGCCTTCGCCGCCGCCCTGGCCGATTTCGTCCACCGGGGCTAAGGTTTCGCCATGATCGCCAGGAAGAAAAGCCAGACCAAATCCGCGCCCCTATTCGGCCGCGTTGCTTTGATCGGCATCGGCCTGATCGGGTCCTCGCTCGCGCGCGTCGTGCGCCGCGAAGGCCTCGCCCGTCACGTCGCGATCGCCACCCGCCGCCAGAAAACCCTCGCCGCCGCCAAGCGCCTGAAGCTGGGCGACAGCTACACGACCGATCCGGCCCGAGCGGCGAGGGACGCCGAACTGGTGGTGATCTGCACGCCCATGAGCGCCTACGCCGAAGTCGCCCGGGCGATCGCGCCGGCGCTGAAAGCCGGCGCCATCGTCAGCGACGTCGGCTCGGTCAAATCGCCGGTCGCGCGCGACATCGGCGCCCTGCTGCCCCGAGGCGTCCACCTGGTTCCCGGCCACCCCATCGCCGGCACCGAACATTCGGGGCCCGAGGCCGGGTTCGCCGAATTGTTCCGGGGCCGCTGGTGCATCCTCACCCCCAGCGCCCGGACCGACCGGAGTGCGGTCGCGAGGGTTGCCGAGCTGTGGCGCCGCGCGGGATCGCGGATCGCGACCATGGACGCGGCCCACCACGACCGGGTACTGGCCATCACCTCGCACCTGCCGCACCTGATCGCCTACACCATCGTCGATACGGCCGCGCAACTGGAAAAGGACCTCCAGGGCGAAGTCATCAAATTCTCGGCGTCCGGCTTTCGCGACTTCACGCGCATCGCCGCGTCCGACCCGGTGATGTGGCGCGATATTTTTCTCGCCAACCGCGAAGCGGTGCTGGACATCCTGCAGCGTTTCTCCGAGGACCTGACCGCCTTGCAGCGGGCGATCCGCCGGGGCGACGGCGCGATGCTGCAGGGGACCTTCACCCGCACCCGCGCCATCCGCAAGGGCGTCATCGACGCCAAGCAGGCGTGATGTCGAAGCAAGCGCCGATGCCGCCGAAACCGAACGCCGACGACAAGGATCTCAAGGCCGCGCTCAAGACGGCCGAAGCGGCGCTCGAAGCCGCGATCCGTCGCGAACGCGACAACGCCGCCGCTGTCCAGCGCCGGATCGCCGAGGTCGTGCACGATATCAAGAATCCCGTCACCGCCCTGCTCGCCAACATCGAAATTCTGCGCAAGGAGTCCTTGGGGCCGCTCGGCGACGCCCGCTACAAGGCACTCGCCGACTCGATGCACGAATCCGGCTCGCGGCTGCTGGAATATTGCCAGGGATTGCTCGACGATTTCCTGCGCGACTCCCGACAACGGCAAAACGAAGCGCCACCGAACGACATCCGGGAAACGCCGCGGACCGTGGACGCGGCGGCGATGGTGCGCGAAATCGTCGCGCTCAATCAAGCGCTGGCCGAGGAACGCGGTATCCGCCTCGACGCCAAAATCGCTCCCGATTTTCCGCCCATCCACACTCTGCCGACTCATTTGCACCGGGCGCTGACCAATCTCGTCTCCAACGCCCTCAAGTTCACGCCCCGCGGCGGCAAGGTAATCGTTGACGCCCACCTCGACGCGGACAAGAACGCGGTGGTGCTGGTGGTGCGCGACACCGGGCCCGGCCTGACGGCGACCGACATCCTTCGGCTGCTGCGCTATGGCGCACCGACCCAATCGGAACACGGCGAAAGCGGCGCCGGCCTCGGCCTCGCCAACGTTGTCCATTTGGTCCGCGAGGCGGGCGGCGACGTCGAGATCGAGGGCGGGCGAAGCCAAGGCACCGCCATCATCCTCAAGTTCCCGCACGAGCTGACGCGCGTGGCGGCGTGATTTCGGCTACAGCCGCACGCCCGCGCCGGCGCGGGCCTTTTCCCACGATTCGTCGCCCTTGAGTTCGAACACGATGCTTTCGTCGGCGGGCGCGATCAGCCAATCGCCGCGCTCGATCTCGCCTTCGAGCTGCCTCGGGCCCCAGCCCGAATAGCCGAGCGCGAACAGATAGCGCTTGGGCCCGATGCCGAAGGATACCGCCTCGATCGCCGACGGCGCCATCGACCACGCGAACGGCCCCGCCACCTTGCGGCTGAGCGGATCGTCGAAATCGGTCGTGTGCAGGACGAAACCGTGCCTCGTCTCCACCGGGCCGCCGTAATGAACGACCAGATCGCCGCCCTGCGCGCCGCCTTCCAGGCCGAAGCCCTTCAGGAAATTCTTGATCGACGCGCTGCCGGTGACGCGGTTCACGATCAGCCCGAACGCGCCCTTGGCGTCGTGGGAAATCATGTAGACGACCGATTTCTGGAAGCGCGGGTCCTGAATTTTGGGCGCGGCGACCAGAAGCTGCCCGGCGAGGTAGACGTCGGTCGTCTTGCCGCCCGAAATATCATCCGAATGGCCGGGCGCCGGAATCGCGACGGCGAGCGCCGCAGCCGCCAGCCTCAAGGCGCGAACGAGTCGCCGGGCGCGCAAACCGCGCATACGCAAGGCTACCACGCCAACGCGGGCACGGTCAGCAACGCGACCGGTCCGACGTAAAGCCGCCGTTCCTGCAGCGAAATCGGCAAAGTAAGATAGGGCCGGCCGCCTTCGTCGCGCCGCGCCAGCGCCGTCAGCGCCACCTTGGCCGCGAACGCGTTGGTCCCGCTCACGGCGCCCGCGTCGCGCAGCGCGTCGATGGTTTCCGAATAGCCCTCGATGCGCGCGGTAAACGCCCCGACCGGCTGGAAGGCGCCGTCGAGCGCCAGCGTGCCCTCGCCCGCCAGCGCCAGCGCGCCCCAGCGCCCTTCGACGCGGGAAAGCTCGATGGTGCCGCCGTCGTCGCGCCAGCGGCCAAACACGTCGCGCCAGCGGGCGAACGCGTCGCGCCCCTCCTCGACCGCGAGCCGTCCCCGTACTTCGCCCGCGACCGCGATCCGCGCGATCTCGTCGCCGAGCGGCAGTCGCATGGCGTGCGGCGGACGAAAAGCCTCGACCGACCACGCGAATGTCTGGCTCGGCCGCGCGTGTTCCGGGCGCGAATCGGCTAGCGCGGCCGCGGCCGGGCGCCAATCGGCGCGCAGCCGTCCGACCGTAATATCCTTTTCCGCGACACGCCCGTGAACGCGGATGCCGTCCGCCCGCAGCGCAAGGGCGGAAATGCCCGCCCCCGAAATTCCGGCCTCGAGCGCAAACGCGCGCGACGACACGGTCCAGCGCGCAAGCCCCGAAGCGTCGGCAGGGGCGATCGCGTGGGTTCCGCTTAAGTCCAGCGTGACGCGGTCGAGCGACCACGGACGCGCGGAAAACACGGCGCGGTCCGGGCGCCAAATCCAGGTTCCGGACGGAAGCGCGACCGTCGCGCTCGGCGCCAGCAGTCGCGCGTCGAAGCGGAACGGAAACCCGCCGAGCGCGATGTCGGCATAGGCGACGGCGATTCCTTGCACTTGGCGCGCGGCGATGAAGGCGCGTACGCCGTCGGCGAAACGCCCGGCAGCGTAGACCCAACCCGCGCCGTAGAGGGCCGCGAGCGCCGCCGCCAGGCCGAGGACGATGGCGATTCGGTGCGCGCGAGAATCCGCCGCGCGCGCGTCGCCGGCTGGTTCGGATGAGGTCATCGGATCACCGGCGCTTCTTATAGAACGTTGCCAGGGCGGGCGCGAGACTTTACGGTCCTTGTCGCCCCTTGCCGTTGCCGCGCGATGCCCGAAACCGCCGCCCACCCGACATCGCCCTGGTTCCGCTTCGCGCCCGCGTTTTTCGTGGTGATGTGGAGTTCGGGCTTCATCTTCGCCAAGCTCGGAACGCCGTACACCGAACCGTTCACTTTTCTCTTCGTCCGCTTTGCCATCGTCGCGGTTTTATTCGGGTTGCTCGCGCTCGCGGTCCGCGCGCGTTGGCCCGCCACGTGGCGCGAGGCCGGACACATCGCCGTCGCCGGCATGCTGGTGCAGGGCCTTTACTTGAGCGGCGTCTTCTGGGCGATCAGCCGCGGGCTCGGCGCCGGAATCGTCGCGCTGATTATGGGATTGCAGCCGATGCTCACCGCGGCCGCCGCCGGGATGGTCCTCGGCGAAAGAGTCACGCTTCGGCAATGGATCGGGCTCGCCGTCGGGTTCGCCGGAGTCGCGCTGGTGGTGACGGACCGGGACACTTCCGGCCTTGAAAACACGGCCGCGCTCGTCGCCAACGGCGTCGCCCTGTTCGCGCTCGCCGCCGGCGTGCTCTACCAGAAGCGCCACGCCGTCGCCATGGACCTGCGCTCGGGTTCCGCGATCCAGTTCGGGGCCTCCGCCTTGCTGGTGGGCGCGGGCGCGATCCTGACCGAGGACATGCGCGTCGCGTGGACCGGCGAATTCGTCCTCGCCCTGGCGTGGCTGGTGCTGGCGTTGTCGCTCGCGAACTCCCTCGTCCTGCTCTCGCTGATCCGGCGCGGCGCGGCGGCCAAGGTGTCGAGCCTCTTCTACCTGGTGCCGGCGGTGACCGCGCTGATGGCTTTCGCCCTCTTCGACGAGCGCCTGAGCCCGATCGCGCTGGTCGGCATGGTCGTCGCCACCCTCGGCGTGGCGATGGCGACGCGAAACTGGCCATGACTGGCGCGCGCAACAAGGATTTCTGGGTGTTCGGCTACGGCTCGCTCATGTGGCGGCCGGGGTTCCGCTACCGGGAGCGCCGCGCCGCCCGGCTCTACGGTTTCCATCGCGCGCTTTGCGTCAATTCCGTGCGCTATCGCGGCACGTTGAAAAAACCCGGCTTGGTGCTGGGCCTCGACCGCGGCGGCTCGTGCGTCGGGCGCGTGTTCCGGGTCGCGGCCAAGGACTTCGCGCGGGTCATGGCCTACCTGCACGCGCGCGAAATGCCGCGCAAGGTGTACAACCCGCGCTGGCTTCGGGTCGAGACGCCCAAGGGACCGGTGCGGGCCTATACCTTCGTCGTCCGGCGCGACCACCCCCAATACACGGGCCGGCTTTCGCTCAAGGCCATGGTGCGAAAGATCCTCGCCGGACGCGGCATCGGCGGCACGTGCCTGGACTACGTGCGCGAGACCGTGCGTCACATGGACGAGCTCGGCGTCGGCGACACGCCGCTGCACCGCGTGCTCGCGGCCGCCGAGAAGGCGGCGAAGACAACGAAAAAGCGGCGCTGAACGCCCCTCACTCGCGCTTGGAAGCCGCCGTCACGCGCATTTCGAATACGTGCAGCTGGTGCAGACGTCGCAGCCTTCCTGGCGGATCAGGGCGGCCTCGGCGCACTTGGGGCATTGGCGGAGCCGCGCCGACGGCACTTGGCCCTCGCCGCCGCCGGCCGCGACCTTCGGCAGGCGCGCTTCATGCGCCTTGTGCGCGCCTGCCTCGGGCGGGCTGAGGAACCCGATCGCGATCATGTGGTTTTCGATCACCTCGCCGATGGCGGCGAGCAGCGACGGCACGTAGCGCCCGCCCATCCATTGCCCACCGCGCGGGTCGAACACCGCCTTCAGCTCCTCGATCACGAACGACACGTCGCCGCCGCGGCGGAAGACGGCAGAGATCATGCGCGTCAACGCCACCGTCCAGGCGAAATGCTCGACGTTCTTGGAATTGATGAAGATCTCGAACGGCCGGCGGCGGCCGTCCTGGATCACGTCGTTGATGGTGATGTACATGGCGTGGTCGGATTCCGGCCAACGTACTTTATAAGTCCCTCCCTGCAACACCTCCGGCCGGTCGAGCGGCTGGGTCATGTAGACGATCGCGCCCGAATCGCCCGTGTTCTTCGAAAGGGCGTCCCTCGGCCGCGCCTTGGGCAGCGGCGCACCGAGGGGCAGCTCCGGCTGCGAGTCCTTGGCGGCGGATTTGGTTTCCAGCACCGCGCCGGTGATCTCGTTCGGCCGATAGGTGGTGCAGCCCTTGCAGCCGAGATCGTAGGCCTGCTGGTAGATGTCCTTGAAGCCCTCGAACGAGATGTCCTCGGGGCAGTTGATGGTCTTGGAAATCGAACTGTCGACGTGGCGCTGCACCGCCGCCTGCATGACCAGATGGTCGGCGGGCAACAACGCCTGGGTGTCGACGAAGTAATCGGGGAGCGGCGCGTCGTCGCCGAACGTGCGGCGGTAGAGGCGATAGGCGTAATCCGACACCTGCTCCTCGCGCCGGGTGCCGTCGGGCATCAGGACGTGGCGGGTGTAGGCGAAGCTGAACACGGGTTCCAGGCCGGACGACACGTTGTCGGCGAAGAGCGAGATGGTGCCGGTGGGCGCGACCGAGGTCAGCAACCCGTTGCGGATGCCGTCGCGGGCGATCGCCGCGCGCACGTCGTCGTCGAGCGCCTTGACCGTTTCGGAAGCGAGGAACTTCTCCCGATCGAACAGAGGGAACGCGCCCTTTTCGGCGGCCAGCTCCGCCGAGGCGAGATAGGCCGCGCGCTGGACGGTCTTCATCCAGCTTTCGGTCAGCCGCACCGCCTCGCGCCCGCCGTAGCGCGCGCGGCACATGATGAGCGCGTCGGCCAACCCGGTGATGCCGAGCCCGATCCGGCGCTTGGCCTTGGCCTCGTGTTCCTGCTGCGGCAGCGGAAAAGCGGACACGTCAATGACGTTGTCGAGAAAGCGCACCGCCGTGCGCGCGAGCCGGTCGAGCGCGGCCGTATCCAGGTGCGCGTCGGGGGTGAACGGCCGATGGACCAGGCGGGCGAGATTGATCGAGCCCAAGAGGCACGCGCCGTAGGGCGGCAGCGGCTGCTCGCCGCACGGGTTGGTGGCGTGGATGGTTTCGCAGTACGCCAGGTTGTTCATGCGGTTGATGCGGTCGATGAAAATCACGCCCGGTTCGGCGTAGGCGTAGGTCGCGCGCATGATCCGGTCCCACAGCTCGCGCGCGCGCAAACTGCGGAACACGGTGCCGCCGAAGGAAAGCTCCCATGCCGCGTCTTCCTTGACCGCCCGCATGAAGGCGTCGGTGACGAGGACCGAGAGGTTGAACATGCGGAGCCGCCCCGGCTGGCGCTTGGCTTCGATGAAATCCTCGATGTCGGGATGGTCGCAGCGCATCACCCCCATCATCGCGCCGCGGCGCGAGCCGGCGCTCATGATGGTCCGGCACATGGCGTCCCACACGTCCATGAAGGTGAGCGGGCCGGAGGCGTCGGCGCCGACGCCCTTGACCGGCGCGCCCTTGGGCCGGAGCGTCGAGAAGTCGTAGCCGATGCCGCCGCCCTGCTGCATGGTCAGCGCCGCTTCCTTGAGGTGCTCGAAGATCCCGCTCATGTCGTCGGGGATCTGGCCCATGACGAAGCAGTTGAAGAGGGTGACGCGCCGGCCCGACCCGGCGCCGGAAAGAATCCGTCCCGCCGGCAGGAACTGGAAATCCGCGAGCGCCTCGGCGAAGCGCGCTTCCCAAAGGGCGGGCTCCCGTTCGACCGAGGCGGCCGCGCGCGCGACGCGCGCCCAGGTGTCGGCGATGGTCTTGTCGAGCGGATGGCCTTCCGCCGACTTCAGGCGATACTTCATGTCCCAGATTTGCTGGGAAACGGCGGAAACCTGGCTCATGACCGGACCGTGGGGGGACGCTCGATCGACCGGGCCGCGCCCGGTTCAAAACTCATTGAAACATAAGGAATTTTATCAAATTCTAGGGGCCCGCTCAAATCCGGTCAAGATTAATGTTCTCTAAACGTTTCACAGGGTTTTCCCGGCATTTCTCCGCCGCCACCCCGCGATCCGCAACCCGGAGCCGCCTTTATCCCCGTTATCCCGAGGGGGCGAACAACATTGTCCACAGAGGTTCGGCCCGCGCGCGGGAGGGAATGCATATTGCGGCGCGTCAACTCGCCGCAAGCCCATGACCTTCAGATTATGAGGCCCATCAGGGAGATATTTCCCGTTTGTGATTTCAAAAAATTGCGCGTTCGTCGGCGGCCCGTATTGCGCCCGTGTTGCGACTATGATGCAACGTCACGCAGGGTGCTCCACCAGCACTGACAACACCCCTTCTAGCGCGGTGAAAGCTCCGACGAAAAACATGCACCCATCATTATAAAACATGTCCTTCTGTAATTTTTCTTTTTCCGGGTCCGGGGCGCCCATGATCAGCATCGCCGTTGGATGAGCAAATTTCGATAACAGTTTGTAGTCGACATTGAAATGACCCCCAAAACCACATGCTGAAGCTGCATCACGAACCTGTTTGTATGAGCCCTCCAAAGATTCAATTCCCTCTGATGCAGCCCGCGTAGAGATATCCTGCTTTGCATTTGCGATGGAATTCAGCCAGTCATTACCCTGCGAGGTGATCTTTCCCCATTTTGTAAACGCATCATATATGCCGACGACATCCCGGCCAGCATCCTCGTAAAAAGCGCGGGTATTTTCCTTGCTTTGAGCGCAGTAAATTGACCACACAGAGATTTCAAGAAGATTTCTTGCGCGCCAAGCAAGCAGCGATGACTCCGATCCAGAATCCTCGTATGCCTTCTTGAGAGCAAGGTATTCAGAGAAGTTCTTGAAGGACAATGCGCCAAGAACTTGAATCTGCCATGCCTCATGCCCGTTGTGGTTAGCAGCCAATTGGCGAATCTTTTGATTAATAGCGCCCCATCTTCCGGACGACTTTATTTTCTCTGCCGCGGCTATATGTGTCGTCAATTCAGAATCCATTGTTCATCCTAACAGCCTCGCCTCGACGAGGGCCATGGCCTTCTGGTGGTCGGGCGACGGGAACAGATGGCCATAGCGCTCCAAGGTCATCCGCACCGTGGTCTGATCCATGAAAGTCACCGCGCCAACGGGAACTCCGCCGGGTCGTCGGTCCAGGGATCGAAGATCGCGGCGCCCGAATCGCGGACGTCCCTCACGTTCCGCGTGACCAGATAAAGATCGTTCTCGATCGCGGTCGCGGCAATCAGCGTGTCGATCACCGGCGGCGCCCTGCCGGCGGCACGCTGGAGCGCGCCGCTGATCCGTCCCCACCGTCGCACCACGGCGTCGTCGAGAGAGACGACGCGCCCCGCGAAGCGCGTTTCGAGGGCGGCGACCGCCGCCGCAAACCGTCGGCGCGCGGGCGAACCCAAGGGCAGGTTTTCGATGCCCTTATCGTATTCGCCGAGCGAGAGAATACTGATGAACAGCCGGTCTTCGGCCTGTTCCCTCGCCCAGGCCGCGACCTTCGGATCGCACCGGGAACCGGCGAGTTCGGAAACGACGTTGGTGTCGAGCAGCCAGCCGATCACAGAACGACGTCCCGCCCCCGGTCCGGCTCGCGGCGGATGTCGATTTCGGCGAGCGCCGTGCCTTGGAGAAAATCGGCCAAGGATTGCCGGGGCCCTTCCGCCGGCAAAAGCCGTTTCAGTTCCTCGACCGCGATGACGACGACCGCGTCCTTGCCGCGATAGGTGACGCGCTGCGGCCCCTGCGCGCGGGCGCGCCGCACGACCTCGCTGAACTTGGCCTTGGCGTCTTCCAGTTTCCAGGCCCGGAGAGTCCGAACCTTTGCCGTTTCGGCACGGAAGCGGGCACGGCGAACCTTGCCCTTCCGTTGGCGTCCGGCGCTGGTTTTCCGTTCGACGCTCACAACGGCTTCCTTGTATCTGGTCAGATAGTCAGATGTTACGCGCGACCGTCGATAGGCGCAAGGAAAATGCCCATGGTCGGGCCTCGGCTTTCGCGCGGCCCGGACACCGCCGTCAGCGTTCCTCCGGCGCCTTCAGGTGCCGGAACTGGAACAGCAGCAGGACGTCATAGACGATCTTGAGGGCGCCGCAGATCACCAGTGGCCACCCCTGGAACGCGGCGGCAAGCAGGCCGCCGGCCAAGGCCGGGCTCGCCGCCGCCGCCAGGCTGCGCGGCACCGAGGTCACGCTCGCGGCCGCGGCCCGCTCGGGCGGGGTGACGACCGCCATCACATAGGACGAGCGCGTCGGCACGTCCATCTGCGACAGCGCGGCGCGAACGAGAAGAAGGGCGAGCGCGACCGGCAGGGTCGGCGCGAACGCCGCCAGGATCAGGCACACGCTCGAGGGGATGTGCGTGAACACCATCGTGTTGACCAGCCCGATATGCCGCGCCAGCCACGCGGCGACGGGAAACGAGAACGCCGCGAGCACGCCGGACGCGAAGAAAAAGGCGCTGGCCGCCGCGAGCGACATGTCGAACCGCTCGAACAGCCAGAGCGCGAGCAGCGACTGCACGACGAACCCGCCGGCGAACGCATCGAGGCTGAACAGGGCCGCGAGCTTGTAGACAACGCGCCGCGAGGGGCCGAGGGCGGCCGAGGCGCCCGTATCCGGCGACGGCGGACGGGGTGGAACGCGCGCGTACATCAGGCCGGCGGCCAGTCCGAGCGCCGCGTAGGCGGCGAACATGAGCTTGAATCCGAGGAGCGGATCGGTCGCGGCCGTTCCCAGGAAATCCGGCACCGCCGCCGCCAGCGCGCCGACCGATCCCGCGAGCGCCCCGACCAGGCTGTAACGGGCGAACGCACGGGTGCGGTTCCGATCCTCGACCTCGCGCGCGAGCACCGCGTGTTCGAGCGGCACGAAAACGCTGACGCTGCCCGACGACGGATTGATCGTGCCGGCGAAGGCCACCATGAGCAGCACGGCGTAATCGTGAACGACGGCGAACGCCGCGCCGGACGCGATCATGAGAACGGCCGCGGCCAGCAGCAACCGCCGATGATCGTGGCGGGCGCCGAGATATCCGACGGCGAGCGTCAACAGCGCCGAACCGAGCAGCGCCGCCGTCGCCAGGATTCCGACCTGGAGCGGCGTCAACCCGAGCGCGATCAGGTACGCCGGCAGCAGCACGGCGGCGAACCCGTCGCCGACATCGCGCAGGGCGCGGCCGGCGAACAGATATGCCGTAGCGGGAACGGATCCCATCAGGTTGCGCGGTTCCGAAGCGCCGGAAAACGTTCCCGCGCCTCGGCCGCGAGGCGGGCGGAGGCTTCCTCGATGCGCCGCTCAAGCTCGGCGGTGAAGGGCTTGCGGTCCATGCCTCGCGGCATCGGTTCCAGGATCTCGATGGTGATGACGCCAGGATATTTCCGGAAACTCCGCCGTCCCCAGAACAACCCCGAGTTGAGCGCGACCGGGAACACCGGCGCGTCGGTCGCGTCGTAAATCGCGAACACGCCCGGCTGATAGGGACGGTGCGCGCCGGGCGGAACACGTGTCCCTTGCGGGAAAATCACCACTTGGCGGCCTTCGGCGAGGCGCTCCTTGGCCGCGGCCGCGACCTCCTTGAGCGCGCGCAGGCCGGCGCGACGGTCGACCACCACCTGGCGCGTCTTGGTCGCGTACCAGCCCCAGAACGGAATCCGCATCAGTTCCTTCTTCAGCACGTAGGCCGGATCGGCGACCAACGCATAGAACGCCATGGTGTCCCACGCCGACTGGTGCTTGCAGGCGAACACGGCGGCGCCCTTCGGAATGCGTTCCAGCCCGCGCACTTCCCAGCGCAACCCGCAGATTCCCGCGAGCGCGCCGAACACCAGCCGCTGCCACAGGCGCACCGCCTCCTGAAACACGGCGCGCGGAAACGGCAACAACACCCAATAAGTGAAAAGTCCGAACGCCGTCAGCGCGAAGAAGTAGACGTTGAACACGAGCGACCGGATCGCGATCACGGTCGCCCTCCCCGCGGGCCGCCGCCCAGCGCCCGCGCGGCGTCGCGCAGCCGGTAGCGCGTCCAGGCGAACAGGTACTTATGGTACTCCCCGGCGACCAGCCCGAGCGTGCCGGGCCATGCCCACCAATCCGGCTTGACGTTTTCCGAAAACACCGGGTGCGGGATCACGGTCGCCTCGGGCAGCGCGCGGCGGAATTCGAGCAGGCTGCGCGGCATATGGTAGGCCGAAGTGACGAGCCGGAGCGAGCGGACGCCTTCGGCCCGGGTCCACGCCGCCGTCTCGCGCGCGTTGGCCGCGGTGTTGACGGCATCGCCGATCGCCACCCGCCCCTCGATTCCGGCCCGGTCGCGGCGCGACGCCAGCAGCAACCGCTGCACGTCGAGGCCGCGATAGACACCGGACACGAACAGCTTGCCGGCGCGGCCCCGCACCAGCAGATCGAGCCCGGCGTCCAGCCGCCCGCTGCCGCCGGTCAGCACCACCACCGCGTCGGTGGCGCCGCCATCGTCGTCGAGCCGGTCGGGAATCAGGGCGGCGAAGCGCGCGAGTCCCGCGATCCAGGCAAGCGCGAGGGCGAACCCGACCACGCCGCCGACGCGGGCCGCGCGCCCGATCCGCATGCCTGTCCGCGACGGAGGCGCGGCGGAGGCGGCGGTTTCGTCGTTCACAGCATCCTCGCCAGCGAGGCATGCACGGTGACGCGCGCCGTTCCCATCGCGGTCAGCGCCACCAGCACCGGCAACAGGCCGATCGCCACCCAATGCATGAGCGAAAACGTCACCTCGGGCAGTATCCCGCCGCTTTCGCGGCCGAACAGGATGCCGATCGCCGCCAGCGCCGGAATCGCGAGCGCGAGGCCGATGGCGCCGCCCTTCAGCCCGAGCGCCAGCGCGCGGGCCGCGAACTGGCGCGCGATATAGGAGTCGCGCGCGCCGATCAGGTGCATGACCTCGATCGCCTCGTGGTGGATCGACAGTCCGGTGCGGGTGGTGAAGATCACGGTGCCGACCGTCACCGCCAGCACGAAGCCGAGCACGGCGAGCGCGGTCGCCTCGACCGCGCGCAGCAGCGCCAGCAGCCGGCCGAGCCAGGCGCGGTGGTCGTCGACCGCCGCGCCGGGAACGGCGGCCGCGATCCGGGCACGCAGCAGGTCGACGTCAGGCTTGGCGTTGGGATCGGTCCGCACGTCGATCAACCGCGGCATCGGGATGTCGCCGACGACGGCGCGGCCGATCCACGGTTCGACCAACGCCGCGAGATCTTCCTCGGCAAGCGGTTCGGCGGAAATCACGCCCGGCGTTTCGCGCAGCAACGCGAGCACGACCGCGAGTCGGGCGTCGTCGCCTTTTTCGGCCGCCGGCAGCTGCACGGTGAGCGTGCCGCTGGCGCCCTTGTCCCAGCGCCCCGCCACCTGATGGACCGCGATCGCAAGCGCGAATGCGAGCACGGCGAGAAAAACCATGAACGCCACCAGCCACGGCAGGAACCGGTCCTGTGCGTCGCGTTCGAGCGAAAGGTCGGTGCGGCGAGCGAACATGGCCGCTACGACACCCCCTTGAGGATCCACTCGCGCGCGGCCTTGCCCATAGGCCGCGGGGATTCGCCCGCGGCGGCGCGGGACGCGGCGGACCCGGGCGTGTCCGTCGAAAGCTGGCC
>Ga0194120_10000516_pt1 | contig 72812 bp, 78 predicted proteins | sample TA2MahCa65mmetaG_FD_148642 | JGI IMG/M metagenome (GOLD analysis project Ga0194120, IMG submission 148642) | Freshwater microbial communities from Lake Tanganyika, Tanzania - TA2015019 Mahale Deep Cast 65m | ecosystem: Environmental > Aquatic > Freshwater > Lake | place: Tanzania: Lake...
CCCGCAGGCTGGACCGTTCCTGGTACGCCCGCAGGATTTCTTCCTTGCGCCCCTGGTCGTACCGGACGGTCGGTTCCAGCACCCGGTGGACGCCACAATCCTTGCAGCGGTATTGCTGCTTGCCGCCCGCGTTGCGCCCGTTCTTGACGATGTTTTCGCTTTGGCAAGATCGGCATGTGGGCTTTACTGTCTGTTCAATCATAAGTTTATGCAAAATACATAATGTAACTTATCACTTATAATTTTGCCACTACCAATTGTTTTAATAATGGCTGACAAATCATATCAATAGCGACTGTTAATAAAAATTAACCATTAATATCAAATTTTTCTTGTTACTCTACTTAAATGAAAATTTAGTATTGCTATGATGTCAGCCGTTACCGTACCGTTATTAACGCCAACCGAGGGCATATACGCCTATAAACCTATGTCCTGCTTACCGTAACGTTATTTACCCATTCCAAATGGATCAAATCATTCTTAATACTTTTGCCAGAAACATATTCCGGAAGCAAGCCGACTGCGACTACATTGCCGCCCGCTCAAACTATCGAACGAGACTTAGGCAACAGTTCTTATGGTCGGCTCAACAGGCAATCGAGAAATACCTCAAGGCAATTCTGCTATTTAATGGCCGAAGCGCTAGGTACATATTACCTGATGTCAGTGAAAAAGAGTTTATACACAATTTGGATACCCTCCTTGTGGAGATTCAGAAGATCTCCCACCTGAAATTTGAAATCGAACCAGATGATCAGAAGTTTCTTTCCTATCTCTCTCACCAAGGAGGTAAAAACAGGTATCTAAGCACTTCCGCATATAACACTTCCGACGCTATCCATAGGCTAGACAGGTTGGTTTGGCACATCCGTCGCTACTGCCAATACATACCAGATCGAGGGATTGGTTTCCATGAAGCTGTACCCGGAATGCGGGAGGCGTTTGTTAGTTCTATCAACGACCCTTCATGGAAAAAATTACCCCATTCATTTACTTTGTTCGCAGGCGAAGCTGGAGATCTAGAGCGCTTAATAAAAAGTGATCCAAAAGACCCCGCTCGCCTGGCTTTACTATGGGCGAATCTCTTTTATGGAAAGAAGAAACGCCTTCATGTTATATATGACTCCTTCAGCTCCACGGAGATTCCTCCGAATGAAAACATGCACGATTATCCAAACGTCGATTGGAAAGTCCTCGAAAAATTTGTCAAGCTCTAGTTTTAAGCATTTATCAATTGTAGGAGAAATGAAGTAATTTTATATGTATGCGATTATACTCAACAAGCACGGTTCTGACTTAAGGCGTAAAACACACTACCAACTTTTACCCGGGTGAAAGCCACCACACAGGAAATTGTCTTGCCAACAATATCTACATTTTATGGAATTTTCATCCGCGAAGGAATACATGGAAGCGAGCGAAGCCGAGCGATGTACGACGACCCCTGCGTAGCCGTAGAGGCCGGGCGTTTTGACGGAGTTGGAGCGCAAGCGTAGTGCGTAGTGCGTAGTGCGTAGTGCGTAGTGCGTAGTGCGTAGTGCGTAGTGCGTAGTCAAAATGCAAGGCCATACGACACGGTGTCAAGTCATTCGCGCAAGGTCAAAATACGAAGCAAGGCGGAAGCCGATGTTTTGTGTTTTGGGCTGTAGCGGGACGAACGCAGGCCGCCGAAGGCAAACTCGCCACGTCATTTTTCGCTGCTGAAATCGGATTGGACCCCATTTCAGCTTTCGCGAAAAATAGTGGCGCGCTGGATGTACTTTGCCCCCGGCGAACATCCGCCACCGCATTTTCATGCCTACTATGCAGAATATAAGGCAACTGTTGACATACGATCATGTGAATTCATAGAGGGAAATTTGCCGAGAAAGCAATTAAAACTTGTCTTGGCGTGGGCCGAATTGCATCAAGAAGAACTTATGAACGACTGGAATTTGGTTATGAAGGGTGAAGAACCGTTCAAAATTCAACCTTTACAATAGGATATAAAATGCATCCATCAGTAACAAATGTTGTCCCCCGGGATAATTTCATGCTCGATATCACTTTCAGTAACGGTGAAAGCGGTATTTTAGATATGAAGCCATACCTGGATTTTGGCGTTTTTAAGCGACTTAAAGATTGTCAATCTTTTGAAAAAGTTACAGTAGCTTTTGACACCATCGAGTGGGAGTCTGGCGCTGATCTCGATCCTGCGTTTGTGTATGATAAATGCAAAAAGAAATCAGCCTAACTAATTACGACATTAATAATCTTATGCTCAAATCCAGCAATGCGACTCCGATTAATGAATCGGACTTAAGTGAGTATAAATCGAAAGATTGAGATTTTTCCATGCGTGTGATCACGCCACGTTAATAGCACCTACAGTTATTCGTCGTTCGACACCGGCAATCTAAGTTTTCTGCAGCCGGCTTTGCCTTTTTTGCAGAAAATAATTTTCCAACCTTGTAAAGTAGGTATGCACACCGTACAGTATCGCGCCAGCAAAAGGGATGGCGAAATACCAGTGCGCCTTCGCCCAGGCGAGTAAATTCAAGAGTTCCGCGCCGAAGAAATAAGCCGGAGTAATGGTAATAAACGCCCACACCCAGGCGCTGATCAGATTAATGATAGCAAACTCTTTGCCGGGATATTTGGTGATACCTATCGCCATCGGGATGACAGTCCGTAAACCATACATGTAGCGTTGAACAAAAATCAGTGGCCAGCCATATTTTTTCAACAACAAATGGGCAATAGCAAACTTGCGGCGTTGGGTGTGCAGCTTGCGTTGAATGAAGCCTTTGTTGAAGCGGCCGATATAGAAATAGATCTGGTCGCCAGTAAAACCGCCCAGCCCCGCGACGAATACCGCCAAAAAGTAGTTCATGCTGCCGGTATGGCAGAGAATGCCGCCCATAATCAGACCAAGCTCGCCCTCCAGGATGCTCCATAGAAATAATATGGGATAGCCGTATTCGTTCAACCAGCCGACAAGTAAGTCTTCCATTAGCTATTAATGCCATTAATGTGTGTGAAAAACTGCCCGGTCAACATAGTTAGCAAGCTGTGTTTGGTTAATGCGGTTAAAAAAGAAATATCTGCAAAAAACGCCGCACATTATGCCAGTAATTTAATTTTCTTGCGCATTAATTGACGCCGGCAGATTTACCGGCGTCCACTCATTAATTACCTATTGTTACTTATTGATTTATTTGTAAAAATTAGTAAGGCTGCCCAAAAATATATCGTTCATAGACTGCCACATTCTATGCAAAGCTAAGCCAGCTACGCCATAAACCAGGGTTGACATCAAATAAGGCGGATAATAATGTACCAGTTGCTCCAGGTATTTATCCAAACCCGGCGCGCCAAAACTGCCGGACACCAGGTAAAAACTGCCGTTGGAAATCAAAAATGAAAGGCTGACAGCCACGCCCAACGCAACAAATGCCTTTAATGTACTGGCAACTTGCCAATCAGCACAGGCTTTACAATATCGACCCGCCCACCACATAACCGCATAAGCTGGAATCAAAAACGCATACGCCGGCGTAATGCAAAAATCGCTGACAGCCATCTGGCTAATCGCCAGATAATCGATGAGTCCCGCTTCCATTAATAACACAGCCAGGAACCAGTAACCAGTAACGCCTAATCCGGCAAAGAAAAAAACCGCCAGCGATGCATCGGGCAAGGAAAAAGCAGTGCCGAAATGATTGAACCGAGTCAATGCCATTAATCCAATCAGGATCAGCGGCATGACTGCATTGTGCAACCATAATTTAGTGTTCATCGTAAGTCATCTCCACGGAGTAATTAGTTAGGGTGGCGTTTATGCCGTAGTGCTAGTTATCATAATGGATTGAGACGAAGAAGTTTCTATCCGCTGTGTTATAGGTGTTTACTGTTTGATATTGCTTATCCAATAAATTGTTGAGCTTGGCATTAATTGTCCAGTTCTTATCGATATGGTAAGTCGCGCGCAAGTCCAGCGTAACATAACCGCCTACTTTGACAGTTGATCCGTTATTAAAATCAATGTCATTTCGGTTGCCTTGCGCTAGCAAAAAAGCGCCGACATCGAACTGTCCGAAAGAACGGGACAGATCGTAGCTCAGGCTTTTTTGATACCACCTTAATAAACGCACATTGGTTGCCCTGTCCCTGGGATCCAGCCAAGTCATATTCAGTTTATTATTCCAGCCGAACCATTGTTTGCTGAATTCCAGTTCCAAGCCGTCAATCTGGGCTTTGTTAATGTTTTCAGGCTGGGTGAAAGACATTGCAGGATTAATTAATGTTGTCTTATTGTCAATCAGATTATCGGTATTGGTATGAAAAGCCCGCGCCTCCCAATTATAACCGCCATGATTGCCGATTAATCCCACTTCCACAGTGGTAGATTCTTCCGGTTTTAGATTAGGATTGCCCTGATAAATAAAATTCGTTCCCTGAAATGGCGAATTCAGTCGCGGAAAATACAGGCTATTAAAGGAAGGTGCTTTAAACGCATTCCCGAAATTTGCGAACGGACTAATGCCGATCGGGCTGTTGTAGCGCCAGCCGATATTGCCGGTGACATAATCGCCGAAGGCTTCATTGTGATCCCAACGCAAGGAGGCATTAATGAAATGGTCGTCAAACAACCGGCTGTGCAATTCGCCGAAGACACCAACATCGTACCGCGATTTTTTTTGATAATTGTCTGATGTGTCGATTTCATCCAGACGGTAGTCCGTGCCCAGCCCCACTTTATGGTCATCGTTAAGAGTAATTTCGTTCAACCAGGTCGCATTCCATCGGATGGAATCAAAACGCGAAAAAAATGCGCCATTGGGCGAGAAATTATCATTTTTATCAAGAGATTGTCCAAGCCTCAATGTTGATTTCCAGTTATCCAGAAAATACATGCTGCCGGTTAATGCGGCCACTTGATTAATGAATTTAGTCTTGTTTTGCAACGTGCCGTCGAATTCTGTGCGCCCTGCCGAACGCATAAATGAGCCTTCAATCTCGGCATTATTATCAAACCGGTGGCCGACACGGCCATTAACCGCCGTATTATGGTAACCGTCCGCATCCGGTTCATTCGCAAAACACGCCCCGTTAGGCTGGCACGCATTAAAGCCTTCGGTATTGTAATGGGATGCGCCAAAGTTGTACCAACTGTTTTGCCATTGGCCGCTAACAGTGCCCGATGCCTTCAAAGTGCCGTAATTACCGCCGCCTGCATCCAGAGTAAATTTGGGACTTTCGGAATGCGAGCCTTTGCGGGTAAAAATCTGGATTACGCCACCGATGGCTTCCGAACCGTACAAACTGGATTGCGGCCCACGGATAATTTCCACCCGCTCGATCTGGTCTATAGGGATAAACTCGAAGAACGTTGTGCCCAAGGTGACAGAACCCATCTTAATGCCGTCAACCAACACCAAAACATGGTCGGAATTGGTGCCCCGCATAAACAGGCTGGTCGTTTTACCGTCTCCGCCTTGTTAGGTGATATCGATGCCCGTTGTACCGCGCATTAATTCAGGAAAGGTTTTGACCTGTAAGCGTTCTATCTCGTCGCGCGTGTACACGGTGGTGCCTGCCGTCAACTGATCTTTGGGGGTATCGGTTCTGGTCGCAGTAACCAGGATTTCAGGCAATGTCTGGGGTTGGGAAGTTGCCTGTTCTTGCGCCTGTACAGGCAACAGACAAACAACCAATAAAATTGATAGGTATTTGAAAATTAACATAATGTCCTCTGCGCCCCCGCGCATTAAGGATTAATAATCGCAGGGCGAAGAAAAGCGAGAGAACAAAAGATGCGCTGTCGTTTTCGTAAAACAGCCCGCCGCTGCACCGAATGAACTTTCGGGCCGGTCTCCGGGCTTGTAAGTGGCAATTGTTTAGATTGCCGGATCGCCGCCTTCCCATGCAGATGCACAGTGGCGTTTTGACGAACCTTGACTTACACACCGTTGCGGGGGCAGCGCCGGCTTTAGCCATTAATGGCTGTACCGGCTTCCCGTTTAACCGGCAGATTGTGAAATCCTGCCGGAACCTGAAAGCAACTGAGGATTATAAAGATTACGATTAATAAAGCAAGAAAGATGAAGTTTTATTTCTGGCAATTTCTGCAAAAAACCGTCGAACGATTGCTGATCCTGATTTCTTGCAGGGGTTGCAAGCAGTTGGTGCACATCAAGCCTGAACGCCCATATACCAAGAGTTGCTGCTTGAAATAACCCGGCTTACCAGCTTCATTAACAAAATTACGCAGGGTAGTGCCGCCTTGCTGTATCGCGCTGGTTAATACTGTTTTTATGCTTTCTGCCAACAATTGATAACGCGATTGTGAAATCTTGCCTGCATGGCGGGAGGGATGAATTCCGGCCATAAACAAGGCTTCATTCGCGTAAATATTGCCCACGCCGACGACGACATGACTGTCCATGACAAAAGATTTAACCGGTGTTTGCCGGTTTCTGGATTGGCGGTACAGATATGCTCCGTCAAAGTCAGGCGTTAATGGCTCCGGACCTAAATCCTTGAGCAACTCATGCTGCGCTGGCGGATTGGTTGTCCATAGCACAGCGCCAAAACAGCGGGGATCGTTGTAACGCAAGAGTGTGCCATTTCTAAGGATGAAATCGATATGGTCGTGTTTCATTAATGGCTTGTCTTGCATTAATACCCGTAAACTGCCGGACATGCCCAAGTGCATTAATAAAGTACCGCTATCGGTAGCAAACAATAAATATTTGCCCCGCCTGCTGACAAAGCTGATTCTCAAATTGGAAAGGATTTCGTCCAGGTTATCCGCCACGGGCCAGCGTAATTGCTTGTGCCTGACGATAACCTGTTGAATAATCTGGCCTTCCACATAAGGCGCAATGCCGCGCAACGTTGTTTCAACTTCGGGCAATTCTGGCATGATTAATAATGACGATGAAGGATATCAATGCGATTAATAAAGGTATTATTTCATAGACATGGCACAGAATTGAACATAGTATTACTTAAACTATATTGACAGCGAGGGGGACATATCATGGGCAAAAGAATCGTTATCTGTGCGGATGGCACATGGAACAAGCGCGAAGACAAAAGCAACACCAATACCAACATCGCCCATTTTTGCGATGCCCTGGTCGAAAATACCGATCAATTGGTCAAATATGACCCTGGTATCGGCACCGGCATGTGGAGATATATTGGCGGGGCAACCGGTCTGGGCATTTCTGAAAATATCCTGGAGTGCTACGCGTATCTAGTTGATCATTATGAAGAAGGCGACGTCATGTATTTATTCGGTTTCAGCCGCGGCGCGTATACGGTCCGCAGTCTTGCGGGATTTATTAACCGTTGCGGCATTCTCCGGAAAACGGCCAAAGACAGAATCAAAGAAGCTTACGACTATTACCGGAATGAAGACCTAAAAGGTCAGAAAGAAATTAAAAGTACTGCGGCTGTTAATGGTAATGTCCACATGATCGGTGTATGGGATACGGTCGGCGCACTGGGCATTCCGGTTAACTGGCTTAATAACTTCAACCCTTTTTTACATAAATTTCACGACACCAAGCTAAATAAAAACGTCAAATATGCCTACCATGCGCTGGCAATAGACGAGTCGCGCAAAAACTTCAGCCCCACCTTGTGGACTAACCCGCCAGCACCCGGACAAACCATCGAACAAATCTGGTTTGCCGGTTCCCACTCCGACATTGGCGGCGGTTATCCTGAACGGGATTTGTCCGACATCACCCTGCGTTGGATGATTAATAAAGCCCAGGCACAAGGCCTGCAATTTAAACCCGGCTTTGAGCAAGCCATTAACCCCAATGCCTACGGTTTTCTGCGCGACTCGCGTGAAGGCATTAATATGTTGTATTTCAAGAAATTGCGTGAGATCGACGAGAATAAGCAATCAACCTTATACGGCACAGTGCAAAAGCGGATGGGTTATAACCAAAACAAACCGATAGCCGAGTACAAGCCGGAGAATATGCGCCGATATGAGGAGTTAGCGCAATATTATGCGCTGGCGCCTGATGAAATCAGCGGCGATAATCAGGGAGTGGCGTAGGAAAATTACTTTTATATAAAGTTCTCATAACGTATCTAATAATAAATGAATACTAAACTGCCTTCATGGTCACTTGAAGATGCTAAAAACCTTTCAGAAAAATTTCCTTTTACATTCTATAAGCCTTCAAGTGATGAAGTTAAAAAACTTGCTAAAGGCAATCAAGTTAAATTAATTTTTCTGTTTGCATCTGACGACCCAAAAACACCACAAGGCGAGCGCATGTGGGTGACAATCGAAGAAATTAGCGGAACTGCTTATATCTAACCAACCTTTATACATTGTCGATTTAAGTATTGGTGATCAAATTCATTTTGAAGAAAAACATATTATTGATACTGAGCTTGAAGACCCTGTACCCAGTATTGTCGATAAATATTCTATTCAATGTCTCGTAACACGGAAAGTTCTTTCCGAAGGTTATAAGGTTGGTTATCTTTACCGTAAAGAACCAGACCACGAAAATGATAGCGGTTGGCGAATTATGTCAGGCGACGAATCACAAGAATACATTGATAATCCGGAAAATACTTCTGTTGTTACATTAGGAGCGGTTCTTCTAAAAGATGATAGTATTTTGCATTTGTTAGATACACCTGTCGGCTCAGCTTATAAACGCAATTTTGAAACCTCAAAATTTGAAACCTTGTAGTGCTGTAGGGCGGATTAGCCACGCAAACTCTCCAATACTGAAAAAATCATGTTACTTAGAGCGTGGCGCTTGTGCCCCGTGGGTATAATCCGCCGTATGGTGCAGTTTTTCATTCGGCGGATTATTTATGCCCTGTGGGTGCGACGCGCTCAACCGAAAGTAAAACCAAGAACATAGATTACTTGCGCGTCTAATCCGCCCTACATGGGTTGATTTACCGCGGTAATTCCGAATAACCCATCAAATATTCATCCACCGAACGAGCGGCTTGCCTGCCTTCACGGATGGCCCAAACAACCAAAGATTGACCTCGACGTCCGTCGCCAGCGGCAAAGACTTTATCGATGCTGGTGCGGTATTGGCGGTCATCGGCTTTAATATTGCCGCGCGGGTCATGTTCCACGCCCAATGTTTTTAGCAGCCCTTCCTGTACGGGATGGACAAAACCCATCGCCAGCAGAACTAAATCGGCTTTCACAGTGAAGGCGCTGCCGGGTTTTTCAGCCATTTTCCATTGGCCGCCTTCATTCTTCCATTCCACCTCAATGCCGTTCAATTCATTAACTTTACCGTCTTTGCCGGTTACGCTGGTGGTATTCACGCTCCAGCGCCGCTCGCAACCTTCTTCCTGTGAAGAAGAGGTACGGAATTTATTGGGCCACAGCGGCCAAGTCATTAATTTATTTTCTTTTTCCGGCGGTTTGGGCAGAATTTCAATCTGGGTAACGGATGCTGCGCCTTGCCGGATCGACGTGCCGATACAGTCGGAACCGGTATCGCCGCCGCCAATCACCACCACATGCTTGCCGGTGGCGCTGATAGCAACGTCATCGGGAATTACATCACCCGCATTACGTTTGTTTTGCTGACGTAAAAAGTCCATGGCGAAATATACGCCGTCCAGTTCATTGCGCCCCGGCACTTCCAGATCGCGCGGCTTTTCCGAGCCGACCGCCAACACAACGGCGTCGTAATTCGTTAATAAGTCTTGCGCAGAAATATTTGCGCCGACATGGCTGTTGGGCCTGAATTTAACGCCTTCCGCCTGCATTTGCGCTATACGCCGGTCGATATGGTGTTTTTCCATCTTGAAATCGGGAATACCGTAACGAAGCAAACCACCGATTCGGTCGTTTTTTTCGTACACCACGACTTCGTGGCCCGCACGCGCCAATTGCTGGGCGCAGGCCATGCCTGCCGGACCCGAACCAATCACGGCAACGCGTTTGCCGGTTTTTTGCAAAGGAATTTGCGGCTTTATCCAGCCCATGTTCCAGCCTTTATCGACGATGGCGCACTCGATAGACTTAATCGTCACCGGCTGGTCGGTCAGATTCAATGTGCATGCCGCTTCGCAAGGCGCAGGGCAAATCCGTCCGGTAACCTCAGGAAAGTTATTGGTGCTGTGCAGTATAGCCAAGGCATTCTGCCAATCTTCGCGGTACACCATTTCATTCCAGTCCGGAATGATGTTATTAATCGGGCAGCCATTGTGGCAGTACGGGATTCCACAATCCATACAGCGCGCGCCTTGAGTAGAGATTTCCGCATCCGCTGGAACCAGCACGAATTCGCGATAATGCTTAATGCGTTCGCCGGCAGGTGCATATTTCCTGTCAGCCCGAGAAATTTCCATAAACCCTGTTGGTTTACCCATGATGTCGACCTTATTAATTAACTATTATGCAGCTGCAGTTGCTTGCAATGCCTGATTTTGTTGTAGGGCTTTTCTGTACTCTACCGGCATGACTTTTATAAACCGCGGCAGATATTCGCTCCAGTTATCCAAAATCTCTTGGGCGCGCTGGCTGCTGGTATAATGCCTGTGGTTTTCTATCAAGCGTTTCAAACGCACCGCATCGTGGCGAGTCATATCCGTCATAATCTGAACGCGGCCATGCGTTTGCATGTCGCCGCCTTGATGCCCCGTTGCTTCCAGTGCATCGTCATCTGAGGGAACCGGTTCGAGCGCAACCATAGCCATATTACAGCGGCGTTCGAAATCACCTTTTTCATCCAGCACATAAGCGATACCGCCGGACATCCCGGCGGCAAAATTGCGCCCGGTTGAACCCAACACGACCACCACACCGCCGGTCATGTATTCGCAACCGTGGTCGCCGACGCCTTCAACGACGGCAATCGCGCCGGAATTACGCACAGCAAAGCGCTCACCGGCCACGCCGTTGAAATAACATTCGCCGCTGATCGCGCCGTACAAAACGGTATTACCGACGATGATGTTTTCCGCCGGATTAATGTTGCAGTCTTTGGGCGGCATAATGGCAATCCGGCCGCCGCTCATGCCTTTACCGACATAATCGTTGCCGTCGCCTTGCAACTGGATCGAAACGCCCTGTGCCAAAAATGCGCCAAAACTTTGTCCGGCGGTACCTTTTACATTAATGGCAATGGTATCGTCCGGCAAGCCTTTATGGCCGTAACGTTTAGCCACTTCGCCTGACAACATGGCGCCGAATGTTCGATTAATGTTGCGAATCGGAATAGTAATCTGCACCGGTTTTCCAGCTTCCAACGCGGGAGCCGCCTGTTTTATTAACTCATGATCCAGTGCATTTTCCAAGCCGTGATCCTGCGCTTCAGACTGGTACACCGCGGTGTGCTCGTCAACTTCCGGCTTATAGAATATACGGCTGAAGTCAAGACCTTGAGACTTCCAATGCGCCAATGCCGACTGCATATTCAGCTTATCAGAACGACCTATCATTTCGTTAATGGTACGGAAACCCAGCTTTGACATCCAGCGGCGCACATCTTCGGCGACTAGGAAGAAATAGTTAACGACATGTTCCGGTTGTCCCGTAAAGCGTTTTCTCAATTCCGGATCTTGCGTAGCCACGCCGACCGGACAGGTATTGAGATGGCATTTACGCATCATAATGCAGCCTGCTACGATTAATGGCGCGGTAGCAAAACCGAACTCGTCCGCACCGAGCAAAGCGCCGATTATCACATCCCTGCCCGTCCGCAAGCCGCCGTCAACCTGCACGGCAATACGGCCGCGCAACTTGTTCAAAACCAGAGTTTGATGAGTTTCGGCAAGGCCGATTTCCCAAGGCAAGCCTGCATGTTTTATGGATGTCATCGGGCTGGCGCCTGTGCCGCCGTCATACCCTGCAATAGTCACGTGGTCGGCATGGGCCTTTGAAACGCCCGCAGCAACAGTGCCGACGCCGACTTCCGACACTAATTTAACGCTGATCCGCGCGCTGGGATTAACGTTTTTCAGATCGTGAATAAGCTGAGCCAGATCTTCAATCGAATAAATATCGTGATGCGGCGGCGGCGAAATCAAGCCGACGCCGGGTGTAGAATGTCTGACCTTAGCAATGGTGGCGTCGACTTTATGCCCCGGCAACTGCCCGCCTTCGCCAGGCTTAGCGCCTTGTGAAATTTTAATTTGGATATCGTCGGCATTAACCAGATATTCGGTAGTAACGCCAAAACGGCCTGAAGCAACCTGCTTGATGGCAGAACGTTTGGAATCGCCGTTCGGCAGCGGCTTGAAGCGCTCCGGCAGTTCGCCGCCTTCGCCGGTATTGGATTTACCCCCAATCCGGTTCATAGCGATTGCCAACGTGGTGTGCGCTTCGTATGAAATCGAGCCGAACGACATGGCGCCGGTAGCAAAACGTTTGACGATTTCCGATGCGGACTCGACTTCTTCCAACGGCACCGGTGTTTCAGCTTCATTAAAGGACATTAATCCGCGCAAGGTCAGCAGGTTTTCGTTTTGCTCATCGATTAATCGGCAAAATTCATCGAACTGTTCCCGGCTGTTGCTACGGGTTGCATGTTGCAGCTTACTGATGGACGCTGGTGTCCAGGCATGCGCTTCGCCGCGCACACGGTAAGCGTATTCGCCGCCTAAATCCAGCGCATCTTTCAACAAAGGCGCATTGCCGAAGGCCAAGCGATGGCGGCGCACGGTTTCTTCGCTAATTTCCGCCAAACCCGCACCCTCTGTCGTGCTGGTCGTGCCGGTGAAATATTTGTCTAAAAACGGCTCCGACAAACCGATGGCGTTAAAAATCTGTGCTCCACAGTAAGATTGATAAGTGGAAATACCCATTTTAGACATGACTTTTAGCAAGCCTTTAGCGACTGCTTTGACGTAATGCTTGTGCGCCTCATACTCGCTGAGACCGGGTATTTTTTCGCACAAATTAGATAAGGTATCGAAAGCCAGATAAGGATTAATGGCTTCCGCGCCGTATCCGGCAAGCAGACAGAAATGTTGCACTTCGCGCGCTTCGCCTGTTTCGATCACCAAACCGACACTCGTCCGCAAACCTTCACAGGTTAAAAAATGATGGACAGCCGATGTCCCCAGCAGCGCCGGTATGGCGACGTGGGTGGCATCCATATCGCGGTCAGACAATATTAAAATATTATTGCCGTCTTCAACCGCCTGTTTAGCGGCTTGACACAAGCGTTCCAGCGCCGTTGCCATGCCGCTTGCGCCCATGTCGCTGGGATAGCACAAGCTTAAAGTTTTGGTTTTAAATGCGCCGTCCGTACGGATTTCAATACGGCGGATTTTTTCCAGATCCTGGTTAGTTAATATCGGCTGTTCCACTTCAAGACGCATGTGGGTGCCGCCTTCGTCAAGACCGAATAAATTCGGTCTTGGTCCGATAAAGGAAACCAAAGACATGACCAGCTCTTCGCGGATCGGATCGATGGCCGGATTGGTAACCTGAGCAAAACCTTGTTTAAAATAATCATACAACAATCTGGGACGTTGCGATAACACAGCCAGAGCCGTGTCGATCCCCATCGATCCGATCGCTTCCTGTCCGGTCTGCGCCATCGGTTTCATCAAAAACTCAATATCTTCCTGCGTGTAACCGAACGCTTGCTGACGATCCAGCAAAATACGGGCGTCAGGCGCCATAGCAGCGACTTCCGGCGGTAATTTGGCAAGATGAATTTGCGTTTGGCTCAGCCAATCCGCATACGGATGGGAATTAGCCAACTGTGCTTTTAGTTCGGCATCATCGATAATCCGGCCCTGTTCGGTGTCGATTAATAGCATTTTACCGGGCTGCAAACGCCATTTTTTGACGATTTTGTGTTGTGGTGGCTCAAGCACACCCATTTCCGACGCCATGATGACGAAATCGTCATCCGTTACCAGATAACGCGCCGGTCGCAAGCCATTGCGATCCAGCGTCGCGCCGATTTGGCGGCCATCGGTAAACGCCACGGCCGCGGGGCCGTCCCACGGCTCCATTAATGCCGCGTTGTATTCGTAAAAGGCGCGCTGCTTTTCTTCCATTAAATCATTGCCCGCCCAGGCCTCCGGAATTAACAACATCATGGCGTGAGCCATAGAATAACCACCGGCGATTAATAACTCCAGCGCGTTATCGAAACAGGCGGAATCGGATTGCCCATCGGCTATTAATGGCCACAGCTTATGGATATCGTCGCCCAATACGGCTGAAGCAATGGAGTGGCGTCTTGCCGCCATCCAGTTGACGTTGCCGGTTAAGGTATTAATTTCACCGTTGTGCGCAATCATCCGGAACGGGTGCGCCAAATCCCAGGTGGGAAAGGTATTGGTGGAAAACCGCTGATGCACTAACGCCAATGCGCTTATTATGCGCTCATCTTTCAGGTCTGGGAAAAAGGTGCCTACCTGATTGGCCAGCAACATCCCTTTATACACGATGGTGCGCGAAGACAGGGACGGCACGTAAAAAGCATGGCCGTTATCCAATTTCAAATCGCGGACGGCGTTTTCCGCTTGCTTGCGGATAACAAACAATTTTCGCTCAAAAGCATCCTGATTGGCGCAGGCAGCACCGCGACCGATAAAAATCTGCCGGATAGCAGGTTCGACCGGTTTTACCGAGTAACCCAGATCACGGTTGTCGACCGGCACATCGCGCCAACCTAAAAAGACAGCCTGCTCTTGCTCTATATACTTGATTAATAACGCTTCGCACGTTTTGCGATCGGCTTCGTTACGGGGCAAAAATACCATGCCGACCGCATAATCACCCGCTGCAGGCAAATTAATACCCAGCTGTTTGCATTCCGCTTGAAAAAAAGCATCGGGTATTTGCAGCAATATCCCAGCGCCGTCGCCCGCGCAAGGGTCTGCCCCCACCGCGCCGCGATGTGTTAAATTTTCTAACAAATCCAATCCCTGACGGACTATAGCATGGCTTTTTTGACCTTTTATGTGGACGATAAAGCCCACACCGCACGCATCGTGTTCGTTGCGCGGATCGTATAATCCCTGTCTGGATGGCAAATGACGTTGGTTCATGGATACCTCTGAAGTTATGGATCTTAAGGGTTGAGGCTGCTCGATTCACCCTTGTTTCGGCGCCTTCGCCGATTTTTTATCAGTAGGCCGCTAGGCGGCAAAACCCCTAAATTATACGGATTTGATGCTTTTTTGTCACGCGGTGTTTTTACCGACCCCTGCAAGTTTTCAGCCCTCTTTTTCAGAAAAACATCGGAGAACGCGTCAAATCGTTTTTCTATGTTATCTTTTAGCACATTAATTAGGCAAAACACGCTAGGTGTAGTGCATAATTATTAGTCAGGTATTCTGATTCACCGTTGTCATTAATAATTGTTTATGACCCAAAATTTTGATGTAGTTATTGTTGGCGGCGGCATGGTCGGCGCGGCATTGGCGTGTAGCCTGGGCGACAGCCCGTTACAGGTCGCAGTGATTGAAAACTCGCCGCCGCAGGCGTTTTCTCCGGATCAACCGCACGACTTGCGGGTATCCGCGCTGAGCATGGCTTCCAAAGCCATTCTTGAAACCGTAGGCGCCTGGCAAGGTATTGAACAGCGCCGCTTGTGCCCTTTTCGGCGTATGCGGGTGTGGGAAACGGCGGGCGACACCGAATTCCGTAGCGACGACATCAACTTTCCACAGCTCGGCTACATCGTGGAAAATCGCGTGATTCAACTGGCTTTGCTGGAACGCTTGGCTGCATTCGACAACATATCATTAATCTCACCGGCGTCCATTCAAAAAATCGAGTACTCGCCTGACCGTTTTAGCCATATTACGCTGGGCGACCAGTCTGTTTTGACGGCAAAACTGCTGGTAGCCGCGGACGGCGGCAATTCCAGGGTCAGACAAACCGTTAATCTGGGCGTGACCAGCTGGGATTATCAACAACATGCGCTGGTTCTGTATGTTGAAACCGAATACGGTCAGCAGGACATCACCTGGCAACGCTTTCTGCCATCCGGCCCGCAAGCGTTTCTGCCATTGCCGGGACATTACGGCTCATTGGTGTGGTATAACTCGCCCGATGAAGTCAAACGGCTGCAAGCTTTGTCTTTAGCTGCTTTACAGGACGAGTTAATGGCGGCGTTTCCGCCGGAACTAGGACAGGTCAAAGTGTTGGCTACCGCCAGTTTTCCGCTTAAACGACAACATGCGCAAGCCTATGTCAAGCCGGGCGTGGCGCTGGTGGGCGACGCCGCTCACATGATTAATCCATTGGCCGGACAAGGCGTCAATATCGGGTTCCTGGATGCGGCGGCGCTGGGCGAAGTACTGGTTGAAGCCGCCCGGAACGGTCTCGATCCTGACGATCTAAAGGTGCTTCGGCGCTATGAAACTATGCGCCGCACGGAAAATCTGAAAATGATGACCGTGATGGATGCCTTCTATCACGTCTTCAGCAATGAAATCCTGCCGGTTAAAATTCTGCGTAATTTAAGTTTGGGCCTCGCCGAACGGCTGTCCCCGGCCAAACACAAGGTAATGCGGATGGCGATGGGCATTGATGGCGATTTACCTAAGCTTGCTCGCGGCCAGCCCATCGTTTAATGATTAATCAGGCCGCTTGTTTCGGCGCATGACTATCCAACACTCTGATTAATTCCTGACGAAGTTGCTCTTGTTTATCGGGATCGGTAATAGGTTCGCCCTGCAAATCAGTAATCGAAAACATATCTTCTGCCCTACTGCCTATGGTAATGATGCGCGCACTGTGCAGATTAATGTCTTGCCGGTTGAAGACACGACCAACCTTAGACAGTAACCCTGAATGATCCGTCGTGATTAACTCCAGGATGGTCTGGTTATTAAGCTGATCGGCATGAAATAGAATTTTCGTCGGAATCGGAAAATGCTTAGCCTGCCTGGACAGCCGATGTATGTTTTTATGCTCTTTGACATATTGATTTTCCAGGTTATTTTGCAAAATATTGCAAATATGCTTAATGCGGTACGGCTCATTAATGGGTTCCCCCGTCTGCTCCAGCACTTGAAAACTGTTCAGCACATAACCATCGTCCGTCGACATAATCCGGGCATCCAGAATGGTCAGACCCAGTTGGTCTAATGTGGCGGTGCAAATGGAAAAGATAGCTCCGGCATTTTTCGCATACACGAATACCTCCGCACTGCCGCGCCGGGTTTGGGAACGCAGCATCACCAAAGGTAAGGCTTGTTCACTGCAGGAAGCGATGGCTTTGCTGTGCCAGACAATTTCCTCGCTGGTGTAGCGCAAGAAATACTCGTCGGTAACGAGACGCCACAGTTTTTCAAGCCCGGCGTCGGTTAAGCCGAGCGCGATTAATTCGTCTCTCGCTTCTTTTTTATGTTCCAGAATGCGATCCTTCAGCGCCAGCGGGTTTTGCAAGCCGCGCCGCAAGGCGTTGTGCGTTGCCGCATACAGATCGCGTAGCAAGGAATCCTTCCAGGAATTCCACAACTCTGGATTTGTTGCGCGAATATCGGCCACCGTTAATAAATACAAGTGGTTCAGGTATTCGATACTGCCTACTTTCTGAGCAAACTCATGCACTACATCCAGATCGCTGATGTCCTTACGCTGCGCAGTCATCGACATGATTAAATGATGCCTGACCAGCCAAGTGACCAGCTTAAGATCGTGCGAAGAAAAGTCGTGCTGACGGCAAAAATCTCTGGCAATTTCTTCTCCGACGGTGGAATGATCGCCGCCGCGGCCTTTAGCGATATCGTGAAATAACGCCGAGATATACAAAATTTCCGGCTTGTCGATCAAGGCAAAGACATCATTGCAGAAGGGCAATTCTTCCTGGTGTTTCGCCAACGAAAAACGCCGCAAATTGCGGATCACAAACAGCGTATGCTCATCCACCGTGTAGATGTGGAACAAATCGTACTGCATCCGGGCGACAATATTGGCAAAACAAGGCAGATACGCCGCCAGAATGCCGTAACGGTTCATCCGCCGCAACACGTGGGTGACGCCTTGCGGTTGCCGGAAAATCTCCATAAACAATTGATTTGCCTGCTTGTCATACCGGAAATCGTCATTAATCAGATCAAGATTTTTGCGGATCAGCCTGATCGTCGTTGCCCTCACCCCCTTCAGCGATGTGTTTTTCTGCAAAATAAGAAAGATTTCCAGCAAAGCCAGCGGCCGGCGTTTGAATACTTGGTCGTCTTTCGCTTCAATATACTGATTAATAATAACAAAATTATCATTTAACGGGACGGGCGCACCGGCATTGTCGGCAATGACAAAGCGCTCGTTAAACAACTGCAACAGCATTTCGTTAAGCCGTTGCAATTCCAGAATGGTTTTGAAATAAAACTGCATGAACTGCTCGACATCCTGATTTCTTTGCTGCTGATCTTGCCCGGAAGCAAAGCCGAACTGTCGAGCCAGTTCTCTTTGATAGTCGAAAATCAGCCGGTCTTCGCCGCGATTGGTCAGCAAATGCAGGGCGTAACGGATACGCCACAGTACATGCAGCGCAGCAATGAGCTGGTCGTACTCGGATGCCGGCAAAAATCCGTATTGGATTAATTCGCGCAGGGTTTTGGAATTGTAATGGCGTTTGAATACCCAGGTGATAATCTGCATATCGCGCAAGCCGCCCGGACCTTCTTTAATATTCGGTTCCAGGTTGTATGCGGTGTCGTGGTATTTGGCATGTCGTAATTGCTGTTCCAGCATTTTGGCGGCAAAAAACTGGTCGGACGGCCAGATTTTTTCAGGCGTAATTTCTTCCCGCAAAGCCTGATACAGCGCCTGATTGCCGTCAACCAAACGATTTTCCATGATACTGGTCATGATCGTCTGATCCTCTTGGGCAACTGCGACACATTGGGCTATCGTACGGACGCTTTGACCGGGTTTCAGGCCGATATCCCACAGAAACGTCAGAAACTGGGTTAATGCTTCCTGATAAACGGCACTGTTGTCGTGATCCAGAAGTATCAGAAAATCAATATCCGAATGCGGAAACTGCTCTCGTCTGCCGTAACCTCCGACAGCAACCAGACTAAGTCTGTCGGCCTTATCAGCCAGAAAATGCCGCCAGCTCGCCGTCAAAATTTCATCGATAAAATCGGATTTTTCATTTAATAAATGTTTAACCGACTGATGGGGATCGAACGCTTCCCGCAGAGCAAGCTCTTTTTCTTTAATTAATTGTTTAAACTTTTGCAGCCTGTCCTTGCCGGTAAACCAATCTGCAGGAATCTTCGCGTTCATAGCAAGCCGGATTCTTCCTGCCGCAAGGTCAGGACTTCATAACCCTGTTCCGTCACCAGCACGGTATGCTCCCATTGCGCGGACAGGCTGTGATCTTTAGTGACGGCGGTCCAGCCGTCCGACAGTACTTTGACGTGGCGTTTGCCCAGGTTCAACATCGGTTCTATGGTGATAATCATACCGGCTTCCAGCACTTCGCCCTCGCCCGCCCTGCCGAAATGCAGAACATGGGGATCTTCATGAAAATTTTTCCCAATCCCGTGGCCGCAAAACTCCCTCACCACAGAATAACGATTGTTTTCGGCGTATTTTTGGATGACGTGGCCGATGTCGCCCAAAGTTGCGCCAGACTTGACCTGCTTGATACCGAGATACATGACTTCCTGAGTAATCGACACCAATCGTTTGGCATGGGGGCTAACGTCGCCGACACAGAACATCTTGCTGGTATCGCCGTGATACCCGTCTTTAATAATCGTGATATCGATATTAACGATATCGCCCGATTTCAGTTTTTTGCTGCTGGGTATTCCGTGGCAAACCGTCTGATTAATCGACGTGCAGATCGATTTAGGAAAACCGCGGTAATTGAGCGGCGCCGGAATGCATTGTTGCACATTAACGATGTAGTCATGGCAGATATCGTTCAACTCATCGGTGGTAACGCCGACAACGACATGCGGCGCAATCATTTCCAGAACCTCGGACGCCAATTTACCGGCAATCCGCATTTTTTCGATCTCGCTTTCGGTTTTAATAATGATGGACATAAGAAAACAGGTTAAAGGCGATAGGCACAAGACTCAAAAACACAGAAACGGCTTTTAGCTTTTGCCTTCCACTTAAATTATGAGAGTTTATCAGAGTTCGGCTTGTTGTAAAAAGCCGATTATGGTATAAAGACGAGTTGATTTACACAATAAATACTCACGCTTATCGTCACGCATGATAGGGTGCCGGTTTTATCTTGGTATTACCGGTTATCAGACGGGGTAAGCAGAGGCGCAACCCAACTCGAAATCGAGGTTTCGCATAACCTTCATATTTCGGCAATAAATCTTAGGAGAAATTAATGTCGGCAGTATCAATGCGTGAAATGCTGGAAGCAGGGGTTCATTTCGGACACCAAACCCGTTACTGGAATCCCAAAATGGCTAATTACCTTTACGGATCCCGTAACAAAATCCATATCATTAACTTGGAAAAATCGCTTCCCCTTTTCAATGACGCGATGAATTATATCGGCCAAATGGCGGCCAACAAAGGCACCATTTTATTTGTAGGCACCAAAAAAGCAGCGCGTAAAGTCGTCGCGGAAGAAGCGATCCGTTGCGGAATGCCCTACGTTAACCACCGTTGGCTCGGCGGTATGTTAACCAACTTCAAAACCATTAAAAAATCGGTTTCCCGCCTGAAAGAGCTGGAAACCATGAAAGCGGACGGCACCTTGTACCAAAAATTCGGCAAAAAAGAAGCATTGGGCATGGAGCGCGAAATGGAAAAGCTGGAACGCAGCTTGGGCGGTATTAAAGATATGAAAGGCGTTCCCGACCTTATCTTTGTATTGGATGTCGGTTACGAAAAAAACGCCATCAGCGAAGCTAAGAAACTTGGCATTCCGGTCGTGGGCATTGTCGACTCCAACAATTCGCCGGAAAATGTCGATTACGTTATTCCCGGCAATGACGACTCCATCCGCGCAGTCAAACTGTACTGTGAAAGCGCCGCTACCTCGGTGCTGGACGCCAAATCCGCAGTTTTGGGTTTATCTGCAAAAGCCGATGATTTTGTTGAAGAAACCGAAGTAAACCAATAATATTTTTAAACCCGGTTGCCTGTTTCTCAGGTTCCGGCGTACAGGCAAATGCTTATCAAACGCCTCCTGCCGGAGGCGTTTTTATACAGATTTAAGATAGCGAGAACAGACAAAATGAGCGAAAACATTAGCGCAGCAATGGTTAAAGAATTGCGTGAGCGTACCGGTTCCGGCATGATGGAATGCAAAAAAGCCCTGGTCGAAGCCAATGGCGACATGGAACTGGCCATTGAAAACATGCGTAAAGCCGGTTTGGCTAAAGCCGATAAAAAATCCGGGCGTATTGCCGCGGAAGGATTAATCGGCGTACAAACCAGCGCAGACGCAAAAGCGGTGGCGATGGTTGAAGTGAATTGCGAAACCGATTTCGTCGCCAAAGCCGACGACTTTGTTAATTACGTCAAATCGGTTGCCACCGGTTTATTAACTGCCGAAGTCGCGGATTTGGAGCAACTGATGGCGATGCCATTGGCGGACGGACAAAGCGTTGAAGACACTCGCCGCGGGCTGATCGCCAAGCTGGGCGAAAACATCACAGTCAGACGGTTTGAAAAATACCAAACGGCCAGCGGCGGCACCGCCTGTTACCTGCACGGCAGCAAAATCGGAGTTATTGTTGAATTAGCATCAGCCGATGCCGAACTGGGCAAAGACATTGCCATGCACATTGCGGCGAGCCGCCCAATATGCGTGTCGGAAGATCAGGTTTCTCCTGAAACTATTGAGAAAGAAAAAGAAATTTTCCGCGCCCAATCGGCCGAAAGCGGTAAACCTGCCGACATTATCGAAAAAATGGTCAGCGGCAGAATCAGTAAATTCCTAGCAGAAGTCACCCTACTGGGACAGCCGTTCATCAAAGACGACAAACAAACCATCGCTAAACTGGTGACATCAAAATCGAATAAGGTGATCCGCTTTGCCCGCTATGAAGTCGGCGAAGGCATTGAAAAGAAAGAAGAAGATTTTGCCGCCGAAGTCATGGCGCAAGTCAAAGGCAGCTAAGCGCAAGTTTAATAAACCAACCCCACAACAGCTAACGGTTGATTAATAATGACTCAGACTATTTGTAAAAGGATTTTGCTAAAACTGAGCGGCGAAGCATTAATGAGCGAAACCGGCGGCAGTATCGACGCCGATATCCTCAAACGCTTAGCTATGGAGATCAAAGAGTTATGCGACATGGGCATACAAATCGGCCTAGTGATCGGCGGCGGCAATATTTTACGCGGCGCACAAAAAGCGTCGGAAGGGTTGGACCGGGTCACCGGCGATCAGATGGGCATGCTGGCGACGGTGATTAATGCCCTCGCCATGCAGGATGCTATCGAACATCTGGGCCAACCGGTCAGAGTAATGTCGGCCTTAAAAATTAACCAGGTTTGTGAAGATTTCATTCGCCGCCGCGCCGTGCGACATTTGGAAAAAGGCCGTGTCGTTGTGTTTGCGGCGGGAACCGGCAACCCGTTTTTTACGACCGACTCTGCAGCCAGCTTGCGGGCGATTGAGATTAATGCGGAATTAATGATTAAGGCCACCAAAGTTAAAGGCGTTTATTCCGCCGATCCTGAAAAAGTCAAAAATGCCATATTTTATCCGCGCTTAACCTACGATGAAGCCTTGGATCAGCGCCTGAACGTCATGGATACGACGGCTCTGGTTTTATGCCGGGACAACAACGTCCCTATGCGCGTCATGAATATTTTCGAACAAGGAGCGATCAAACGGTTGATGTTAGGCGAAGAGATTGGCTCTCTTATTGAACGAGGTAATTGAAATGATCAGCGATATTCAGCAAAATGCCGCCACCCGCATGGATAAAAGCATTGAAGCGTTAAAACACGAATTCGATAAAATCAGAACCGGACGGGCGCACCCCAGCTTGCTGGATCAAATATCCGTCCCCTATTACGGCAACGAATCCACCTTATCGCAGGTTGCCAATATTGCCGTGGAAGACGCACGCACCTTGACGGTAACGCCTTGGGAAAAGAACATGGTATCCGTCATTGAAAAAGCGATTCTTAAATCCGATCTCGGCTTGAATCCCGCCACCAACGGTATGGTTATCCGCATCCCGTTACCAGCCTTAACCGAAGAACGCCGACGGAATCTGGTGAAAATCGTTAAAAATGAAGCGGAAAACGGTCGCGTTTCGATCAGGAATATCCGCCGCGACGCCAACACGGAAATTAAAGACGCGCTAAAAGACAAAAAAATTTCCGAAGACGAAGCCCGAGGCGCTGAAGAAAAAATTCAAAAATTAACCGACCAGTATGTTAAAGAGGTCGAAAAACTGTTGGAAACCAAAGAAGCCGACCTGATGTCGATTTAGGGAATTCACGTGCCTGCTGCGGAGCATTCAAGCTTAGCCACCGATAACGGTATTCCGCGCCATATTGCTATTATCATGGATGGTAACGGCAGATGGGCCGAACAAAAACGAATGCCGCGCGCATTCGGTCATCAGGCGGGCGTCAAAACCGTCAGAAAAGTCGTGGAACACTGCGGCAATTTAGGCGTGGAAGTATTAACCTTGTTTGCGTTCAGCAGCGAAAACTGGCGGCGGCCGAAAGATGAAGTTTCCTTATTAATGTCCTTATTTATCGAAACCTTACAAAGAGAAATCGATACTTTGGACAAAAACGGCATCCGCCTGCTGTTTATCGGCGACCGTACCGCGTTCCCTTCTGCATTGCAGGCGAAAATGCAGTCGGGCGAGCTGCAAACCCAAAATAACACGGCATTAACTCTGGTGATTGCCGCAAATTACGGCGGTCATTGGGATATGTGCCAGGCCATGCAGCAAATCACCGATAAAACGGCGGCTGGCGTATTGGCTCCTCAGCCCATCACGCCGCAATTAATCGAAGCGCATCTGTCGACAGCCGGCCTGCCCGATCCCGATCTGTTCATCAGAACCGGCGGCGAAGAGCGGGTCAGTAATTTTATGCTGTGGCAACTGGCCTATACCGAGCTTTACTTCACCCCTGCCCTGTGGCCGGACTTCGACGATAAAGCAATGGACGACGCCATCCTTAGTTTTAAAAGCCGTCAGCGCCGTTTCGGCCATACTGGCGAACAAATCTTAAATAAAACAATAACGCTTACAACCTAGTATTAACGATGTTACAACAACGAGTGATCACGGCGGCTATACTGGCGCCATTAATAATTCTGGCGGTCTTCAAATTACCGGCTGATTTGTTTTCCTTACTGATGGGGATGATAATCCTGCTGGCCGCATGGGAGTGGAGCGGACTGATCGGCATCCATGAACGTAAACAAAAGTATCTGTTTTTATTGGCTTTGATACTTCCCATGCTGTTTATTCAATTATGGACGCAATTTCTTGAAGCCACGTATTACTTAATAGAAACCGCCCAGCAAGGTATCTACCAACACGCCAAAAAATCCGGCTGGACATCCATCAGCACGTTTATGGAATACCTGAATGTGCCTGACGTCCGCTATTATTCCGGCATCATTGAATGGTTGGTAGTCCCGGCAGTGATCTTCTGGGTGCTGGTCATGATATTAATCAAACACACTCCGAACGGCGTTTTAAATCTGGAATTAACCACCAAACAAAAGGCCTGGATGGGCGGTGCGATTCTGGTGCTGGCCTGGATGTTCTTCGTCAGGCTGCGGCTGTTATACGGCAGCGAAATGGCCTTGTACTTATTACTATTAATCTGGGCTGCGGACGTAAGTGCTTATTTCGTCGGCAAAAAATTCGGCAAAACCAAATTGGCGCCGGAAATCAGCCCAGGCAAAACCACCGCAGGATTTTACGGCGCGCTGGCGTCTGCAGTAATCTGCGGCGTTGTATTGAGCCTGATTTATAAATTCCCGTTAATGAATGCATCCGACATCATTCTACTTTCGGTCTTAACGGTGTTAATCTCCATCTACGGCGACCTGTTTTTCAGCGTGGTTAAACGGAAAAGCGGACAAAAAGACAGCGGCTCCCTGCTACCCGGTCACGGTGGCATATTGGATCGCATCGACAGCATGATCGCCGCCATACCGGTGTTCTATTCCGGCATTTACATCATCTATTGGATGATTGAAAACGCCCAAGCCACCGGGACAACCCAATGAAAGGCTTATGCATTCTGGGCGCAACCGGTTCAATCGGCGTCAGCACACTGGATGTCGCCGCACGGCATCCACATCTCTACAAAGTCGTCGCCTTAACGGCAAATGGGAATATCGACGGTTTATTTGAACAATGCCTTGCCCATCATCCGCAGTATGCAGTCGTCGTTAATGAAGGCCTAGCGGAGAAATTCAGCCGTAAAATCAGTAGCTCACCGGTTTCCGATATAAAAGTTCTATCGGGAGCATCGGCATTGGAAACCGTTGCAACACTGGACGAAGTCGACTCGGTGATGGCCGCCATCGTCGGCGCTGCCGGGTTATTACCCAGTCTAGCTGCGGCGAAAGCAGGCAAAACCGTGTTACTCGCCAATAAAGAAGCTTTGGTAATGTCCGGCGATATCTTCATGGACGCCATTAATCATTCAGGCGCTCATTTGCTACCTATCGACAGCGAGCACAACGCCATTTTCCAGTGCATGCCCGCACACTATAAAACCGGCACCGACGGCAAGCAGGTCCGCCGCATTTTATTAACGGCGTCGGGTGGGCCGTTCCGGGAAATGCCCATCGATCAGATGGCGCATGTTACGCCCGAACAGGCGGTCGCTCATCCGAATTGGGATATGGGTAAGAAAATTTCGGTAGATTCGGCCACCATGATGAACAAAGGCTTGGAAATGATCGAAGCCTGTTTGCTGTTTAATATGAAACCGGAACAGATTCAGGTGGTCATACATCCGCAAAGCGTCATTCATTCCATGGTCGATTATGTGGATGGCACCGTGCTGGCGCAAATGGGCAACCCTGACATGCGCATCCCCATCGCTCACGCGATGGCTTGGCCGGAACGTTTCGATTCCGGCGCTAAACCATTGAATATATTCGATGTACGCCGTATGGATTTTGAAGAACCGAATTTACAGCGTTTTCCCTGTCTGCGTCTGGCTTATAACGCCATTAACGCGGGCGGCACCATGCCGACAGTATTGAACGCAGCTAATGAAATTGCGGTCGAAGCGTTTTTAGACAGACGTATTAAATTTACCGATATTCCGGTCATAATCGAACGAACCATGGCCGCCATTGCCGTCACAGCAGCGGATAGTCTGGAAATTATTCTTGAACACGACCAAAAAGCCCGTACAGTAGCTAAAGAGATCATTACTGAGTTAATTCATTAATGGAATTATTACATACCCTGTTTTTTTTCATCCTTGCCATCGGCATACTGGTTTCCTTCCACGAATTCGGCCATTTTTGGGTTGCGCGCAAAACCGGCGTAAAAGTCCTCCGTTTTTCGGTCGGCTTCGGCAAGGTACTCTGGTCCCGGCAAAAATCTCCTGAAGACACCGAATATGTCATTTCCGCCATTCCTTTAGGCGGTTACGTAAAAATGGTTGACGAACGCGAAGGACCGGTAAAACCGGAAGACTTGCCGTACGCCTTCAACCGGCAACCCTTGTGGGTGCGCACCGCCATCGTTTCCGCAGGTCCGGCATTTAATATTATGCTGGCAATCACACTGTTTTGGGGTGTACTGGTGATAGGCGAAACCGGCTTAAGACCGGTGTTGGGCGAAATGAAACCGGGAACGCTGGCACAAGCCGCCGGTTTTGTGGAAGGGGAAGAAATTCTTGCCGTCAACGATAAACTTACCCCAACCTGGACCGACGCCATGACCACATTAATCACCCTGGCGATGGACGGCGAACCCAACATCCGCGTTAAAGTAAAAAACAGCGCCGACGAACAAGCGGTTAAAGAGCTACATTTAGGCGAAAGCGACACTCAGGATTCGGAAAAACTTTACGACCGTTTAGGTTTCACTCCCAAATTGCCCAATTATTACCCTGTAGTGGCGGAAGTATTTCCCGACAGCGCGGCACAGGCCGCAGGTCTGAAAAAAGACGACGCCATCATCAGCGCCGACGGTACGGAATTCAAGAATGTCGACCAATGGATCGGTTTCGTCAAAAAGAAACCGGGTACGCCGGTTAAAGTCATCATTAATCGTCAAGGCGCGGAGCTGGCTTTAACCGTTACGCCAAAAAGCGTCTCCTCCGAATCCAATCAGCCCGAAGGCAAAATCGGCGCCGCCATGACCATGCCGAAAGATTTGCTGAAAACCGTACTGGTGGAACATTCGCTGCCCCCGCTTGAAGCCATTCCGGCAGCATTAACCATGACATACGACAACGCCATCACTATGCTTAAAATGATGGGCAAAATGTTTATCGGCAAAGTTTCCGTCAAAAATCTAAGCGGACCTATCGGCATTGCCAAAATCGCCGGACAATCCGCTACCATAAGCTTTGTCGCGTTTATTAGGTTTATGGCCTTGGTCAGCGTCAGTTTAGGCGTCTTAAACTTACTCCCGATACCGGTGCTGGATGGCGGTCATCTGATGTTCTTCGGCATCGAGGCCGTTAAAGGCAGCCCGATTCCCGAAAAAGTACAACTTTTTTTCCAACAAATCGGCATGGCGCTCTTGTTTTTATTAATGGCTACGGCTATGGTCGTCGATATTCAGCGTTGGTTCGATTAAAAAACCGATTACTGTAGCAATATAACGCAAGCTTTACTGACACAAAACCATAACAATTCACTTTCCACCGAGACGATTATGACTAAACTCACCCAGATCAGCGGCCTGTTATTGTTAATCCTTTTAGCGCCATTGGCTCAGGCTGACGAAGCGGCGATAAAAGCAGCATTAACCAAAGCCATGCCGACACTGCAAATTGAAGCTATTAAACCATCTGGAATCAAAGGCTTATATGAAGTGACGATGGGTTCCAATATCTATTACGCCTCTGAAGACGGTAAATATCTGTTTCAAGGCCGCGTGGTTGATGTCGCTAATCGCACGGATCTCACGGCGGAAAGACTGGGCGCGGTTCGTAAAACAGCATTAATGAAAGTGGGCGAAAACAATATGATTGTTTTTAAACCCAAAATAGCTAAATATAAAGTCTATATCTTTACCGATATCGATTGCGGTTACTGCCGTAAGCTGCATTCGGAGATCGACCAATATTTAGCCGAAGGTATCACCATTAATTACCTGTTTTTACCGCGCGCGGGCAAACCTTCTGATTCATACGATAAAGCCGTTTCGGTGTGGTGCGCTAAAGACCGCAATCAGGCGCTGACTGCCGCTAAAAAAGACGGCTCTTTAGAGCATTTGACTTGCGCTAATCCGGTTGACGCCCACATGAAATTAGCGTCCGAATTCGACATTAAAGGCACTCCGTTCATCATCTCAGACAAGGGCAACACGTATCCAGGCTATTTAAGCGCCAAAGAGTTGTCCGAAGCGTTGCGCGGTGAAGGTAGTTAATAATTTTTAATTAATTTCAATAAGTTAGAACCAGCATTACAACGCATTAATGATGCCGGTTTCGCGTTAACAACCTACCGTATCGAACCTGTCTCAGACGATGCCGTTTGCGGCAGGTTCACTTAAAGCCGGAGTACTCAAAAAAACGGCAACAATACGCTAATATTTCCGTATCGAAAATAATCTATTTTTACTCTTTATAGATTAATTAAAAAAGTTCGCAAAAGCTTGTAATCCAGCTTCTAATACATAACAATAGATTCTTAAGCAGCTTGGCGTCAGGTTTAACGCTTTTAGCTGTTGCTTGCCCTGCTTCGGTTGATTATTTTCAATCACCAACTCAAGCAATCCTAAAATTACAATAACAATCCCATTGGGTTGAAGCATTTTTATGCAAAATCATCAATTGGCGAAACGAACTTCCATCCTTATTTTTCTGGCGTATTGCACTATAAACAGCCTGCAACCGGCTGTTGCTATCGAAAAATTACCGGACATCACGATTACTGCGCCGGAACAGCCGCTGGCCAACCACATTAATAATCCCCAGCAACTGGATGAAGAAGACATAACAGTCGCTCATGAGCGCAGCATTGCCGATGTCATCCAGGGTTTACCGGGCGTCAGCGCCAGTAAAACCGGTGGCTTCGGCCAAACCGGGTTATTAATGATGCGCGGTGCGGGCGGACAAGGTTTAGTGTCTATCGACGGCATTCCGGTGCTTTTGACCGTTCCTGGCTTGGTTAATCTGGATACTTTGCCGCCGGAAGCCATTAATAGCATTGACATCGAACGCGGCCCCGGCGCCGCCGATCATCCCTTTCAATCTTTAGGCGGCGCGATTCGGCTGCAAACGCTGGATCGTGCAGAAACCGGCGGACGCCTGTCCGTAGAAGGCGGCAGTTTCGGCATCCTGCGGGAAACCCTGCACGGCGGATTACATGTAAACAATACGCGATTAACCGCAACAGTCAGCCGGGCCGATGCATTCGGCGGCATTAATTTTGCCGACCATAACCATAATCCGGAACGCGAACCCAGCCATTTCACCCATGGCACATTCAAATTCACAACCGCATTAACTAATCGCCTAAAATGGCAGGGTTCGGTGCTGTACCGGAATTCCGCTACCGGTACGGATACCTTTGCCCCTGATAACAAAGATATTTTAGCGCTAAAAGACGATGCTAACAGCCACGCTCACGCAGAAACCTGGTTAAGCCAAAGCAACCTCGATTACAACGTAACCGATGATTGGAACAGCCAATTACAATTCGGCTATACCCAGGCCAAGACATTTTTAAATGCGGGTCCTGTAAAAAACGGCGTATTTTCCCGTTTGTTTTTAGTGAATTGGCGCAACCAGCACATGCTCATTAATGATGACGGCCATAATAAAGCATGGCAGTTAATCTGGGGCGCGCAAGGCCGTCACGAACAAGGCGCTTCACCGATATCCAATTTCAACGATCAACGCACGATGACCGCCGGTTTCATCGATACCCGCTTTAAGATCGGCGATTTCAGCGCGGAAGGTGGTGTCCGGCTGGAAAGCTACGACAAGTTTGCCAACCATCTCTTATTTAAAACCGCAGCCGCTTACCGCATAACGCCCGGATTAACCGCGCGCGCTTCCGCCGGTAACGGCTTCCGTTTGCCCAGTTACACCGAGTTGTTGTTTTTGATTTTCGGCAACCCTGATTTAAAACCGGAACGCACATCAAGCGGCGATATCGGACTGGAATGGTTTCCCATTAATAATCTGCGGATTAACACCAACGGGTTTTATCAACGTTATCACGACCTCATTACGGTCGATTACAGCCGACAACGTGGCCCGATTACGTCAAATATTGCTGATGCCAGCATCGCCGGTATGGAGTTATCCGCACAATACACGTGGCATGACGGCCTGCAAGCCGGGCTTAGTTATAATTTCAGCGACAACCGCAATCTGATTAACAACAAAAAGTTGCCTTACCGTCCGGAACATATCGGCAGAATGTGGGGACAAAAACGCCTAGAACAGCTGCCCATCAGTTTATGGTCGGAGATCATCGTCCGTAGCGCCGCCTGGAACGATGCCGCCAATACCATACCTGTGAACAGTTCCATTCAGTTAAACGCTTCCGTAAAGTACCACATCAACCATCATTTCGAACTGTATGTGCGCGGCGAAAACCTGACCAATAACCGCACGGGCCAGTTTTACGGTACCTCAATGCCGGGCGCGGCGGTGTACGGCGGTTTTAAACTGGATTTTTGAGCTTACATTAATTGAATTATCCGGTCTTGCTTACCAGCCATTAATTTCGGCAGCAGTTGCTCGCGGTTTTCAATATTCAGGCGGATAAAAATTTTGCGGATATGATCTTTGGCGGTGGTCAGTTTAATATGCAATTGCTGGCAGATAGTTTCATTGGATGCGCCTTGCGCCATTAATGTGGCGACTTCTTTCTGTATGGGCGACAACGGTAACTGCTCCAGCGCTCGCAGGATTTTCAGCAGCAACGGCTCCTGGTGTTCAATGGTTACGCCGATTAAATCGTTCGGCTCGTGCGCCTGAGCATCCAGCCAGCAGGCATGGAAAATAAACCGGCCCATACCATTCACAAAACACCAGGACGGCGGCGCGGCCTCTTCGCCACGAAAAATCGTATCGAGATTCCGGCACAATTGAGTAAGTCTAGCCATTAATGCGGCTTTCCTTTCGGCTGCATTAATATTAATGACCGGGTTGCTTGCCAGATTCAACAATTTCTTAGCCGATTGGCTTTGATACAACACCGTACCATGCGATGTCATCACCATCATGCCGCTGGTGCCTTGCTCGCAATACACGATGTCTTTGGGCGGCTGTTGCGCTGTCCTGGCATGAGCGACATACGGCATCAACCTGACCAATACTGCCTGTTCATACTCATTAAAGTTTGCCGAATCCGGTGACCGCTGTAAGGTTATCATGCCAATGGGCCTGCCTAAATGCAAAGCTTGCGAGATTAACAGGCGATGCTGGCCGAAATTGTTTAAGCTATACCGGTAAAAGTCCGAACTGTAATATTTTTCGTCCAGCATTTTAGGATCGGTGAACACCGGCTGATGCATAAACCAGGAGGCAAATCGCATAATCCGTGCCAACGTCCAATAAGCGGTAGTGATGTCCATGAATTCGGCATGATTGGCAATATTGAAATCAGAGATAAAGTCGGTCGGAGCGAATTGTTTTTCCACATCGCAGAACACATTGCCGTCGGACGGTACGACATTTTTAACCGCGGCTAAAAATTCTTGAATTACGATTTGCCTGTCCAAGCCGGAACAGCACAATTGGCGCAAATAAGCGATTGATTTTGCCTGTTTGAAATTTTTGTTCATAAACCACCCCTTAAATAGTTGTAAACGTTTGGGTGAATGTTTATAGCAACTTGCCGAGTCTGAAAACGTCCCAAGCTAACAAGCAACCATGCCGACTTTCAGGACATTGTTTAATTAATTCCTTAAAAATTCAGCAGTTAGTTTGGAATATACGCTTGCAAGTGAAAGAAAAAAGGTAATTTTTCACACTCTTTTGTAATCTTTCACCGATACCGTTATTGGCAATATGATTACGTGCGCCGGAATTAACGCAATAAGTTGGTCGTTACGGAGTTCTGCCCTGCTCTTGCAGCAACGTGGAGGTTATTAATGCGGGGAAGTTTTAAACTTTATACACATTTTTTCAGCCGATAGATCAGTTCCAATGCCTGAATGGGGCTTAGCTCGTCTGGATTAACGGTTTCCAATAAGTTTACGGCAGGATGATGTTCCTGATTGGCGAATAAATCCAGCTGATTAATGCCGGATTCCATGCTCTGATTAAAGTAAGCCTTGTCTTCCAAATTGCGTAGTTTGATTTTGGCTTTTTCAATTACAGTTCGCGGCACCCCAGCCAAGGAAGCGACCTGCAAGCCGTAACTTTGGCTGGCGGGACCGTCTTTCACCGTATGCAGAAAGATAATTTTATCCTTATGCTCCATGGCGTCCAGATGGACGTTGGCGACATTTTTTTGCTCCTCAGCCTGTGCGGTCAACTCAAAATAATGGGTGGCGAACAACGTGAACGCTTTCGTTTCCTTGGCTAAATAATCGGCGCAAGCCCATGCCAGCGACAAGCCGTCGAAGGTGCTCGTGCCACGACCGATTTCATCCATTAATACCAGGCTGTTTGCGGTGGCGTTATGCAGAATGTTTGCCGTTTCCGACATTTCCACCATAAAGGTCGAGCGACCGCTGGCAAGATCGTCGGAAGCGCCGATACGGGTAAATATTTTATCGACCGGTCCGCAGCGCAAACTCCGCGCCGGGACAAAGCAGCCGATGTGCGCCATGATGACGATTAATGCCGCCTGCCGCATGTACGTCGATTTACCGCCCATATTGGGACCGGTAATCACCAGCATTCGCCGACTATTCGTCAGCGTTAAATCATTGGCGACAAACGGACTGTCCAGCACCTGTTCCACTACCAGATGTCGTCCTGCTTCAATATGAATGCCGGGACGGTCGGTTAAGTCCGGCTGCGACAAATTCAAGGTATCGGCTCGTTCCGCAAAATTAACCAGTACATCCAGTTCCGCCAATGCGGCGGCGCATTGTTGCAACGGCAATAAATCTCCGGCGATCGCACCCAGCAAGTCGTCATATAAGGCTTTTTCAAATGACAGCGACTTCTCCCTAGCGGTTAATACCTTGTCTTCAAATGCTTTTAATTCTTCGGTAATGTAACGCTCCGCACCTTTTAAAGTCTGTTTGCGGGTGTAGTGGACAGGGACTTTATCGGCGTGGATGTTAATGATCTCAATGTAATAACCATGCACCCGGTTGTAATTAACCTTGAGCTGATTAATACCGGTCGCCGCCCGCTCGCGGCTTTCCATGTCTAGCAGGTATTGGTCGGCATGCTGGCTGATGTTTCTCAGCTCATCCAGTTCCGGATGGTAACCCGGCGCAATCACGCCGCCATCGCGTATCAACACCGGCGGATTCTCCACAATGGCGCGTTGCAATAACAGTAATAACGCCGGATGTTCGCCGATTTGCCGCACCAAGTCATTAATAAGCGGAATGTCGCTCCCGGCCAATAAGCTAATTAATCCAGGCAGAGCCGCCAGCGTATTGCGCAATACCAGCAAATCGCGCGGGCGCGCCGATTTCAATGCAATCCGGGAGCTGATGCGTTCAATATCGCCGGTTTGTCTGATCTGTGTTTGGACGGTTTTATACACCCTGCCCTCAATTAATGCGGCGACAGCGGCATAGCGCTGCATCAGCAGGCGCTGATCGCGTAGAGGCCGATTCAGCCAACGCCGCAAGCACCGGCTGCCCATGGCGGTTGCTGTTTTGTCGAGTACGCCGATTAATGTATATTCGGTCTGTCCGGACGGGTGGAAATCCAGTTCCAAATTGCGCCGACTGGCCGCATCCAGCAAAATACTGTCGGCGCTAAATTCCGTACTAATACCCTGGATATGTGGAAGCGTACTTTGTTGCGTGTCTTTAATGTAGTGGAGTAATGCGCCGGCAGCGGCAATAGCGGCAGGCATGTTATCGCAACCGTAGCCTTTCAAATCCAGGGCATTGAATTGCTTCAACACGACTTGCCGGGCGCTGTCCGGTTCAAAATGCCAGGGCGCGCGCCGACATAAACCTGAACGTTGTTTTAAGGTTGCGGGCAACGGCCAGTCCTCACTAAACAGCAATTCGGCCGGATTCAAGCGGCTGATTTCACTGAGCAATTGGTCTTCGGAACCGGCTTCTTGCAACACAAATCGTCCGCTCGTTACATCCAGACTGGCGATGCCGTAAACGCCATTAATACCGTGCGCTGCTACGAGGAGATTATCTTTGCGGTCTTCCAGCAAGGCATCGTCGGTCACTGTGCCGGGCGTGACAATACGCACCACTTTCCGTTCGACCGGACCTTTACTTAAAGCCGGATCGCCGATCTGCTCGCATATCGCCACCGATTCGCCGTGCCGTAACAGTTTGGCTAAATAGCTTTCTGCGGCGTGATAAGGTATACCCGCCATGGCAATCGGCAAACCCGCCGACTGCCCCCGGCTAGTCAAGGTAATATTGAGTATTTGCGATGCTTTTTTGGCGTCATCATAAAACAGCTCGTAAAAATCGCCCATCCGGTAAAACACTAAAAGGTCAGGATAGTCAGCCTTGATGCGCAGATATTGCTGCATCATGGGCGTATGCAAAGCGGCGGCTTTTTGTTCTATACTCATCACGTTATTTTATCCGAACTCAGCACCTTAAACATGGTTAATGACTTGTACTTTTTGGCGGAGCAGCTAGGGAATCGTTTAAAAACGTACGGTTACCAACTCGTCACTGCGGAATCCTGCACAGGCGGCTGGATAGCACAGGCGATAACGGAAATTCCGGGTAGTTCCGTCTGGTTCGACAGGGGCTTTGTAACGTATAGCAATAATGCCAAAGTGAAAATGTTAGGCGTCAGCCAGCAAACTTTAAATCAATACGGCGCCGTCAGCGCTGAAACCGCGCAGCAAATGGCGGCAGGGGCATTAATGAATAGCGAGGCCGATTGTGCAATCGCCGTAACCGGTATTGCCGGGCCGGATGGCGGCAGTCTGGAAAAACCGGTCGGCACCGTGTTTGTCGCCTGGCAATGCAAAAACGGGCCTGTTCTCATCGAAAAACTACAGCTATCGGGAACACGGCATGAAATCCGCGAACAAACAGTGCGACTTGCCATGGACGGTCTCATTAATCTGCTTGCACCCTCGAATTAATTCATTAACATCGGCGCACACGTCCGCTGTAATTCATTAATCATCGTTATTTATGCCCAAAAAATTAAATTATCGGCGTGTCAAATTAAATTGGCTGCGCTTAACGGCGGAAGGTTTTTTGATCCTGCTGGCCGGGTTAACCTTCGCTTCCGCCAGCGCCATTAAATCGGACGCTATGATGATGAACGCGCGCGATTTTTCCTGGCTGCCTATCTGCGGCATTATTTTGTCGTCATTGGGCGTACTTGCCTGTCTGGACGCACTGTTCAGCAAGGAGCCGGGCGATTTTGTGCAAAAACTGCATACCGGTATTTTCGACACCGTGGTCGGCGTACTCATCATCATGGGCGTTTCGCTAACGCCGGATCGCTTATGCTCATTAATCGCAGGCTTTCTATTAATTCGCGGCATTACCCGGCTGGCCATGGCTTATACGCTTGATTATCGGAATATTATTCTGACCTTGTTGAGCGGACTTGTCCCGATATCCCTTGGAGCGATGGTCTATCTCGGCTGGCCGAGTTCCGACGGCTGGTTTTTATCGTTATGTTTAAGCCTGGAAATCGCCACTCGCGGCTTTGCGATGATGGTGTTCGGTTTGTGGATTAAAAACCGGCATGAGGTTGAAATTGCCGGTTAACACAATGTTGTATAACAATTACATCTTAAAGCCGTAGTCCAAAAAGATACCGGTAAACACCGCCAAACCATACCAGTTATTGTTGAGAAAAGCCTGAAAGCATTTTTTCTTGTCGCGATTAACAATCAGTATTTGCTGGTAAATGGAAAAACCCGCCGCCGCCATTAATCCCACATAGTAGCACCAGCCAAGCTGCTCCAGCCGCCCCACGGCGATTAATAAACCCAGAATGATGAGCTGTAACAACGCCATGATGTGGCGGTCGTAAGCGCCGAACAAGATCGCCGTGGATTTTACGCCGATTTTCAGGTCGTCATCCTTATCGACCATGGCGTACATCGTGTCGTACACCAGCGCCCACAGCATGACGGCCAGGTAAAGCAACCACGCAACCAGCGGGATGGCATTGGTCTGTGCGGCAAACGCCATCGGCACCGCCCAGCCGAAGGCTATACCCAGATAAGCCTGCGGCAACTGCGTAAAGCGCTTCATAAACGGGTAACTGGCCGCTAAAAATGCGCCTACAAATGACAACAGGATGGTGTATAGATTCATTAATAACACCAACGAGAAAGCGCATAAACACAGGATTACAAATACTAGCAAAGCTTCTTTCGGCTGGACTTTACCTGCCGCTATCGGCCTGAGTTTGGTACGCTCGACATGCGGATCGAATTCGCGGTCGGCGTAGTCATTAATAATACAACCCGCCGAACGCATGAGCACCACACCCAACACAAACACCGTTAAGACCAGCTTATCCGGCTTGCCATTACCAGCCAGCCAAATAGCCCATAGCGTCGGCCAAAGTAATATTAATATGCCGATGGGTTTATCCAAACGCGCCAGCAAAATATATTGCTTAACGCGGTCTAGCAGTCGCTCTTTGCTGAGAGTAAGGGCCACAATTTAATCCAGGAATTCACGTGGGATGTTATTATAATCGTTAGCATGAAAGCATGTTCCGATATTAGCTTTACCCAGGTGACGACAAATGACGGTGACCATTTACCACAACCCGCGCTGTACCAAATCCCGGCAAACCTTGCAATTATTGCAGAAGCGCGGCATTGAACCCAACGTAATCGAGTATCTTAAAAATCCGCCGACTGCTCAAGAACTGGCGGATATTCTGGAGAAACTGGGCATGAAACCGCGCGCATTAATGCGCAAACAGGAAGCCGAATACAAAACGAACGGCCTGGACGATCCGGCGCTGGATAAACAGGCATTAATTAATGGCATGGCGGCAAATCCCATCCTGATCGAACGGCCGATTGTGCTGGCAAACGGCAAAGCGGCAATCGGCCGTCCGCCGGAAAATGTGCTGGCTATTCTGTAAATTAATCTGCTGGAACGGCAATGGCTAAAATTTTAATTCTGTATTATTCCCGCGACGGGGCGACCGCTGAAATGGCTAACCTGATTGCCCGCGGCGTTGAATCCGTTAAAGGCGCGGAAGCCGTGCTACGCACCGTGCCTGAAGTCTCGGCAGTGTGCGAAAAAACCGCCGACACGATTCCGTCCGAAGGCGCGGTTTACGCCTCGTTAGACGATCTAAAAAATTGCGATGGCTTGGCATTGGGCAGCCCGACCCGTTTCGGCAACATGGCCGCATCGCTCAAATACTTTCTCGATAACTCCACTCAGCTTTGGTTTTCCGGCGCATTGTCCGGTAAGCCGGCGGGCGTTTTCACGGCAACCGGCAGCATGCACGGCGGACAGGAAACCACACTGATATCAATGATGTTGCCATTAATGCATCATGGCATGGTGATTTTGGGTTTGCCGTATTCGGAAAACGCCCTGCGCGAAACCACATCCGGCGGTACGCCTTACGGACCCAGCCGGGTTACCACGGAAGATTCGCCCATCTCCGCACAGGAGAAAGCGCTTTGTCTGGCGTTTGGAGTGCGCTTGGCAAAAACCGCATTAATGCTCAAGCAAGAGGCATGACTATCAGCCCCGACGTGCCCTATCGCATTGCTGTTGCAGGTTTTCTGGGCTTATTTGCCTTATTAATGTTGTGGCCGACCGTACTGAGCAACAACAACACCTTTCCAGTGGCCATCATATTAATTGTCACCGTCTCGCCGTTAATGTTGCCGATGCGCGGTTTTTTGGCGCGACGGCGAACCAGCTGTGTCTGGCTGGCTTATGTCAGCTTGTTTTATTTTATCCACGGCTGTCTGGAAACGTTCGCCGGAAATGACGGCAAACTTTACGCAGTAATGGAAACATTGCTAAGCCTGATGATTTTCTTCGGTGTATTGTTTTACCTGCGTCTATCGCGTAACCTGCATTAATGGCCGTACAACTGCCGATCCATTTCGAATTCAGGGCAAATCAAACGTTTGCCGACTTTTATCCCGGTAAAAATCAAGAAATCGTCACACAATTAAGGCGTTCGGCGCGCAATGACGGCGAACTGCTGCTTTTTATCTGGGGCGAAGCGGGGCACGGCAAAAGCCATTTACTGCAAGCCTGCTGTCAAGACGCTTTTCAGCAGTCAACCACCGCTTTCTATGCGGATTTAGCTAACCACACTGACGTCAGTCCGGCGATATTAATGGGGCTGGAAATGATCGAACTGGTCTGTCTGGATAACATCGACGCCATAGCCGGAAATGCAGAGTGGGAGAACGCCTGTTTTCATTTGTTTAATCAGCTTCGGGATCGCGGCCACCGGCTGGTTGTATCGGCTTCCCACCCTGCCAATTCTCTACATTTTTTACTTCCTGATCTGACAACCCGGCTGAATTGGGGTTTGTCGGTAATGATTCAACCCTTTGATGATGACGATAAAATCGCCGCGATAACATTTAAGGCAAAACGCATGGGCATTAATGTCGCCCCGCCGGTTGCTCGCTATCTACTAACCCGCTCCGACCGCAATCTGGCCGCTTTGTGGCGGATGCTCGACAAACTCGATTGGGCGTCCCTGGCTGCGCAGCGCAAATTAACCATCCCGTTTCTAAAACAGGTGTTGGCGCAACGTGATTAATTTCCTTGATTATTTCCGGTAGAAATTATAATCCGCGCTGTAAGGCACTCGTTTTTCCGCTCCTATCCGGTTTTCATTGCATTCCTCAGCCGCTGGCGCAAGGCCACCCTGGGTATTAATGCGCATGATAAATCCGGTTTGTGTAAAGATGCCTTTGCCCTGGTTTTCAGTTGCTTCCAGCAACAACCACGGAGCGGCGGTTTTATCCGGCGCATCGATTTTTTGCGCAATCTTAGCTTTTACGCTACTGCCGTCTTGATGTTTCCAGCTAGGACCGACACCGTGACTGCCCACCGGCGTGGAGTTTTGGCCGTTAAAAAGTTGAGCATCGGGCGCTTGCCATTTCCAGTTATAAGCTTGGCCTTCTTGAACACAGGTAAAAATCTGGTCGCCTTTGGCGTGTAAAGTCAGCTGTAAATTCGTGGCGTCGGGCGCTTTCAACATTTCCGCTGCGGCGTCGGCGGCCCTAACATCTATTTTCACAAAAATTAAAAAAGCCAGTAAACCTATAATTTTATTAAACATAATATCGTTACCAAGGCATGGGTTTGCCGTCGTATTTAATGAATGAACCCGATTGATCCGGCGTGTATTGATCGATCACCCAGCACATGCCGGTCACACTGGTTTCACAGTCGATCAAGCCATTCGGCCCGCCCATGTCGGTTCGCACCCAACCGGGATGTAAAATAAGCACACCAATACCCTGACTTTTTATGTCGATTGATAAACTCAACATCGACGCGTTTAAGGCTGCCTTGCTGGAACGGTACAAAATACTGCCGCCGCTGCTGTTATCCGCCATACTGCCCATCAGACTACTGATGCTGACAATCAATTTTTTCTCCCCACGCGTGATGTGGGACATAAATGCTTCCGCCATTTTCACCGGCGCCAGGGTATTAATGGTAAAGCTGTTTTGCCACGCACCGTAATCCAGACGGCCAAAACCATAACCGCGCTGATCGTCATAGACACCGGAATTATTAATTAATACGTCAATGTCGCCTGTCAATTTACCGGCCAGTGCGTCGATTTCTTCGAATTTACCGACATCTAAACGTTCAATCTGAATGGTATTGTGTTGCTGGCTGAGAGCGACCAACTCAGCGGCAGATTCAGGATTACGGCAGCAGGCAATTACCTTCCAGCCCTGCGCCGCATATTGGCGGCAAAATTCCAAGCCCAAACCGCGGTTTGAACCGGTGATTAATACTGTTGGCATAGCATCCTCCGTTATAAATAAAAAATTACCGATTAATAAACTGTTGGTCGTTGCGACATTAATAATAGCCTTTTATACCAGAGGTTTTAGACTTCACTGTCCGGCAAACTATCAACCGGCATTGCGTTATTTTATAATGCGCACTTTATAAACTTTCGCAACCGTCATGACGACAAAAACTTATCAACCCTTGCCGATTGAAGTAAATGAAGGCGAGCGCTACAAATGGTGTACCTGCGGCTTCAGTCAAGCCATGCCGTTATGCGATCACTCTCACCGGGAAAAATCCACCAAAAAATCATTTAAATTTTTTGCCGAAACGACCGGTACGTTGTATTTATGCGGATGTTCCGAAACCAGCACTCCGCCTTACTGCGACCAACAACAATGCAAGAAAATGAATAATCAATCGTAATGGCCAAAGAAATCGAACATAAATTTTTACTGGCTAATGAGGATTGGCGCACCGCGGTAGAAAGAACCGTTCAGTACAAACAAGGCTACCTTAGTTCTCAGCCGACCAGTTCAATCAGGGTACGAATCACCGATCAACAAGCCTGGTTGAACATCAAAAGCGCAACCGTCGGCACCCAACGGCTTGAATTCGAATACGACATTCCGCTGCAGGATGCGGAAGACATCATCTCAGCGCTTTGCAGCAAACCACTAATCGAAAAAACCCGCTACTTTATTACCTTTGACGGCAAAATCTGGGAAATCGATGAATTTGCCGGTGAGAATTCGGGCTTGATCGTGGCTGAAATCGAGCTGGCCGAAGAAGGCGAAACATTTTCCAAACCGCCTTGGCTGGGTGCAGAAGTCACCCACGATTTGCGTTATTACAACAATAATCTGGCTATTAGTCCTTATAAAAATTGGCCTAATAAATAATTATTTCATAGACCTATTGAATAATTCTAAAGATTGTTCTATAGTGAATGTATGAAATTAACAACTTTTGTTGCATTAACACTACTGGCTTGGCAATGCTTTGCCGACGCCGTGGTAAATACTACCCAAGCTATCGAATCCGAATGGGCTTCGATTTACTACACGCTACCCAAAGCCAAGCAACAAGCCGCATATGAGGCGTTATTAAATCAAACCGCCAAGCTGTCCGATGAAAATCCCCAATCTTCGGAATTACTGTTTTGGCAGGCCATCTTGCTGGCCAGCAACGCCGAATTGCAAGACGGGTTTACTGCTTTGAAAGCCATTCATAAGGCGCGGGACTTGTTACAGAAAAGCATTTCCATTAATCCGCAAACAGCTAATGGCTCGGCTTATGTGACCTTAGGCACGTTATATTACATGGTGCCGAAATGGCCTATTGCCTTTGGCGATGATGAAAAAGCGGAGGAAATGTTTCAATCCGCTCTTAAAATTAATCCAACCGGCATTGACACCAATTATTTTTACGGCGACTTTTTATTGGCGGCGAATAGCCAGCAGGAAGCACAGCAATACTTTGAAAAAGCAATCGATGCTCCTATCCGAAAAGAGCAAGCATTTGCCGACAACAAGTTGAAAGATCAGGTTAAACTTGCACTAAACAACACCAAAAACCGTAAGATTAACGGCATTAAAAGCGCTTTTTTGTCTTTATTTAATTCAGCCAGTCTTAAATAAGGCCTACTAATTTTTCCTTATAAGTCGTTTGTCTTCCACAGACATTCAGAATCACCGTTTCATGTTTCTATCGTCAAGCAGATTCTGATAAAATAACGCTTTATTAATCTTATTGGTATCCCTGGTAGCAACTATGGCATTTGTCGTCACCGAGAATTGTATTAAATGTAAATTTACCGACTGTGTGGATGTATGTCCAGTCGATTGTTTTCACGAAGGACCTAACTTTTTAGTAATCGATCCCGACGAGTGCATTGATTGCACCTTATGCGAACCAGAATGTCCGGCTAACGCTATTTTTGCTGAAGATGAAGTACCGGAAGGCCAAGAACAATTTATCGAACTAAACGCTAAACTAGCAAAATTATGGCCTGTTATCACTGAAGTTGCCAAACCTGCGCCAGATGCTGAAGAATGGAATGGCAAACCAGGAAAGATCGATTTATTAGAAAAATAATGTCCTGTTTTTGATAGACATAAAAAAAACCGGCTTAGCCGGTTTTTTTTATGTCTGCTTTTTCAGTAAATGATTAAGACTCTGTCTTAGCGAGTTGCGGTCTGTCCACTAATTCAACATAAGCCATCGGAGCATCATCACCTGCACGGTATCCGCATTTCATAATTCTGAGATATCCTCCTGGGCGGCTTTTGTAACGCGGGCCAAGTTCATTGAACAATTTGGTCACTACTTCCCGGTCACGCAATCTCGCGAAGGCAAGACGGCGTTTTGCAACACTGTCTTCCTTTGATAAGGTGATTAATGGTTCAGCATAACCGCGTAATTCTCTAGCTTTAGGCAAAGTTGTTTTAATTAATTCATGTTTAAAAAGCGAATTAACCATATTGCTGAACAACGCCTTACGGTGGCTGCTGTTTATATTAAATTTTCTACCTGTTTTACGATGTCTCATTAGTTAAGACCTTATTAATGTGATTTTGTATGAAATTGATCCGCTAAGCTTTCTGGCGGCCAATTATCTAAGCGCATGCCTAAAGATAAACCTTTCAACGCCAGTATGTCTTTGATTTCGGTTAATGATTTTTTACCAAGGTTGGGCGTTTTTAATAATTCTACTTCGGTCCGTTGAATTAGATCGCCAATGTAAAAAATATTTTCTGCCTTCAGGCAATTTGCAGAACGGACAGTCAGTTCTAAATCATCAACCGGACGCAACAAGACCGGATCGATATCGTCTTCGGTAACCGGAGCGTCTTCTACTGTAGGTTGGACGACCCGTTCGAAATCAACTAATACAGAAAGTTGATCATGCAAAATAGTTGCTGCTAAACGAATCGTCTGTTCCGGATCAATGGTTCCGTTTGTTTCTAACTCTAGAATTAGTTTATCTAGGTTTGTGCGTTGTTCGACACGCATGCTTTCAACATGGTAGGCGACTTTAACAATGGGGCTATAAGAAGCATCCACGTGCAAAGCACCAACAATCGGAACAAAATCAGTCCGTTCCTTACGTACGCTCAAAGGCTCATAACCACGGCCGCGACGTACTCTAATCTTCATGTTCAGCACACCGGTTTGCGTTAAATTGGCGATTACCAGCTCTGGGTTAATGATTTCGACATCATGCGGTAAAGCAATATCGCCCGCTGTAACACAGCCTGGACCGGTTTTAGTCAAAGTTAGCACTGCCTCATCTTTTGAATGCAGCATTACTGCCAGATGTTTTAAATTTAATAGGATGTCGATAACATCTTCTTGTACACCTTCAATTGTCGTGTATTCGTGTTCAACACCCTGTATCTCAACATCAGTCACAGCACAACCGGGAATGCTGGAGAGCAACACCCGTCTTAAAGCATTGCCTAATGAATGACCGAAGCCTGTTTCCAAAGGCTCGATAACTATCCGTGAGTGATTTTGCGATTTACTGACGACTTCTACTAAGCGAGGCTTTAACAAGCCAGCGAAAGAATTCTGCATGTATGTTCCTCAGAACCGAAATTATTTCGAATACAATTCCACGACCAATTGTTCATTAATGTCGCTGCCAAGATCGGCACGATCCGGCAAAGTATTAAAGGTACCCGTCATTTTTTTTGAGTCAACTTCAACCCATGCAGGGAATCCGTATTGCTCAGCAATGCCTAACGCATCAATGATCCGTTGTTGATTTTTTGATTTTTCCCTGATTGCAACCACATCGCCCGTAGACAACTGGTATGACGGAATATTAATCAATGCTCCGTTAACTTGTATCGATTTATGGCTGACTAGTTGCCTAGCTTCGGCGCGTGTTGACGCAAACCCCATGCGATAAACCACGTTATCCAATCTGGATTCTAGCATATTCAGCAAATTTTCACCGGTTGCACCTTTTTTCTGGTCTGCCCGCTTGTAATAATTTCTGAACTGCTTTTCTAAAATACCGTAAATTCTGCGCAGACGTTGCTTGGCTCGCAATTGAAGCGCGTAGTCGGAGTTTCTGTTCCTTTTAGTACCGTGCTGACCAGGTCTTTGATCTAGTTTACATTTCCCTTCTAAAGTCTTGCCTCTGCTCTTTAGAAAAAGATCAGTGCCTTCTCTACGACTTAGCTTACAGGTAGGGCCTAAATATCTTGCCATTTACAACTCCTTTACACGCGGCGTTTTTTGGGCGGACGGCATCCGTTATGTGGAATTGGCGTCACGTCTATGATGTTGTTGATTTTGAACCCCAAGTTATTCAGCGAGCGCACAGCTGATTCGCGCCCTGGACCTGGGCCTTTGATTAGCACATCAAGATTTTTCATGCCAAATTCTAACGCGACGGCACCTGCCTTTTCAGCCGCAACCTGTGCAGCAAAAGGCGTACTTTTTCTTGAACCGCGAAAACCGGAACCGCCGGATGTGGCCCATGACAAGGCATTGCCTTTTCTATCGGTAATGGTAATGATGGTATTGTTGAAAGACGCATGCACATGGACAATACCATCTGCAACTTCTTTTTTTACGCGTTTTCTTGTGCGTGCTGGGCTTGCCATTAATTAAACCTATTTATTAACTTATTTTTTAATGGGTTTACGCGGACCTTTACGAGTGCGCGCATTTGTTCTGGTGCGTTGTCCTCTTAAAGGTAAACCACGGCGGTGACGGATTCCACGGTAACAACCAAGATCCATTAACCGCTTGATATTCATTGACACTTCACGACGAAGATCGCCTTCAACCGTCATTTTTGAAATTACACTGCGAATGGATTCTAATTGATCTTCTGTCAGTTCTTTAATCTTGATAGACGGCATAATACCGACTTTTGCGCAAATATCACTTGCTGTCTGACGCCCAACACCATAAATAGCGGTTAAAGCAATACCCGCATGTTTATGTTCTGGTATATTTATTCCGGCAATACGCGCCATTTACTGCACTCCTGATTTAGGATTCTATAGTTAACTTACAATTTTATCATTAATGGGTAATTGCAGCAACAACAGCTAATTAACCTTGCCGTTGTTTGTGTCTTCCGTCGACGCAGATAACCCTGACGATTCCACTTCTTTTAACAACTTTGCAATTTCTGCAAATTTTTTTAACTGAGGCACGTACCTTCACAATTTACTCCTACAAATGTATTGATTTTATCTCTTCAGGTTGGCTTTTTTCATCAACCCTTCATATTGCTGAGACATCATATGCGTTTGCATTTGAGAGATAAAATCCATCACAACCACGACAATAATCAGCAAAGACGTTCCGCCAAAATAAAACGGCACGTTCCAGTAAACAATTAAGAATTCGGGCAACAGACAAACTAAGGTGATATAAATAGCGCCGATTAAGGTTAACCGTGTCATTACTTTATCGATGTAAGAGCTTGTTTGTATACCTGGCCTTATGCCTGGTAAAAATGCTCCTGATTTTTTTAAATTTTCTGCCGTTTCTTTCGAATTAAAAACCAATGCGGTATAAAAGAAGCAAAAGAAAACGATAGCAGTTGCGTATAACAATACATACACTGGCTGCCCTGGCGATAACATAGTCGCGATATCTTGCAACCAGGTAAAACCTTCGGTATTACCAAACCAGCCAGCTATAGTTGCTGGAAACAAAATGATACTGGATGCAAAAATCGGCGGAATTACACCAGCCATATTTAATTTTAAAGGCAGGAAACTGGTTTGCCCTGCATACATCTTTCGTCCTTGCTGACGCTTTGGATAATTAATTAATATCCTCCGCTGCCCTCTCTCGACAAACACAACTAACGCCGTTACCATTATTGCTATTAAAAACAATAAGATAATAAAACCACCATTCATCTCGCCCGTACGCGCCAGCTCAAGGGTTCCTCCGATCGCTTTCGGCAAACCTGAAACGATACCGGCAAAAATAATTAATGAAATACCATTTCCGATACCGCGCTCAGTAACTTGCTCCCCCAGCCACATAAGAAAGACAGTCCCAGTCACCAAAGTTATAGTAGTAACCAGAATAAAGCTAAGTCCCGGGTTTAATACTACAGATAATCCACCTGCAGTCTGATTTTGCAAGGCTAAAGAAATACCCACGGCTTGAAAAGTGGCCAGGATAACGGTTCCATATCTTGTGTATTGCGATATTTTTTTTCTACCTGATTCGCCTTCTTTTTTAAGCTGTTCCATATAAGGAATAACCACCGTCATTAATTGCATGATGATGGAAGCAGAAATATAAGGCATGATACCGAGAGCAAACAGACTTAAGCGCATTAATGCGCCGCCTGAAAACATGTTAAACATGTCAAGGATCGATTTACCGCCCTGTTGATCGAACATGACTTGTAATGCTTTAGGATCAATACCGGGCACCGGAATATGCGCGCCTATCCGATAAACGAGGAACGCGCCGAGCACAAACAACAACCTGGAATTTAACTCAGAAAAATCACCAGATTTATAGTTCATAGCGGTTTTGGGGGTGCTCATTAATTAGTCCTCGACCTTCCCGCCAGCCGCTTCGATAGCGAGCTTTGCGCCATCGGTTACATTAACACCTTTAATTACAACCGCTTTTGTTAGTTCACCTGATTTGATAACTTTCGCTTTTTTAGTAAAAGCGGGCACAATATTGTTTTCAATTAACGCTTTCAGATCAACACTGTCTAGATTAAGCGCTTGCAATTCACTTAATCTGACTTCTGCAGAATATTTTGCCGAACGGGACAAAAAGCCGATCTTAGGCAACCGTCTTTGCAGCGGCATCTGACCGCCCTCAAAACCTACTTTATGGAATCCGCCGCTTCTGGCCTTTTGACCCTTATGTCCTTTACCGCAGGTTTTACCTACGGTACTGCCAATACCGCGACCGAGACGTCTGGATTTTTTACGCGAACCTGGAGCCGCTTGAATGGTATTCAAAAACATTATTTTTCCTCTACGCTCAACATGTAGGATATTTTATTAATCATGCCTTGATATTCTGGAGTATTCGGAACTTCTACAGTTTGATTAATTTTTCTTAATCCCAGACCTTTCAAACATGCCTGATGCGCAGGTAATCTTCCGTTTTTGCTTTTCGTCATAGTGACACTTAACTTCTTACCAGCCATTGTTTTATCCAGTAATTTGTTCGATGGTTAATCCGCGTTTAGCAGATATTTGATTGGCGTTATGCATACCGGTCAAACCATTAATTGTCGCTCTAACAACATTGATCGGATTATTAGTCCCTATGCATTTGGCAAGGACATTATGAACACCGACAACTTCAAATACGGCACGCATAGCGCCGCCCGCAATAATTCCAGTACCTTCAGAAGCCGGCTGCATAAATACTTTCGCGGCACCCGTGGTGCTGGTGATTGGATATTGCAGGGTATCGCCCTTTAATGAAACTTTTCGCATATTTTTACGGGCTTGCTCTAACGATTTTTGAATCGCAATCGGCACTTCGCGTGCTTTGCTAACACCGTAACCTACCCGGCCTTCGCCGTCACCAACAACCGTCAGCGCGGCAAAACCAAATACACGCCCGCCTTTAACCACTTTGGCGACACGTCTTACGTTAACCAGCTTTTCTTGCAAGCCGTCTGTACTACCTTGTGCAGGTGCTGTAGACATAAGTTCTCCTAAAACTTTAAGCCGGCTTCACGAGCAGCATCTGCCAATGCTTTTACCCGGCCATGATATTTAAAACCGGAACGGTCAAATGCAACTTCCGTAATGCCGGCAGCAATTGCTTTCTGCGCAATGTGTTTACCCACCTCCACCGCTGCAGCTATGTTGCCGGTGTTCTTCAATCCGCTTTTTATAGCCGATTGATTAGTAGAAGCGCTTGCTAAAGTCGTTGCACCATCGCCGCTGATAATTTGTGCATAGATGTGTTGCGATGTTTTATGCACAGACAAACGATTTGCGTTTAGCTTTTTAATTTTACTACGCAGCTTTAGCGCACGTTTAATCCGGGAGTTTTTCTTATCCATTGCCCAACCTATTTTTTCTTGGCTTCTTTCTTAGCAACATTCTCATCAGCATACCTAACGCCTTTACCTTTGTATGGCTCGGGCGGGCGATAAGACCGAATTTTTGCAGCGACTTCGCCGACTTGTTGTTTGTTGCTACCTTTAACTAATATTTCGGTCTGAGATGGCGTCTCTACCGTAATGCCATCCGGCACTTCAAAATCAACCGGATGCGAATATCCTAATGATAAACTTAAAATTTTTCCTTTAGCTTGCGCTCTATAACCAACACCGATTAAAGTCAGTTTTTTTTCAAATCCATCAGAGACACCAACCACCATTCCATTAGCAATTGCGCGCGCAGTACCGGCTTGAGCAACAGATGTTTTATTGTCTTTATCCCATTGCATTTGAATAACCGCATCTGTTACCGATATTGCAACAGCTGGATTAAAGTCGAATGATAATTCGCCTTTACTGCCTTTAACAGTTAAATTATTGCCTGTTAATGTGACATTTACACCTTTGGGGATAGCAATAGGAGCCTTAGCAATTCTTGACATATAACGCCTGTTATTAACTTACTGTACAAATAATTTCGCCGCCATGACCAAGCGCTCTTGCGGCTCTGTCAGTCATCACGCCATTTGAGGTTGATACGATTGCAACACCTAAACCGCCCAGTACTTTTGGCAATTGATCTTTGGATTTATAAATCCGCAAACCAGGGCGACTGACTCTGTTAATCGATTCAATTACCGGCGCACCTTTATAATATTTTAGCTCAATGGTCATTACCGAATGCCCATCAACCACTTCAATTTTATAATCGGTAATATAACCTTCTTCCTTCAATACCTTTGCAATTGCCATCTTTAACTTTGAAGACGGCTGCGCCACTGATTTTTTGCCGGCAGACTGACCATTTCTGATCCGGGTCAACATGTCTGCTATTGGATCTGACATACTCATTACTTTTTCTCCGAACTACTACGCCAATTTACCAACTGGCTTTAACTACGCCAGGCACATCGCCACGCATTGTAGCTTCCCTTAATTTATTTCTGCTCAACCCAAATTTACGGTAATACCCATGCGGACGCCCCGTTAAACCGCAACGGTTCCGGATCCTTATTCCGCTTGAATCCCTGGGCAATTTTTGCATTTTAATTTGCGCTTCTTCTTTTTGTTCGAATAAAGTATTAGGATCTCTGATAATTTCTCGTAAAGATTTACGTTTCGCATCGTACTTAAGCGCCAGTTTTTTGCGCTTATGTTCACGAGCAACCATTGATTTTTTTGCCATATTTGACTCTCAATTCTTGAACGGGAAATTAAAAAGCTTTAGCAAAGCCAAGCCTTCTTCATTCGTTTTTGCAGTTGTTGTGATGGTGATATCCATACCGCGCAACGCATCTATTTTGTCGTAATCTATCTCGGGAAAAATAATTTGTTCCTTTACACCCATCGAGTAGTTACCGCGACCATCAAAACTTTTTGGACTCAAGCCCCTAAAATCACGAATACGCGGAATCGCAATATTAATTAATCGATCCAAAAACTCGTACATTCTTTTGCTACGCAAGGTAACTTTGCAACCAATAGGCATATCATCTCTGATTTTAAAGCCAGCAATGGATTTACGCGCCAACGTAATAACAGGTTTTTGTCCGGAAATTTTTTCCATGTCGCTAACGGCAGCCTGCAAGATCTTCTTATCCGCTACCGCTTCACCAACTCCCATATTAAGGGTAATCTTAGTTATCCGCGGAGCTTCCATGACTGATTCGTATGAAAACTGCTTAACCAATTCCGGAAGAATCGTTTTTTTATATTCGGTCTCTAATCTAGACATGAATGCATTTACCTTTAAACATCAACCACTTCGTTTGTTGACTTGAAATATCGGACTTTTTTACCATTTTCTAAAAACCTGAATCCTACGCGATCCGGCTTTTTTGTTGCCGGATTATAGAGACCGACATTCGAGACATGGATAGGCATATCTTTGGCGATAATTCCGCCGCTCACACCGGCATTTGGATTTGGTTTTTGGTGTTTTTTAGCCTGATTTATACCTTCAACCAGGATTTTATGGTTATCCAGTAATTTTGATACTCTGCCGCTTTTTCCTTTATCTTTGCCGGCCAGAATAACAACATCGTCGCCTTTTTTTATCTTTAGCATGTCATTAACCTTTATAATACTTCTGGCGCCAGGGAGATGATTTTCATAAACCGCTCACCCCTTAATTCGCGCGTTACCGGCCCAAAAATACGGGTGCCCAAAGGTTGCAAGTTATTATTAAGAATGACTGCCGCATTGCCGTCAAAACGTATTACCGAACCATCCGCCCTGCGCACACCTTTTGCAGTTCTAACCACTAAGGCATTGTAAACTTCGCCTTTTTTTACTCTGCCGCGAGGTATCGCATCTTTAATACTCACTTTGATAATATCACCAATACCGGCATAACGTCTGTGCGAACCGCCCAATACTTTGATACACATGACCTTTTTTGCGCCGCTGTTGTCGGCCACATCAAGGTTAGTTTGCATCTGAATCATAATTCTTTCCTAAATTCTGAAATTCGCAATATTATTGATTAGCGGTTTCAAGCACTTCAACTAATCTAAAAGACTTGTGTTTCGACAAAGGACGACAGGAAGTAATTGAAACAATATCGCCTTCTTGGCAAACATTATTCTCGTCGTGCGCCATTAATTTGGTCGAACGTTTAATATATTTTCCATACACAGGATGCTTTACAACCCTTTCTACCAATACAGTTATCGTTTTGTCCATTTTATTGCTGACGACCTTACCGGTCACTGTCCGCAGTTTTACTTCGGTCTCAGCCATATTACGATCCCGCCATTTCTTTTATAAGGGTATGGATACGCGCTATATCGCGCCTTACTTTCTTTACCTGATCCGGCTTGGCAAGCTGACCAGTTCCTTTTTGCATTCTTAAATTGAATTTTTCTTTGGAGAGATCCAAAAGCAATGTATCCAATTCTGCTCTGGTTTTTTTGCGTAAATCTTTTGCCTTCATTACATTATCGTCCTGGCGGTAAACATGGTTTTTAATGGCAACTTTGCCGCAGCTAAGGTAAACGCCTCTCTGGCCAACTCCTCAGATACACCTTGTATTTCGTATAACATGGCGCCAGGGCGAATTTGAGCAACCCAATATTCTACACTACCTTTACCTTTTCCCATACGAACTTCTAAAGGTTTTTTGGTAATTGGCTTATCTGGAAAAATACGGATCCAAATCTTACCGCCCCGTTTAATGTGACGCGTAATGGCCCTACGTCCAGACTCTATTTGACGCGCCGTTAATCGGCCACGACTAATAGATTTAAGTCCGTACTCGCCGAAACTTACAGATGAACCGCGTACGGCGATACCGTTATTTCTGCCTTTATGCTGTTTACGGAATTTTGTTCTTTTTGGTTGAAGCATTGCTCTGTCTCTTACTTATTTTTTGGCTTCAGCATTAACGGCTGCATTGTGTGCATCCATATCAAAAACTTCACCTTTAAATATCCATACTTTAATTCCGATTACACCATAAGTCGTGTTGGCTTCTGCAGTGGCATAATCAATATCGGCGCGTAATGTATGTAAAGGTACTCGCCCTTCACGATACCATTCTGTCCGTGCAATTTCAGCCCCATTTAAACGACCGCCCACGGTAATTTTGATGCCTTCAGCGCCCAAACGCATGGTGTTAGTTACCGCTCGCTTCATTGCCCGGCGGTACATAATCCGTTTTTCCAACTGTTGCGCCACACCCTCAGCCACTAACTGCGCATCCAGTTCTGGCTTCCTGATTTCTTCAACATTAAGCTGAACCGGAACACCGATCATTTTGGAAATTTGGGACCGCAAAACGTCAATATCCTCTCCCTTTTTACCAATCACAATTCCAGGCCTTGCTGTATAAATTGTAATATGAGCATTATTGGCAGGACGGTTTATCTGAATACGGCTTACCGAAGCATGAGCAAGTTTATTTTTTAAAAACTTTCTGACTTCAAGATCCTGATTCAAATAAAGCGGATAATCATGGCTATTGGCATACCATCTTGAATTCCAGTCTTTAACGATACCCAGACGAATACCGATTGGATGTACTTTTTGTCCCATGATTATTACCCGCGCTCCGATACCTTAACTGTTATATGACAGGTTCTCTTAAGGATATGGTTTGCACGTCCTTTAGCTCTTGCCTTAAATCTTTTCATGGTTTGCGCTTCATCGACATAGACCGTCGATACTCTTAATTCATCGATATCGGCGCTATCATTATGTTCTGCATTAGCAATGGCAGACTCAAGAATTTTTTTTACGATTGCCGCGCCTTTTTTTGAGCTAAACCTCAAAGCATTCAATGCTTGCTCTACCGGCAAACCACGGATCAAATCCCCAATCAGACGCGCTTTTTGGGCTGATAGCGGAGCATTACTTAATTTGGCTGAAACTTCCATTACACAAGAACCTTAATTAAACCTATTTCGATTTTTTATCGGCCACGTGACCTTTGTATGTTCGCGTCGGAGCAAATTCGCCTAATTTATGCCCAATCATATTTTCCGATACGAGAACAGGAATATGCAAACGACCATTATGAACAGCAATCGTTAAACCCAACATGTCAGGAGTAATCATCGATCTTCTTGACCAAGTTTTAATCGGTTTACGATTATTGGCTTTGACAGCATCTTCTACTTTTTTAAGTAAATGATGATCTATGAAAGGGCCTTTTTTAATTGAACGCGGCACGAATTTTCCTCACTTAACCTTATTTTCTACGCCTAACAATCATGTTGTCAGTACGCTTGTTCTTTCTTGTTTTGTAGCCTTTCGTCGGAATACCCCAAGGTGTTACCGGATGACGCCCGCCCGAAGTACGACCCTCACCACCGCCGTGAGGGTGGTCTACAGGATTCATAACGACACCTCGCACCGTCGGCCTGATACCTTTCCAACGTTTGGCACCCGCTTTGCCTAATGACCGCAAGTTATGCTCTGAGTTGGAAACTTCGCCTATCACCGCGCGACAATCAGCCATCACTTTCCGCATCTCTCCAGAACGGAGACGAATTGTTGCATGAGCACCTTCTCTTGCCACCAACTGCGCTGACGCGCCTGCACTACGCGCTAATTGCGCACCTTTGCCAGGCTTTAATTCGACACAGTGCACAACAGTACCTAATGGCACATTGCGCAATGGCATACAGTTTCCTGATTTAACTGGAGCAGTTTCAGTCGAAATTATTTCTTGCCCAGCCTCAATACCCTTCGGAGCAATGATATAGCGTCTTTCTCCATCTTTATATAAGACAAGAGCAATATTGGCAGTCCTATTTGGATCGTATTCAATCCGCTCAACTACCGCAGGGATATCTAGTTTATTTCGTCTGAAATCAATTATACGGTAGTGCTGCTTATGTCCGCCGCCGATATGTCTTGTTGTAATCCGACCCTGGTTATTTCTCCCACCACGCTTGGTTAATTTGGTTAGTAAAGGCGCATAAGGCTTACCTTTGTAAAGACTTTCGTCCTTTACTCTAACGACAAAACGGGAACCTGGTGATGTCGGCTTTGACTTTATAATAGCCATGTTTAATATACCGTTATTAATATCTACTTATTTATGGTGTTACAAAGCTGATGTCATGCCCTTGCTTAAGTTTAACGTAGGCCTTTTTCCAATTTGAACGTTGACCCATCGTTTTTCCGAAACGTTTTTTCTTACCTTTAACGTTCAATACTTGGACTGATTCAACTTCGACATCAAACATGGTTTCAACTGCTTTTTTAATTTGTAGCTTAGTCGCTTGTTTTTTTATCCTAAAAACAAAACGGTTTGACTTCTCCGCAGCAGTCGTGCTTTTTTCAGAAATAATTGGCGCTTCTAATAGATCGCTTAATTGACTGTGACTCATGACAAACGCTCTTCAATTTTTTTGATTGCAGCTGAAGTTGCGATAGTCTTCTCTGCCGTCAGCAAAAGCACCGGACTCAGATTATCTGCCTCAATCACTTCAACATAAGGGATATTTCGCGAGGCTAACACCAAATTAATATCCATTTGATCGACAATTATCAAGATACGCTTTGCATCAATACCACTCAAAAAACTACAAAATTGCTTTGTTTTTGGCGAAGACGGCACAACGGCATCGCTGATTATTAATCTATTCTGCCTGAGCAATTCTGACAAAATGGAACGTATACCTACACGATACATCTTCTTGTTCAGCTTTTGCTCAAAATTTCGCGGTCTAGCAGCAAATGATACACCGCCAGTACGCCAGATCGGGCTTCTAGTTGAACCTGATCGCGCACGGCCTGTGCCTTTTTGACGCCACGGCTTAGTACCGCCACCACTTACATCAGACCTTGTTTTTTGTGCTTTTGTACCTGCTCTTGCTCCTGCCAGATAACGGGTAACAAGTTGATGAATTAATGTTTCGTTATAAGATTGACCGAAAACATCTTCACTAACATCAAGGTGTTTAACATTACTGCCGTTTAAAGCTGATATTTGCAAGACCATATTTTAACCTTTGTTTTTCGCTTTAACGGCGGGCGTTACTACAACATCACCACCTTTAGCACCAGGAACAGCGCCTTTAATTAATAATAAATTTCTTTCTGTATCGATAGAATGGATTACCAAATTTTGGGTAGTTCTTATTACAGCACCCAAATGTCCAGCCATCTTTTTGCCTTTAAACACTCTGCCCGGCGTCTGATTCATACCGATAGAACCCAAAACCCGGTGCGAAACAGAGTTACCGTGCGTAGCATCTTGCATATGAAAGTGATGACGCTTTATTCCACCGGCAAACCCTTTACCGATAGTACGTCCTTGCACATCGACCATTTGCCCCGGCGAAAAAATACTTACTGTTAGCTCGGAACCAACTGACAGCTCATTACCTTCGCCATCATTTAATCGAAATTCCCATAAGCCTCTACCAGCAGTCATATCAGCTTTCGCATAATGCCCCGCCATTGGCTTATTAACATGAGATGATTTTTTATCGCCAACTGCAACTTGTATTGAACGATAACCATCAATTTCGAGACTTTTAACCTGCGCAATTTTGTTGCGGTCGATTTGAAGCACGGTTACTGGCACGGAAACGCCATCCTGACCAAATACTCTGGTCATACCGCATTTTCGACCCACAAGACCTATTGACATCTGCCAATCCTTCCTATTTCTTTTAATTCAATTTAATCTGAACGTCTACACCTGCCGCCAAATCCAGCTTCATTAACGCATCAACCGTTTTATCAGTTGGCTCAACGATATCTAGCAGCCGCTTGTAGGTTCTTAATTCATATTGATCCCTGGCATCCTTATTAACATGCGGAGAAATCAATACCGTAAAACGTTCTTTTTTAGTAGGCAGGGGAATGGGACCCTTTACCTGAGCCCCTGTTCTCCTAGCGGTTTCTACTATCTCGCCAGCCGATTGGTCAATCAACTTGTGGTCGAACGATTTCAAACGGATTCTGATAGTTTGATTTGTCATATTGCTTACTCGATAATAGACGCCACAACACCCGCACCAACCGTGCGACCACCTTCGCGTATCGCGAAGCGTAAGCCGTCCTGCATCGCAATAGGTGAAATCAATGTCACTTCGACCGCAATATTATCGCCCGGCATTACCATTTCAGTCCCTTCCGGCAATTTTACAGCACCTGTTACATCTGTTGTTCTAAAGTAAAATTGCGGACGATAACCATCGAAAAACGGAGTATGCCTACCACCTTCTTCTTTGGATAAAACGTAAATCTCTGCTTTGAATTTAGAATGCGGCTTAATGGTGCCCTTATGCGCCAGTACTTGGCCACGCTCTACCTCGTCACGCTTCGTGCCTCTCAAAAGCAAACCAACGTTATCGCCAGCCTCACCTTGATCCAGCAATTTGCGGAACATTTCAACACCAGTAACAGTCGTGGAAGTCGTTGGTCGAATACCGACAATCTCAACTTCCTGACCCACCTTAATAACACCTCTTTCGATACGGCCGGTAACAACGGTTCCGCGACCAGAAATCGAGAATACGTCTTCAATCGGCATTAAAAAAGCACCATCAACCGCGCGCTCCGGCAATGGGATATAACTATCCAGCGCTTCAACCAACTTAACGATGGCAGGCACACCGATTTCGCTTTGATCGCCCTCCAACGCCTTTAAAGCCGACCCTTTAATAATAGGAGTATCGTCACCAGGGAATTCGTACATATCCAGCAATTCACGCACTTCCATCTCTACCAGCTCAAGCAACTCTGCATCATCAACCATATCGGCCTTATTCAAGAAGACGACGATATAAGGAACGCCAACCTGTCTTGATAATAGAATGTGCTCCCGAGTTTGCGGCATTGGACCGTCCGCTGCAGAAACAACCAGAATCGCACCATCCATCTGCGCGGCACCGGTAATCATATTTTTTACGTAGTCAGCATGGCCCGGACAGTCAACGTGCGCATAATGTCGCAAAGAGGACTGATATTCCACGTGTGAAGTCGCAATCGTAATACCACGCGCGCGCTCTTCAGGCGCATTGTCAATTTGATCGAACGCTTTAACTTCACCACCCTGTAATTCCGCCATCACCTTGGTTAAGGCGGCTGTCAAAGTTGTTTTGCCATGGTCAACGTGCCCAATGGTGCCAACGTTGACATGCGGCTTAGTACGTGTAAATTTTTCTTTAGCCATGACTCAATACCTTTTTGTTACATTCAAATTATGATTCTAAATTAACCGTTTCTGCCAATCGATGCAGGCACTTCACTGTATTTTTCAAACTGCATACTGTATGTAGCGCGCCCTTGTGTTGCCGAACGCAAATCAGTTGCATAACCGAACATTTCCGCCAACGGCACCTCACAACTAATGGTTTTCCCCGCTGGCGCGTCACCCATGCCTTGTATGACGCCACGACGCCTATTAATATCGCCGACCACATCACCCATATAATCCTCCGGCGTAATGATTTCCACCTTCATGATGGGTTCAAGAAGTACCGGATTAGCTTTTCCCGCACCTTCTCTAAAACACATTGAGCCGGCGATTTTGAAAGCCATTTCGCTCGAATCAACATCGTGATACGAACCATCGTACAAACTCACCTTCACATCCACAACGGGATAACCGGCAATTATACCACTTTTTAGCTGTTCCTGAACCCCTTTATCGACCGCCGGTATAAATTCTTTTGGTACCGCACCGCCGACGACCTCATTAACAAATTCGTAACCAGAACCTCTTTCCTTGGGCTCGATACGCAACCAGACATGACCGTATTGCCCACGACCTCCTGATTGTCTGATAAATTTACCTTCCTGCTCGACAATAGAACGGACGGTTTCCCGATAAGCAACTTGCGGCGCACCAACACTAGCGCCTACATTGAACTCTCTTTTCATCCGGTCAACGATAATTTCCAGATGCAACTCTCCCATTCCGGAAATTATAATTTGTCCGGATTCTTCATCCGTACGCACACGAAAAGACGGATCTTCCTGCGCTAACTTCCCTAAAGCAATCGCCATTTTGTCCTGATCCACCTTGGTTTTTGGCTCAACCGCCACAGATATAACCGGCTCAGGAAACTCCATTCGCTCCAGGATAATGACGTCACCAGGGTCGCAAAGCGTATCCCCTGTCGTCACCTCTTTTAATCCGATTGCCGCCGCTATATCGCCGGCGCAAACTACTTTTACCTCTTCCCGGCTGTTGGCATGCATCTGAACGATACGCCCAATGCGTTCCTTTTTTTTCTTTAGCGGGTTATAAACGACATCTCCAGACTTCAAAACCCCTGAATACACCCTAAAAAATGTCAACGCTCCGACAAAAGGGTCTGTCGCAATCTTAAACGCTAATGAAGCAAACGGCTTACCATCCGATGCAACCCGCTCAGCTTCAGTTTCGCCGTCGTCCAGCAAACCTTTAACCGCCTTTATATCGACGGGCGACGGCAAATACTCAATGACCGCATCCAGCATTGACTGAACACCTTTATTTCTAAAAGCAGAACCGCAAAATGTCGGAACCAATTGATTTGCTATCGTTAATTTTCTTATAGCAAACCGCACCTCTTCTTCAGTCAGATCACCTTCTTCAAGGTATTTGCCGGTTAACTCTTCACTAGCATCCGCCGCCGCTTCTACTAAACGCTCGCGCCACTCTTGGCATTGCACCAGCATACCTTTGGGCACCTCTTTTTCTTGAAAAGTCATACCCATAGAGGATTCATCCCAGTAGACGGCTTTCATCTTAATAAGATCTACAATGCCATCGAAATAATCCTCAGCACCGATAGGAATCTGCATTACCACCGGCTTTCCGCCCAAACGACTCTCTATCTGCTTAATAACACGAAAAAAATCCGCACCGGACCTATCCATCTTATTAATAAACGCTAGACGGGGGACATGATATTTATTCGCCTGCCGCCAAACCGTTTCCGATTGAGGCTCAACCCCACCAACCGCGCAAAATACCGCGCAAGCGCCATCAAGAACTCTTAAGGAGCGCTCTACCTCAATTGTAAAATCAACATGCCCAGGCGTATCAATGATATTAATTCGATGCTGCGGGAATTGGCCGTCCATACCACTCCAAAAACAGGTTGTTGCAGCAGAGGTAATCGTAATCCCTCTTTCCTGCTCCTGCTCCATCCAATCCATGATCGCCGCGCCATCATGCACTTCACCAAGCTTGTGCGATACACCCGTGTAATACAGAATCCGTTCTGTAATTGTGGTCTTGCCGGCATCTATATGAGCCATTATCCCGATATTTCGGTAACGCTCTATTGGAGTCTTTCTAACCACCGAAACAAAACCAAGCTTTCTCTATTTCTCGATTACCACCGGTAATGTGAGAACGCTTTATTCGCCTCCGCCATACGATGAGTATCTTCCCGTTTCTTTGCTGCAGCACCACGACTTTCAAACGCATCCAGCAATTCACCCGCCAATTTAGAAGACATTCTTCTTTCATTGCGCTTGTGCGCAGCATCAATCAGCCAACGCATAGCCAAAGCAACGCGTCTTGATGGTCGAACCTCTACCGGCACCTGGTATGTAGCACCGCCGACACGACGCGATTTCACCTCTACGCGAGGTTGAACATTCTCTAATGCTTTCGATAATATCTCGAGCGGCTCGTTATGACCTTTCTTTTCAATAACATCCAAAGCGCCGTAAACAATGCTTTCCGCTATCGACTTTTTTCCGCTCTCCATGATCATGTTCATGAATTTAGTCAGCATCGTGCTGCCATATCGCGGATCCGGAATGATTTCTCTTTTAGTAGCGACTCTTCTTCTTGACATTGTTCACCAAAATCTTATTTACCTTTTGGGCGCTTTGTTCCATATTTAGAACGTCCGCACTTCCTGTTATTAACGCCTGAAGCATCAAGACTACCACGAACAACGTGATAACGAACGCCAGGCAAATCTTTTACCCGCCCACCCCGTATTAATACTACCGAGTGCTCTTGCAAGTTGTGCCCTTCACCACCAATATAGCTACTAACCTCTGATCCGTTGGTAAGCCGTACCCTAGCCACTTTTCGAAGTGCTGAGTTCGGCTTTTTTGGCGTCGTAGTATAAACGCGCGTACAAACGCCCCTGCGCTGCGGACATGCCTCCAAAGCAGGCACATTGCTTTTTTCTACTTTCTTTGTGCGCGGCTTACGAACCAATTGGTTGATCGTGGCCATATTTTATAAACTCCAATTTTTCAGTTAAGTGTTTAATAACTTTGCAATTCTAAATTCTCAACGGCTCGCCGCTATTCAACTCTATTGCAAAACACTTAGGTCATGTGAGCAGAGCATGATACTTGGTAACCAGATTGAGGTCAAGCTGATTTTTTAGAATCCTGCCCCTTAATTATTTAATGCTTGCTTTAAGGCTTCTTCGACCTCGTCAACATCGACTCCTTGGCTAATCTCATTGTCATCGACGTACTCTTGCATGGCGTCATTTTTTCTGCTTTCATGATAAGCAAGCCCGGTTCCCGCCGGTATTAATCGGCCAACAATGACATTCTCTTTCAGCCCCAACAGACTGTCGCCAAGACCTCGCACCGCAGCATCCGTTAAAACCCGGGTGGTTTCCTGGAAGGATGCTGCAGAAATAAACGATTCTGTCGCCAAAGATGCCTTGGTTATACCTAATAAAATAGACTCGTAGGTAGCCGACTTTTTGCCTTCGGCTTCCACTTTATCATTTTCCTCTCTGAGAACGGTGCGCTCAACCTGATCGCCTTTCAAGAAAGAAGTGTCACCCGGATCGGTTATTTCCACTTTTCTCAGCATTTGCCGAATGATCGCTTCAATATGCTTGTCATTAATTTTTACACCCTGTAAGCGATAAACGTCTTGAATTTCTTTAACCAGATAATTCGCCAAGTCCTCAATGCCTCGCAGCCTTAATATGTCATGCGGGGTAAGTTCGCCCTCAGCAATGGTTTCGCCTTTTTCCACATATTCGCCTTCAAACACGGTAATATGGCGCCATTTTGATATCAGCGTTTCCACCTGCTCTCCGGAAGAATCGGTAATAATGACTCTCTGTTTGCCTTTGGTTTCTTTGCCGAACGATACGGTCCCGCTAGTTTCCGCCAAAATCGCCGGATCTTTGGTTTTACGGGCCTCAAACAAATCGGCGACACGCGGTAAACCACCGGTAATATCTCTGGTTTTACTGGATTCTTGCGGAATCCGCGCCAATACGTCGCCAACTTTTACTTCGCCGCCGTCTTTAATACCGACAATAGCGCCGGTTGGCAAGAAATACTGCGCCGGTATCTCGGTTCCTGGCAGATAAATAGGATCACCGTTACTACTCAGTAATTTAACCATTGGGCGTAACTCTTTGCCTGCGCTACCTCGTTGTTTTGGATCAATAACAACCATGGAACTCAACCCTGTGACTTCGTCCGATTGTTTCTGTACGGTAACCCCATCGACGAAATGAATCATTTCGACAACGCCGTCTACCTCGGTAATAACCGGGTGAGTGTGTGGATCCCAGGTAACGATAATATCGCCAGGGTTGACTTTATCGCCTTCTTTTACCGACAACACAGCACCATAAGGTATTTTATACCGTTCGCGTTCGCGCCCGTATTCGTCCACGACACCAACTTCGCCAGACCTTGAAACGGCAATCAAATTGCCTTCCCTATTAATAACGGATTTCAAGTTGTTTAAGCGCAACGTTCCTGCCGATTTAACTTGCACGTTACTAATTGCAGCCGATCTGGATGCTGCACCACCGATGTGGAAAGTACGCATGGTTAATTGGGTACCCGGTTCGCCGATAGACTGTGCAGCGATAACACCGACTGCCTCGCCGACATTAACTAAATGACCACGACCTAAATCGCGGCCATAGCATGAAACACAAACGCCATGTCGGTTTTCACACGTAATGATGGAACGCACTAAGACTTGGTCTACGCTGTTTTTATCCAACACGGAAACCCAATGCTCATCCAACAAGGTACCTTTGGATACAATGATTTTTTCACCGCTCGCATCCGTAATGTCTTCGGCGGCAATCCGGCCCAAGACCCGTTCCGATAAAGGTTCTACAACATCGCCGCCTTCAATAATCGGAGTCATAATTAAGCCATTAACGGTACCGCAGTCATCACCAATAATGACCAGATCTTGCGCCACGTCTACCAAACGACGCGTTAAATAACCGGAGTTTGCTGTTTTTAATGCAGTATCCGCTAAACCTTTGCGGGCGCCATGCGTCGAAATAAAGTACTGGAGCACGTCCAGTCCTTCTCTAAAATTTGCCGTGATGGGCGTTTCAATAATGGAACCGTCCGGCTTGGCCATCAAACCGCGCATACCCGCCAACTGACGTATCTGCGCCGCAGAACCCCGTGCACCGGATTCCGCCATCATAAAAATTGAGTTAAACGACTTTTGCTTAACCGTATGCCCTTCCGCATTAATCACCGATTCTTCGCCCAAACCGTCCATCATGACCTTGGCAACTTGATCGTTGGCATGAGACCAGATATCCACAACCTTATTGTAACGTTCGCCATCTGTTACCAAACCGGATGCATACTGAGCCTGGATTTCACTGACTTCGGCCTCGGCAGATTTAATAATATCGATTTTTTTGCCGGGTATTACCATATCATCAATACCGAACGACACACCTGATATAGTGGCGTACCGAAAGCCCAGATACATGATTTGGTCAGCCAGTACAACGGTATCTTTATTGCCCAAATGCCGGTAACTGTAATTAACCAGCCGGGATATATTCTTTTTGGTCATATCGCAGTTGACCAATTCGAACGGCATGAAATCCGGCATAACCTCCCAAATTAACGCCCGGCCGACTGTCGTATGAGCGCGATAGGTTTTTTGCTCAATTTCACCGTTGTCGTTTTTGACTTTTTCAGTAACCCGCAACTGTATCTTGGTCTGCAGTTCTACAGTTTTCGCCATCAAGGCTTTATGAATTTCACCGATATCGATAAAAATACTGCCGTCGCCTTTGGAATTAACTTTTTCTCGGCTGATGTAGTAAAGACCCAATACCACATCTTGCGACGGATTGATAACCGGTTCGCCATTCGCCGGCGACAGAATATTGTTGGTCGCCATCATTAATGTGCGCGCTTCCAATTGCGCTTCGATGGAAAGCGGAATATGCACCGCCATCTGGTCGCCGTCGAAGTCAGCGTTAAATGCGCTACAAACCAGAGGATGCAATTGGATAGCTTTACCTTCGATCAGAATCGGCTCAAACGCCTGAATACCCAGACGATGCAAAGTCGGCGCACGGTTCAATAACACCGGATGTTCACGGATAACTTCCTCCAGGATATCCCATACTTCGTGACCTTCACGCTCCACCATTTTTTTGGCCGCCTTAATGGTCGTTGCCAAACCGCGAAACTGCAACTTGCTAAAAATAAACGGCTTAAATAATTCGAGCGCCATTTTTTTAGGCAAGCCGCACTGATGCAACCTTAAGGTTGGTCCCACCACGATCACAGAACGGCCTGAATAATCGACCCGTTTACCCAATAAATTCTGACGGAACCGGCCTTGCTTGCCTTTTATCATATCCGCTAACGACTTGAGCGGTCGGCGATTAGTACCAGTGATTGCCCTGCCCCTGCGACCATTGTCAAGCAAGGCATCCACTGACTCCTGGAGCATACGCTTTTCGTTGCGGACAATAATATCCGGCGCACTTAAATCGAGCAGACGATTCAAACGGTTATTTCGATTAATAACCCGGCGGTATAGATCGTTTAAGTCGGAGGTGGCAAAACGTCCGCCATCTAAGGGCACCAGTGGTCTTAATTCCGGCGGCAATACCGGTAATACCTTCAAAACCATCCATTCCGGACGGTTTTTGGATGTCAACAACGCATCCATAACTTTCAGGCGCTTGGATATTTTTTTTATTTTGGTTTCTGAATTGGTCTCGCTGATTTCTTTGCGAAGCACTTCGACTTCTTCTTTCAGATCGATCGCTTTTAACAATTCATAAATGGCTTCCGCACCCATTTTTGCCGTGAAGTCATCGCCATACTGCTCTACAGCATCCAGATATTCGTCATCCGTTAATAGGAGACCTTTATTGAGCGGCGTGGTGCCGGGATCCAGAATAACGAAAGATTCGAAATAAAGAACGCGCTCGATTTCCCGAAGAGTCATGTCCAGCAGCAAGGCAATACGGGAAGGCAACGACTTCAAAAACCAAATATGGGCGACAGGACTGGCCAGATCGATGTGCCCCATGCGTTCACGGCGGACTTTTGAGAGCGTAACTTCTACTCCGCATTTTTCGCAGATAACGCCGCGATGCTTCAAACGCTTATATTTGCCGCACAGACATTCGTAATCGCTGACCGGACCAAAAATTTTGGCGCAAAACAAGCCGTCCCGTTCCGGTTTAAAGGTACGGTAATTAATGGTTTCGGGCTTTTTAACTTCGCCGTAAGACCAGGAGCGAATCATGTCCGGCGAGGCCAAGCCGATACGTATACCATCGAAATCATTGGAACGGCCTTGGCGTTTTAAGAAATTCATTAAATCTTTCAAGATTTTATCCTCTTTTAAATAATATCTGGACGATTCCTAAACAAAACTGTCGGTACGTTTTTGTCTATGGAAATCAGTCCCGCTCCAGCTCAATATTTACAGCCAGCGAGCGGATTTCTTTAATCAGCACATTAAACGATTCCGGCATTCCGGCTTCCATTTTATGATCGCCGTCAACGATATTTTTATACATGCGCGTTCTGCCGGTGACATCATCAGACTTAACCGTCAGCATTTCCTGCAAAGTATAGGCCGCGCCGTAAGCTTCTAATGCCCATACTTCCATCTCGCCGAAGCGCTGGCCGCCAAACTGAGCCTTTCCACCTAACGGCTGCTGGGTAACCAGACTATACGGACCAGTGGAACGGGCGTGCATCTTGTCATCAACCAAGTGATTCAATTTCAGCATATACATGTAGCCCACCGTTACCTTGCGCTCGAACGGCTCACCGGTCATGCCATCGTATAATGTGATTTGTCCGCTTTCGGGCAAATCGGCCAAGCGTAGCATGGCGCGGATTTCATCCTCGCTAGCACCATCGAAGACCGGCGTTGCCATTGGAACGCCTTCCATCAGGTTACGCGCCAACTCAACTATTTCTTCATCGGAGAATGAATCCAGGTTTTCTTTTCTGCCACTACTGTTATAAATTTTCTCGAGAAAGCCTCTGATTTCATTAACTTTGGCTCTCGCTTCCAGCATTTTACCGATTTTGATGCCCAAGCCTTTAGCAGCCCAGCCAAGGTGAGTTTCCAACACCTGACCCACGTTCATCCGCGAAGGCACACCTAAGGGATTCAACACGATATCAACCGGTTGACCATCGGCTGCGTAAGGCATATCTTCTACCGGCCGGATCATGGAGATGACACCTTTATTACCATGCCGTCCAGCCATCTTGTCGCCCGACTGGATCCGCCGCTTAACAGCAAGATAGACTTTGACCATCTTTAACACGCCTGGCGGCAAATCATCGCCCATCGTGATTTTTTTCTTTTTCTGTTCGAATTTTTCATCGAATGCTTTCCGCTGTTGTTCAACCTGTACCGCTACGGCTTCCAGTTGGACATTCAGGTCTTCGTCTTTCATTTTGATCTTCAACCACTCGGAATGTTTTAAACCATCCAAATAGCCCTGATCGATGACAGACCCAGATTTTAGCTGTCCAGGACCCGACTTCGCCTCTTTACCTATTAATAAAGTGGCGACCCGGTCAAAAATATCACCCTCTAAAATTTTTAGCTGGTCATCCAAGTCTTTCCGGTAGCGTTTAACCTCTTGGTCTTCAATATCGAGTGCGCGCTTGTCTTTTTTAACGCCATCGCGGGTAAATACCTGCACATCGATAACGGTTCCTTCAATACTGCTGGGCACACGCAAGGAAGTATCTTTCACATCCGCCGCTTTTTCACCGAATATGGCACGCAGCAGTTTTTCTTCCGGCGTTAATTGGGTCTCGCCTTTCGGGGTAACTTTACCCACCAATATATCGCCGCCCTTAACTTCGGCGCCGACATAAACGATGCCGGATTCATCCAATTTGGACAAAGCCTCTTCGCTGACATTCGGAATATCAGCGGTAATTTCCTCTGGGCTGTGTTTGGTGTCGCGGGCGACACAGGTTTTTTCTTCGATATGAATCGACGTAAAGCGGTCGTCGCGGACTACACGTTCAGACACCAGGATGGAGTCTTCGAAGTTATAACCATTCCACGGCATAAACGCCACCAGCATATTTTGGCCTAAAGCCAACTCACCCATATCCGTCGATGGACCGTCTGCCAATATATCGCCGGCATTAACGATGTCGCCTTTTTTCACCAGCGGTTTTTGATTAATACAGGTATTTTGGTTCGATCGGGTATATTTGGTCAGGTTATAAATATCCACACCTGGAGTTCCCGTTTCTGTCTCCGTATCGTTTACGCGCACCACAATTCGCGCCGCATCCACCGCTTCAATCCGTCCGCCGCGTTGCGCCACAACCGTTACGCCGGAGTCCTTGGCGACAGCTCTTTCCATGCCGGTACCTACCAACGGCTTTTCCGAGCGCAATGTCGGCACTGCCTGCCGCTGCATGTTGGAACCCATTAACGCCCGGTTAGCGTCATCATGTTCAAGGAAAGGAATAATGGACGCCGCAACCGAGACGATTTGTTTTGACGACACGTCCATATACTGTACGGTATCGGACATTGCCAGGGTAAATTCGTCTTTATACCGGCATGACACCAAACCTTCTTTTAATTTGCCATCCTTATCAACCGGCACACTGGCCTGGGCGATAACGAATTCGCCTTCTTCAATGGCCGATAGATAATCAACCTGATCCGTTACCTGTCCGGCGACAACCTTGCGGTAAGGTGTTTCCAAGAAGCCGTAACTGTTGGTTCTGGCGTATACGGATAATGAGTTTATTAATCCGATATTCGGACCTTCCGGCGTTTCGATTGGACACACCCGCCCGTAGTGAGTCGCATGCACGTCACGCACCTCGAATCCGGCGCGCTCTCTCGCCAAACCGCCAGGACCCAGCGCAGAAACGCGACGCTTGTGCGTAACTTGCGACAATGGATTGCTCTGATCCATGAATTGCGATAACTGGCTGGAACCGAAAAATTCTTTGACTGCTGCGGAAACCGGCTTCGCATTAATAATTTCCTGCGGCATCAAGCCTTCGGAATCGGCTAGAGTAAGCCGCTCTTTGACCGCCCGCTCGACTCTCACCAAACCGACACGGAACTGATTCTCTATCATTTCCCCAACAGAACGCACCCGGCGGTTACCTAAGTGATCGATATCATCGACATTGCCGTCGCCGTTGCGGATATTAATTAACTCCTTTAATACATCAATAATATCGTCATTGGTCAAAGTGCCGGTTCCGGTGATTTCCTGCCGTCCTAAGCGCCGGTTGAATTTCATTCTGCCGACGGTAGACAGGTCGTATCTTTCGTCGGTAAAAAACAGATTTTGGAACAAGTTTTCCGCTGATTCTTTGGTCGGCGGTTCGCCAGGACGCATCATCCGATAGATTTCTACCAAAGCCTCCAGGGTATTGGTAGTCGGATCCAGACGCATGGCATTGGAGATGTAAGGCCCGTTATCCAGATCATTAACAAACAAGGTATTGATTTCGGTAATGCCGCACTCTACACAGCGATCCAATATGGATTCGGTCAGTTCATCATTCACTTTTGCCACAATTTCGCCCGTATTGGGATCGATTAGATTGTGGCCAATGATTTTGCCGATTAAATATTCTTTGGGGACTTCAACCTCGGTAAGCCCATGTTTTTCCATTTCACGAATGTGTTTGGCGGTAATACGACGACCTTCTTCGACCAGCACTTTTCCGTCCGCTGCCTTAATATCAAATGCCGCAATTTCACCACGCATCCGGTCCGGAATAATATGAAACATGCATTTTTCAGCCGTTATTGTGAAATGATTGGTATCGAAGAAAATTTTGATCATTTCTTCGTTATCGTAACCCAGCACTCTGAGCAGAATGGTCGCCGGAATTTTCCGGCGGCGGTCTATCCGGAAATAGACGCAATCTTTGTGATCAAATTCGAAATCCAGCCAGGATCCCCTGTAAGGAATAACACGCGCATTGAACAGCAACTTGCCGGATGAGTGGGTTTTGCCTTTGTCGTGATCGAAGAACACACCCGGAGAACGGTGTAACTGAGATACCACTACACGCTCGGTGCCATTAATAACAAAGGTGCCGTTCTCAGTCATTAAAGGCAATTCACCCATGAACACTTCCTGCTCGCGGATGTCCTTTACAACTTTGGCGGTAACCGGCGATTCTTTATCATAAATCACCAATCGCACTAACACGCGCAGAGGGGCTGCAAACGTCGCGCCGCGTTGCTGGCACTCTCTTACATCAAAAGTCGGCTCGCCTAACCGGTAGCTGATGTACTCTAAAGCCGCATAACCGGAGTGGCTTTCGATAGGGAATACACTGCTGAAAGCAGCGTGCAAGCCTTTATCAGCCCGTTGCGCAGACTCGATTTCGGCCTGCAAAAATTCAGCATAGGAGTTGAGCTGGGTAGCCAGCAGATAGGGTACCTCCAATACCTCGGTACTTTTCCCAAAATTATTACGGATGCGCTTTTTTTCTGTAAAAGAGTAGGACATAATGCTTCCAAACCTTTTTGCTATTAATGATTTTTGCCGACTGTATTCATACAAGCAGCAAAAGGCCGGTGGCTTTCGCCACCGACCGTCTTTTTGATATTAATGGTTATAATAACCGTGCCGCATTAGGCCTTTATTTAATATCGACAGTTGCGCCTGCCTCCAGCAGTTGCTTTTTAATGTCTTCGGCTTCCGCTTTGGAAACACCTTCTTTCAGCGTGGTCGGCACACCTTCCACGGCGTCTTTGGCTTCTTTTAATCCCAAACCGGTAATGGTGCGAACCGCTTTAATAACAGCAACTTTGTTGTCGCCGAAACCGGTCATGATGACATTAAACTCGGTTTGTTCTTCAACCTCCGCAGCTGCACCGCCAGCAGCCGGCACAGCCACTGCAACCGTTGCCGCAGAGACGCCGAATTTTTCTTCAAATGCTGAAATTAAATCTACAATTTCCATGACAGTCATACCAGCGACTGCTTCCAGGATTTCTTCTTTTCCGATTGCCATTATTTTTCCTCAAAAATCTTTGTATTAACTGGTTATAAAATTGCCGCTTATGCAGCTTCTTTTTGATCTCTGACCGCAGCCAATGTACGCGCCAATTTTTCGACCGGTGCTTTCATGACAGACATCAACAGACTGATACCTTGATCGCGAGTCGGCAATCGCGCCAATCGCGCCAATTCCGATCCGCCGTAAGATTGGCCGCCGATGGCAACCACTTTAGCAATCAGCTTGTCATTGGTCTTGGCGAAATCATTAATCAAACGCGCTGCCGACCCCGGATCTTCCATTGAGAACGCCAGCAAGAGCGGGCCTACCAGACCATCCTGCATACATTCGAATTCGGTTCCGGCAACCGCTCGTTTAGCCAGTGTGTTTTTTACCACGCGCAAATAAACACCGGTTTCCCTGGCGGTTTTACGAAGCTCTGTAAGCTGTGAAACTGTCAGTCCGCGGTATTCAGCTGCAACGGCAGAATGGGCAGTAGCGGCGTACTTGGATACTTCTTCGACGACCTCTTTTTTAGCCCCTAAAGTTAATGCCACAAATAACCTCCGTTATTCTCTGAACATCAGTGTTATTAATCATATCCTGACGGATACCCCTAGTACGGCGCCAGACTTAAAAGTTCTGAATACCGTCTGCGCAGGACATATTAAGCCTTCCGGCACCTGCGGTCTTTGACGGCTACCGACCAAGCGGTAACCCAAAGTTCGTTTCTTCTTTAACCTGCCAGTCCAGTCAGATCTAGGCTAAGACCGGGGCCCATGGTTGAAGAAAGTGTTATTCTTTTAATGTATGCGCCCTTCGCCGCCGTCGGCTTCGCTTTTTTCAAATCGGCAATTAATGCTTCAAGATTGCATTGGATAGCATCGACATCGAAAGTAATTTTGCCTAAAGTACAATGAATAATGCCAGCCTTGTCGGTACGGTAGCGCACCTGCCCGGATTTGGCGTTTTTCACAGCCGTCGCCACATCTGCCGTCACGGTACCTACTTTCGGATTGGGCATTAATCCTCTGGGACCCAGTATTTGACCCAATTGACCGACGACACGCATAGCATCCGGTGAGGCGATTACAACATCAAAATTCATTTCGCCTTTTTTGACGGCATCCCCTAAATCATCCATGCCTACGATATCGGCGCCGGCAGCTTTCGCGGCTTCGACATTAGGACCTTGAGTAAACACGGCAACCCGCACCGTTTTACCGGTACCATGAGGCAAAACGGTAGCGCCACGGACGTTCTGATCGGATTTACGCGGATCTACGCCCAAATTTACACTGACATCGATGGCTTCAACAAATTTCGGCGTGGCGAATTCTTTTAATAACTGGACCGCCTCAGCTACTTGATATTGTTTGTTACGGTCAACTTTAGACCGGATTAATGTTGCTTTTTTTGTCAACTTAGCCATTACAATCCCTCCACATCCAAGCCCATGCTACGGGCGCTGCCCGCAATAGTTTTTACCGCCGCCTCTAAACTGGCTGCATTAAGATCGGGCATTTTGGTTTTGGCGATTTCTTCCAATTGCGCAACGGTAACTTTGCCTACTTTTTTGGTATTAGGATTGCTGCTGCCGCTTTTTAAACCGATTGCTTTCTTAAGCAATATGCTGGCGGGCGGTGTTTTGGTGATAAAGGTAAAGCTTTTATCGGTGTATACCGTAATTACAACCGGCAAAGGCAAGCCTTTTTCCACATCTTGCGTTTTTGCGTTGAATGCTTTACAAAATTCCATGATATTAACGCCGCGCTGACCGAGAGCCGGACCGACAGGCGGACTGGGATTGGCCTCACCGGCCTTAACCTGCAACTTAATGTATGCAGCGATTTTTTTTGCCATAAGTTTCTCCAGTATGGGTGCAAACGCCTTTCAGCTCCCCTTAGACACAAAAATCCCTACCTTAACAAGATAGGGACCTACTACTTTAGTTATTAATTATTTGACTAATAACTTAAATTTTTTCCACTTGCCCAAAAGCCAATTCAACGGCAGTTGAGCGGCCAAAGATAAGCACAGAAATTTTCAGCTTGTTTTTTTCGTAGTTAATTTCTTCGACTACGCCATTAAAATCTTTAAACGGACCATCGATCACACGCACCACTTCGCCCGCTTCAAATAAGATTTTCGGTCTCGGCTTATTAACACCTTCCTCGACTCTATTGAGAATGGCCCTGGCTTCTTTTTCAGAGATCGGCGCCGGTTTATCGGAGGTGCCGCCGATAAAACCAAGCACTTTCGGGGTGTCTTTTACCAAATGCCATGTTTCATCGGTCAACTCCATTTGCACCAACACATAGCCGGGAAAAAATTTCCGCTCGCTTTTGCGTTGCTGCCCCATGCGCATTTCCACAACTTCTTCTGTCGGGATCAGGATTTTGCCGAACATGACACCCAATCCTTCTCGCTCTATTCTTTCTTCAAGCGACTGCTTTACTTTTGCCTCAAAATTCGAGTAGGCGTGAACCACATACCAACGCAACGCCATTGTCTTACCCGCCTTGTCCTGTCAAAAGCTGCACACCCTTGAATAAAACCATATCCAGCAACCACAGTATCAAGCCAACGGTAAACACCATAGCAAATACCAGCATGGTGGTGCGGGTGGTTTCGTCGCGCGTAGGCCATACGACTTTTCTGACTTCCTGCTTGGATTCGAGAAAAAACGCCCACGTATCTCGCCCCAATTGCGTCGTCAGCATTAAGCCGAAAACCACAATCGCAGCGACTAGCAAACCGATAACACGATACAACAGCGGCAGTTCAGAAAAATAATAAAAAGCGAAAACTGCTGCAATCCCGAGCAATGCCGAGAATACATATTTAACAATATCAAAAACCGGGGTTTGCGCTTCCGCTTGTGTACTCATGAATTATTAATGATGATTGTGGACAAATTATTTGGCTGTCTGGGTGGCAGGCCAGGAGGGTCTCGAACCCCCAACCAACGGTTTTGGAGACCGCCATTCTACCAATTGAACTACTGACCTGTATCAGACTAACCCAAAGAACACGTGATTATAATATTAATAACAAGATTATTCAATTATTTATCATTACAATCAATAAAATCACAAACCCTTAATATAGCATGGAGCCATAACCTCTATTGAATCATGCTCTGCAAGGCTTATATATCAAGGATTTTGTATTTATAAATTTTATTGTTACCCCCAATGTTACCCCTTTTAAATCGGTGCTGCCCCTAGTTCGGCACAAAAAAAACCCGCCGTTAAGCGGGCTTGTTAAGTTGATTTCATTTATCTTGTCCCTGGCTTCCAATTAAGCGGGTCTAGCTCGTCCCCAAACTCATCCACTGTCTTTGGCTTGCTTTCCTGCGTCGGGATCGCGCCTGCCACATATTCAGCCGCACTAAATGAATCGTAAGCCCTATCAACATCAACATTACCAAGCCCAGACATCGGGGAAATCGCTATTGATGCAAGCCCTAATGCAGCCGCGCCAACGCCTTTAACTGTCTACGCTGAACAGCCCATCAACCCAACCGCCATAAAAAATAATAATTTTATCTTTTCATCACCTTATCAGTAAATTTAATTTCGTAAACGCCACTTGATCCCTTGTCGGCGGTACTTCAATATGACCGCCGAAATTTAATTTCGTAAACGCCACTTGATCCTATTTTAAAACTATCGCCTTCTTTAAGCGTGACGCTCTGTCCTATGTCTAATTGCACCAAAGCCGCATATTGGGTAAGCGTAATGTTCGGCGACAATTAGCCTGTCCGGTTTGACGACAACTATCTTGACCGGTTGACCGATACCAAGGAAAACAGTGATTTTCACTTTTATGGGGAACTCACTCTTGCCTGGAAAACGTATCACTCGAC
>Ga0194120_10000517_pt1 | contig 72789 bp, 66 predicted proteins | sample TA2MahCa65mmetaG_FD_148642 | JGI IMG/M metagenome (GOLD analysis project Ga0194120, IMG submission 148642) | Freshwater microbial communities from Lake Tanganyika, Tanzania - TA2015019 Mahale Deep Cast 65m | ecosystem: Environmental > Aquatic > Freshwater > Lake | place: Tanzania: Lake...
GGCGTAACGCAAGTCATGGCCGGGACGATCGGCCACAAAGGTGATGAGATCGCGGTGCGGTCCGGCCTTGCGCGGACGAAATTCATCCATCATATTGCAAATTGTCTCCACCAAATCGATATTGCGCCACTCATTGCGGGCCCCGACGCTGTAAGATTCACCGATCTTGCCCTCGCGCGCTACAAGCACCAGCGCCGCGACGTGATCCTCGACATAGAGCCAGTCGCGGATGTTTTCGCCCTGACCATAGACCGGAAGTTGTTTCTCCTCGATGGCATTAATGATGGTGATCGGAATAAGCTTCTCAGGAAAATGATAGGGGCCATAATTGTTCGAACAATTAGTGATGATCGTCGGCAAGCCATACGTGTGGCGCCAAGCGCGCACTAGATGGTCGGAACCGGCCTTGGAGGCCGAATAGGGGGAGTTTGGCGCATAGGGCGACTCCTCGTTGAACAGCCCGGTCTCGCCGAGCGCGCCGTAAACTTCATCCGTCGAAACATGGATGAAACGGAAAGCGCTGGCGAGATCGCGTTCGAGTTGGCGCCAATAGTCGAGTGCGGCTTCTAGCATGACAAAGGTGCCGACAACATTCGTTTCGATGAAGGCCGCCGGACCGTCGATTGAGCGATCGACATGGCTCTCGGCGGCAAGATGCATGACGATATCGGGTTGAAACGCTGCGAAGGCGCGTGCGACAGCCTTGCGATCACAAATATCCGTACGCTCGAAGGAGAAACGTGGATTATCGGCGATTGGCTGCAAGGAAGCTAAGTGTCCGGCATAGGTCAATTTATCCAAGACAAGGATCTGGTTAGCGCTATCACGGATAAGGCCGCGCGCGAGGGCGGATCCGATGAAGCCGGCGCCTCCAGTTATCATAACGCGCATTGATTTTCCTGGTTGATCCGATGCAATTGGCAAAGAAGAAATTCCGCAGTTTGCCGCTAACTTTCTATCCCCTTTTTAGAGTGGTTTCGATGCTTGGCGATTTGAGGGGCGGCCGCCACAATTCTGGATGACTTCGGGAGTTGGCAAATAGGCGCTTCGGAAGAAGCATCCGCGGTTACCATTATTCGTGCCGATTCTTTAGTGAGCTTCTTTAAGGGGGCGATCAGTTTAAAATGCACCCATTGCAAGGTTCCGAAGATCGGCAGGTAGCTACCGACAGTGGACGAGCGCAATGCGGATAACATCCACTCACCTCGCCTGGGCTGTTTTCCGGTAATTTCCGCTTCCGGTCGGGTACCAACTTCCCAGGCGATCGGACCGGCGAGCCGTGACGGCTGTTCCTCACGAGGACCGCTCTGGTGGGACCGTCGTCCAGGACCGTGCCGTCACCGAGCTCGGTCCACGCTCTCGCCGCGTCGTCGTATCGGCGCGGACGAGCGCCATCGTCCCCACAAAAAATTCTGCCTGACAGTTGGTCACCATATGGTCACCGGACCCCTCTGAGAGCTAACTGTGAAGGACGCACCGCTTTGATTTTATTGGTGAGCGCGCCGGGGCTCGAACCCGGGACCCCCTGATTAAAAGTCAGGTGCTCTACCGACTGAGCTACGCGCTCGCTCCAGAAGCGGCGGGCGAGGCCGCCGAAGTCGACTGAGCGGGTCGGTCCGTTCGGCCGCGCGGGGTCTATCCCCGCGTTTTGCGATCAACTACCGGCGGGCAGGGAGCCGGTCAACCCCTGGCGATCGCGCGGCGCCTACGCCGTTAGCTTGGCGAAAAGCGCCACCGCGCCGAAGATTATGGCGGAAACCACCGTTGTTATCGCCGCTTTTTTCAAGAGATCGGGCGAGGCTGGAGCGCCCCGATCGGCGCCTTCGGGAAGCTCTTCCTCGGCTTCTTCGGATGAGCGGACGCCGAGCGGCAGCACGGCGAACAGCACGATCCACCAGATCGTCAGGTAGATCGCCGCCGCCAGCGGTAGTGAAAAGGGCATCAGGCCTGCTCGAGTTCGATCAGCGCGCCGGAGAAATCTTTCGGGTGCAGAAAGAGCACCGGCTTGCCGTGGGCGCCAATTCTTGGCTCGCCATCGCCGAGCACGCGCGCGCCGGAGGCCTTGAGCCGCTCGCGCGCCTCGAGGATGTCATCGACCTCGTAACAGATATGGTGAATGCCGCCCGATGGGTTTTTGGCGACGAAGCCCGCGATCGGCGAGTTTTCCCCATAGGGCTCGAGGAGCTCAATCTTGGTGTTCGGCAACTCCACGAAAACGACCGTTACGCCATGCTGCGCCAGGCGCTCCGGCGCCGAGACCTTCGCCCCGAGGGCGTCGCGATAGACGGCGGAAGCCTTTTCGACGCTATCGACGGCGATGGCGACATGGTTCAGACGGCCGATCATTTTCACCTTCCGGAAGAATGCTGTGCAGCGCCAATAAGCGCTGAAGCGAGCAATTTCAACCGGCGGGCCGCGCCTCGGCCTGCTGCGTGCGGCCCATGCCGTCGATCGCGCTCCGCAAAGGAACGAAGCGCGGATCGAGACGGACGAATGAGCTCCAAGGGCAGCCGTCGGCAATGCCGCGGCGAATGGCTTCGAGCGCTTCCGCGCGCTTGCCCTGAGCGAAATAGGCGGCGGCGAGGAAGCACGGCGGCGCGTAAAGCTCGGCGTCTTCGGCGAGTCTCGCAATAAGCGCCTCGGCCTCCTCGGAGCGGCTGGCGCGCGCGAGCGCATAGGCGAGCACGGTCAGTTGGAAGGGATCGTCCGGGCTCCAGGAAACGGCGCGGCGCGCCGCGCTCACCGCCTCCTCGTGGAAGCCTTGAAGACTATAGGCGATGGACATCACGAGATGCAGTGTGGCCGCGTCAGGCCTCAGATCGAGTCCGTCGCGCGCATAGCGGCGCGCCCGCTCAAGATCGCCGGCGCAGAGAATGAACCAGGAGCGCAACGAAAGCAGCGCCTGATCATGCGGCGAGTTGATGAGGCCCTCTTCGCAATCGGCGAGCGCCTCTTCGAGGCGACCTGCGGCGGCGAGCAGCCAACTGCGGTAGACGCGCGCCTTGCCGTAGAGCGGATCCTCGGCGACCGCCTCGTCGAGAAAGCCGAGGCCCTCGGACATCTTGCCTCTCAGCGCGCCGCGCGCCCAGCCGAGAACGGCGCGCGCCGGCGTATGATCGGGCGCGACGCCAAGCGCGCGGCCGGCGAAGTCTTCGATCATCGCCGCCGCTTCGGCGGGTAGCAGAAATCCGCGAACGGCCCGGCCAGCGGCGATGTCGGCGGCGAGAGACCAGACCGACGGGTTGTTGGGGTCGAGCTGAGCGGCTGAAGCGATCGCCTCCTGCGCGCGGGCGAAGCCGTCCCGCGTCCGGTCGCCGGCAAGTTCATAGGCCGTCTGCCAGAGATCGAGAATATGCGGCTCTGTCGACGGCGCCAACCGCAGCGGTTGTGCTGCGCCTTCGTCGACGATTTCCACCGAGGCGCGCAGCGACAATCCCCTGCCATAGGCGGTGGCGATCAATTCCTCGCCGCCGGCCTCCCGCAGCGGCTTTCTCAAAAGATAGGCGCAGCGGTCGATGGAATCGTCGGAAACGGCGCGACCTGGCCATAGTCGCGCGGCGATTTCGTTTTTGGTGACGAGAGTCCCCGACGATTCAAGCAGCATTTCAAGGAGTTGCCGTGCTTGCGGGCCGAGGTGGATGCGTTGGCCGTCGCGTTGTAGGCCGCCTTGGGCGCTGTAATTGAAGCCCGAAAATCGCCTAATCAACTCGCCCATGGCGGCCCCCTTGCCGATAATCGCAACACCATGCGATTTCGACAAGGCCACAATATGGTTAAGTATGCAAGATTGCGTGGGTTTTCAACGCGGCGGTTCCGCGTGGCCGCTCCTCATGGGCTGTAAAAATAAAAAACGCCGGACGTACCTCCGGCCCGGCGTTTGAGCTTTCCAGATACGCAGAACGTCGGAAGGCTCCGCGCAGTCTATGCGCGTCGAAATTGACGCCCGCGTGACGACGACGGCGTCTTGCGCTCAGGCGCGGCGCGCGTTCTGTTGTTCCTTGCCCCAAACGAAAAGCGTCAGCGCCAGCACGCCGGCTGCGGTAATCAGAAAGTAAGGCATTCGCGCAGAGAACGGCCGCCCGCCGACGGTGAAGGGGAACCGCGACACCCAGTGCTCGCCGTTCGGCCCGTCGACGGTGACGATCCCGACAAACTCGCCGGGCTCCTTGAACACATGTTCGAAGTTCAGCGTGCCTGCCGGATAGACCTTCGGCGGCAGGTAGGCGACCGTGATGGCGTCGAGGCGCTGCTGCTCCTGCTGCTCGCCGACGTCGCGGATGATGCGAAAGTCTGTCGACATTCCGCGCATCTCATCCTGAGCGTAATCGAAAACAAAGATTGTATCGCCGACCGTAGGAATGTCGTCGCAGAACCTGTTTCGCGACGCCCCCGGCTGATAGCCGGAGAAATACATGACATCCGGCCCGATTTTCAGCGGACAAGCGTTTCGCTGGCGCTGATTATGCGCGAAAGCTTTCGATCCGAACGCGCCGACAAGCGCGGCCAGCACCAGCAAGCAAATTGCATGAAGGGACTTCGACATGCCGTCCTCCCTATTCAGAGGCTGGGCGACTCCACTTTTAGAAACTCAGCTTGCGCGTCTCGTCTTCGTTCAATACCGGTTCGTGGCGTCGTCCACGCGCGTGCGATAGGTTCTCATGAAAGAACGCGTCAGGAACGAAAAAGATGCGCGCCGTATCTAAATTCCTCTTTATAGGGCTGCCGCCGCTCCTCTACGGTTCAGCCTGGGCTGCCGATCTCAACGATTATCCGACCGCCGCGCGCGCCGATTACGTCTTTGGCTGCATGAAGGCGAATGGCGATACGCGCCTCTCGCTGGACCAGTGCTCCTGCTCCATAGACGTCATCGCGACCATTCTGCCTTATGAGCGCTATGTCGCGGCCGAAACGGTTGCGAGCGTCAATCAGCAGGCGGGGCAGGTGGGCGCGCTGATGCGCAACACGGATGCGGCGCGCGATGTGCTTCAGGAGTTGCGCCGCGCTCAGGCTGAGGCGCAGGTGCGATGTTTTTAGAAGCCAATCGATGCAAACGCTGGAGAGGCCATGCTTATTCTCATTCTCGGTATCGTCGTTTTTCTTGGGGTCCATACGCTCACGGCGTTTCGCGAAACGCGCATGAGCCTGATCGAGCGCTATGGGCTGCAGACCTATAAGGGCGCCTATGCGCTGGTCGCCGCCATTGGTCTGGCGCTCATCGTCTACGGCTTCATTCGCTATCGCGCTGAGGGGCTCATCCAAATTTGGACGCCGCCCCTGTGGATGCATTATCTCGCGCCGCCGCTCGTCTGGTTCGCCTTTGTCGCGATCGTGAGCCGTCGCGCGCCGCCAGGGCGCATTCGCGGTTGGCTGCGCCATCCCATGCTCGTCGCAATAAAGAGCTGGGCGCTCGCGCATCTTCTCGTCAATGGCGATCTCGGCGGCATGGTCCTGTTCGGATCGTTCCTCGCCTGGGCGGTCTTCGACCGCATCGCGGTTAAGAAGCGCGGCGACGAAGGCGCGCCCCGAATTTCCGAATTCACGCGCGGCGACGCCATCGCGGTCGGCGCCGGGACGGCGCTGTTCCTCATCGTGCTCTATCTGCACCCCTGGCTCTTCGGCGTGCCGGCTGTGCCCGCATGATGCGACCAAAGGACTCCGGCTATGGCTGCGCGGATTCGTCCTCGCTTGGAGCTTGCATTTCCAGGGTTCGACCCTGCCATGGCCAGCGGCCTTCGAGCTCCACCTCCATCGTGAAGCTCATCGCCGTCCGTATCATCACGATCAGGCCAAGGACGAAGACGTTCTCAAGGCTTGGATGTTCGACCGAGACCGTTCGGATGATGTCGCCGCCGACGAGGAACTCCAGCCCGAGCAAAATCGATCGGCCGACGTCCCTCCGGTAGCCTCGATAGGTCAGCGCATCCTTTCGCCAGCGCGCGAGATAGGCGAGAGTCGACAGGGTCGCGCCGATAACGATGATCAACACGCCCGTTACGTCGAGGATCAGGCCCGCGATATTGATGATCTGGTGGATGTTCGCGAGGTAGGGCACTAGCGACTCGCTTTCATCCTCCGGCGCCGACGAGTCGCGATAGCGCCTCGGCGTGGCCGATGAGCGGCAGCAGCGCGGCGAGCTCCGGCCCGCTCTCGGCGCCAGTGAGCGCCAGCCGCAGCGGATGGAAAAGCATTTTGCCTTTCCTGCCTGTCGCCGTCTTGATGTCGCTCGTCCAGGCCGCCCATGTCGTCTCGTCCCATGGCTCCGACGGCAAAAGTTGCGCCGCGTCTTCTAAGAATGACTCGTCTTCGCGGATCGGCTTGATCTCGCCGTCCACGACGCGCCACCATGTCAGAATATCATCGAAGCGCGCAAGATTGCCCCTGGCCGCGCGCCATAGCGGCTCCGCCTTGCGGCCGACAATTGTCAGAGCCTCGAGCCGTTCGCGCACGTCCTCAAATTCGTAGAGCGCGAGAGTCCGATGCGTCAGAGTCTCGAGATCTGCCGGATCGAACCGCGCCGGATTGCGCGAAACATGCGAGAGATTGAAGCTCTTTGCGAGTTCCTCCAGTGAGCGCACGGCGTGGATGTTGTCGGAAGAACCGGTCAGCGTCGCGAGCGCGGCGACGGCCAAAGGCTCGTAGCCTTCTTCGCGCAGCGAGGCGATCGAGAGCGAACCGGTTCGCTTCGACAGGGCCTCGCCGCCCGCGCCGACGAGGAGATTGTGATGCGCGAAGGCAGGCGTCGGCGCATGAGGGGCGAGGGCGCGAGCGAGCTGTAACTGAACGGCGGTGTTGGTGACGTGGTCCTCGCCGCGGATGACATGGGTGATCTTCATGTCGATGTCGTCGACGACCGATGGAAGCGTGTAGAGAAAGCTGCCGTCCTCGCGGATGAGCACGGGGTCTGAGAGCGCCGAGCAGTCGATATGCGCCGGCCCGCGAACGAGATCGTTCCATTCGACGACCTCTGGCTCGAGCATGAAGCGCCAGTATGGGCGCCTGCCTTCCGCTTCGAGCGCCGCGCGGTCAGATGCGTTAAGGCACAGAGCCGCGCGATCGTAGACTGGGGGCAGTCCGCGCGCCTGCTGCATCTTGCGGCGTTTCTCCAGCTCTTCCTGAGTTTCGTAGCACGGATAGAGACGGCCTGATCCGCGCAGGCGGTCGGCGGCGTCATCATAGAGCGCCACACGCTGCGACTGCCGGTAAACTGCGTCCGGAACGATGCCGAGCCAGGCGAGATCGATCTCGATTCCGTCCGCAAATTCCTCGCTGGATCTAGCGAAATCCGTGTCATCGAACCGTAGCGCGAATCGTCCATGGTGGGCGACGGCAAACAGGAAATTGAACAGCGCGACGCGCGCGTTGCCGATGTGAATGCGGCCGGTCGGCGAGGGCGCGAAACGAACGATCGGAGAGGTCATGAGGAAGCTTCGTAAGGAGTTTCGAGAAGGGGGGCAGCAGCAAGGCTTTCAGCAGCAGTTCTCCTCTGCCTCGCGCCGGGAGAAGATTCTCGCGCCCCCGTCCTTTTGCCAAGAGGCTGCGTCTTTGTCAGGCGGAATTTCGAAATGGCCGCGTCCCGGCGTTGCGCGTCGCAAGCCGGGCGAATCCGCCAGCGTCCGGCGTCGCGACTCTATGCGTTACGACTCTTAGGAAAAAGCGCCGTTCATGATCTTGGCCTATATCTGCGCCGGCTGGTGCGCCGTCATTCTCATCCTCAATTTCACAAGCGTGGCCCTGATGTCCCGGAAGTGCCGGGCAAGGGCGCGTAATCTGCCGCCCCCCGAAGACGCGCCGCCGGTGAGCATCGTGCGCCCGTTGCGGGGGCTCGAGGCTTTCAGCGAGGAGACGCTCGGCGCGACCTTCGATCTCGATTATCCAAACTACGAGATCGTGTTTTGCGTGCAGTCGCCAAACGATCCGGTAATTCCTCTCGTCGAGCGGCTGATGGCGGCGCATCCGGAGCGAGAGGCGCGGCTGCTTGTCGGCGACGATTACGTCAGCGCCAATCCTAAGCTCAATAATTGCGTCAAAGGGTGGGAAGCGGCGCGGCATCATCATGTGATCCTGGCCGACTCCAACGCGCTGCCGCCACGCGACTATATCCAGACGATGCTCGCGGCTTTCCGCGACAATACGGCGATGAGCGTTTCAATGCCGATCGGCTCGCGGCCAGCCGGCTTCTGGGCGACGGTCGAATGCGCGATCCTCAACACCTTTCAGGCGCGCTGGCAATATGGCGCAGAGGCGATCGGGGCCGCCTTCGCTCAGGGCAAGAATATGATGTGGCGGCGCGACGTGCTCGATAGGGCGGGCGGCATTCGCGCGCTGGCGAGCGAAATCGCCGAGGACGCCGCGTCTACCAAGGTCATCCGCGCACAGGGCATGGACGTTCGCCTTGTCGACATGCCTTTCGAGCAGCCGCTGGGAAAACGCACCGCGCGCGAGGTGTATTCGCGGCATGTGCGCTGGGCGCGGCTGCGGCGCGCGACCTTTCCCGCGCATTACGTTCCAGAATTCATGAACGGCAGTTTCGCGGCGATCGTGCTCGGGGCCTATGCCGCCGTTCAGCTCGACGGATCGATTTCGACCGTCGCGCTGGTTACGACGCTCATTGTCTTCTCCCTCCACGGGGGCGAGATTTGGCTTGCCCGCGTCTGCGGCTTCCCGCTCGACTGGCGGACGCCTTTCGCGCTGATGGTGCGCGACCTCATGCTGCCGGTGATGTTTATCGACGCGCTGATCTACGATGATTTCGTCTGGCACGGCGCCGAGATGACGGTGCGCGAGGCGGAGGAGACGACGGGCTAGGCCAGCCTCACTCCGCCGCGTGCTGCTCCGGCACCCCGCGGGCGAGGCGTTCCGCCTTCAGGAGTTCAGCCACGAGGAAGGCCACTTCGATCGCCTGTTCAGCGTTGAGGCGCGGATCGCAATAGGTGTGATAGCGGTCGCGTAGATCGCTCTCCGAGATCGCTCGCGCGCCGCCCGTGCATTCGGTGACGTCCTTGCCGGTCATTTCGAGATGAATGCCGCCGGCATAGGTCCCTTCCGACTGATGCACGGCAAAGAAGCTGCGAATCTCCGACATGATCCGATCAAACGGCCGCGTCTTATAGCCCGCGGCGCTGATCGTATTGCCGTGCATCGGGTCGCAGGACCAGACGATGTTGCGGCCCTCGCGCGTCACCGCCCGCACTAGGCCCGGCAGCGCATCGGCGATCTTGTCCGCGCCGAAGCGGCAGATCAGCGTGAGCCTGCCCGGTTCGTTCTCTGGATCGAGCGCGTCGATGAGGCGAAGAAGCGCGTCGGACTTCAGGCTCGGACCGCATTTCAGCCCGAGCGGATTTTTGACGCCGCGCACGAATTCGATATGCGCGCCGTCCTCCTGCCTGGTGCGGTCGCCGACCCAGAGCATATGGCCGGAGGTCGCGTAATAATCGCCCGTCGTTGAGTCGACGCGGGTCAGCGCCTGTTCGTAGCAGAGCAGCAACGCCTCATGCGAGGTATAGAAGTCTGTGCCGCGCAGCTCCGGATGATGTTCCGGATTGAGGCCGATCGCCCGCATGAAGCCTAGGGTCTCTGTGATCTGATCGGCGAGCTTCTGGTAACGCTCGGACTGTGGGCTGCTTTTGACGAAGCCGAGCATCCAGCGATGGACGTTTTCGAGATTGGCGAAGCCGCCTGCCGCAAAAGCGCGGATGAGGTTCAGCGTCGCCGCCGACTGCCGATAGGCGAGGAGCTGACGTTGCGGGTCCGGCTCGCGCGCCTTGGCGGCGAAGGCGAGGTCGTTGATGATGTCGCCGCGATAGCTCGGCAGTTCGACGTCGCCCTGCTTTTCGACCGGAGAGGAACGCGGCTTGGCGAATTGGCCGGCGATGCGCCCGACCTTCACCACCGGCGACGCGGCGGCGTAAGTCAGCACGACAGCCATCTGCAGAAAGACGCGGAAGAAGTCGCGAATGTTGTCCGCTGAATGCTCCGAGAAGCTCTCGGCGCAGTCTCCGCCTTGCAGCAGGAAAGCCTTTCCTGCGGCGACGTCGGCGAGCTGGCGCTTCAGATTGCGCGCTTCGCCGGCGAAGACGAGCGGCGGGAAGCCGGCAAGCTGACGCTCGACATCGGCGAGCGCCGCCTGGTCGCGATAGACCGGCGTCTGCTCAATCGGCAAATTCCTCCAGCTGCTCGGCGACCAACGTTCCACTTCGCAAAACTCCGCAAAATCAACGCCTCGAAGGGCGTATGGGGTCGTCTCGCAGCGACGCCAGCGGCGCTTATAGAGGATAATACCCCCAAATGCGACCCTTCGGCCTATCCCCGTGATTTGGCGAAGGCAGCGGCAAGCGGGTATAAACCAGCGAGACGCGAGCGCGGCCGAGCGGGGGACAAATCGGGGCGATGCCGTTTATTCTATCGCAATTCCTCGAAGCGTCCCGCTGGCTCGGCGCCCTTGTGGTGCTCGCCGTCCATACGTCCAACCTCTTTATTAACATCGCAGACATCATGAGCGCGCCCCATGCGCCGCTTGTCTACGCCTGGTGGTTCTATGCGGCGTTCGAGCTGGGGCATCAGGCGGTGGTCGCCTTCTTTGTGATGTCAGGCTACCTCGTTGGCGGCGCGGTGTTGGCGCATCTGCGCAAGAACCAGGCCTTCCTGCGCGAATATTTCATTCATCGCATCTCGCGGATCTATCTGGTCGTGCCTGCCGCGGTCACGCTTACGCTCGTTCTGGATACGCTTGGTAAATCAATGTTCGCTGACAGCGGCGTTTACGATTGGCCGTTTTTCAAAGGCCATTTTTCCATGCTGCTGTTTTTTACAAGTCTTCTCAATCTGCAAGGCATCGCCTTCGACTATTTCGGAACCAACGGGCCCTTGTGGTCCCTCGCCTGCGAGTTCTGGTACTACGTCACCTTCCCGTTGCTGCTGCTCCCCTTCGCGCGCAATTACCCGCTCGCGATGCGCTGGGGAGGTTTCGCGCTTGGCGTGGCGCTGGTTCAGGCGCTCTCCACGCCGCCGAGCTGGTTTACATTTGGATTCATTCTTTGGGCCGCCGGCGCGTTCGCCACGCTGATTCCGCGACCCCCTATTCAGTCGCGCTGGAGGGCGCTTCTCCTCTACGCCATCGTCGTTGCGATAATTCGCCTTGTCGTACGCGGGTCGATCGTGCAGGCGCATCCCTGGCTTATGAACGCGGCCGATCTCGTCGGCGCAGGGCTTTTCCTCGTTGTGATGCTTGCCTTCCGCTACGGCCCGTCCGAAGGCTTTTCGCTGCTGCGTCCGAAATTCCACAAGACGCTCGCCGATTTTTCCTTCTCGCTTTACAGCATCCACATGCCGATCCTGATCTTCGCGCGCGCGGCGGTCAGCAGCCTAATGGGAGAAGACTGGGCGACGCAGCTGGCGACGCCAGGGAATTATGCGGTGGGCTTTTCGGTGATGGGGATCGCCATTGTCTCCGGCTATTTGTTCTCTCGCGTCACCGAAGCGAAAACAGGCGCTGCGCGTCGTAAACTGCGCGCCCTTCTGGACAAATGGTGGGCGCCGACCCCACCCATTCCGGCACAGCAGCCGGTTCCGGCGCAACAGGCCCGTCAGCGCATCGAAGCTTAGGTCTGCGGCCTGAGCAGCCGCGACGGCGCGCGCATCGTCACAAGCTCTTCCGCCATTGTCGGATGCACAGCCATCGTCGCATCGAAATCGCTCTTCGTCGCTCCCATGCGCAAGGCGACGGCGACAAGCTGCGCCATCTCGCCGGCCTCGGGACCGAGAATATGCGCGCCAAGCACGCGCCCATTGGAGTTGTCCACGATAAGCTTCATGTAAACGCGTTCGGCGCGACCGGAGAGCGTCGCGCGCAGCGGGCGAAATTGCGTTTCGTAGATATCCAGCGCGCCATGGCGCGCGAGCGCCTCGCATTCGGTCAGTCCGACCGTTCCAATTTCTGGCGTCGTGAAAACGGCGCTCGGCGTATGTTCATAATTGATCGTCGTCGGCGTCTCGCCGAAGACGCTGTCGGCGAATGCCTGACCTTCGCGAATGGCGACGGGCGTAAGATTGACGCGATCGGTGACGTCGCCGACTGCATAGATGGACTCGACGCTGGCGCGCGAATGCTCATCGACGGCGACAGCGCCATTTTCCCGAAGGTTCACGCCGACGGCCTCTAGTCCGAGGTTCTGCGTCAATGGCCTACGCCCCGTCGCCACAAGGACGCAGTCGACCGTAAGCGACGCGCCGTCGCTCATCTCGACATCAAGACCCGCGGCGCTTTTCGTGATGCGCGTCGGCAGGACGCCAGCCCGGTGTTCGACGCCCGCCGTCTTGAGGGCATCGGCAAGGCGTGAGCGCAGATCATCGTCGAAGCCGCGCAGCGGCAGATCGGCGCGATAGGCGAGGCGCACCTTAGCGCCGAGCCGCGCGAACACGCTTGCGAATTCGACCGCGATATATCCGCCTCCGACGATCAGCAGCCTTTGCGGAAATTCCGGCAGATCGAAAATCTCGTTTGAGGATACGCCGAGTTCGATACCCGGAATGTGCGGCGCGAGCACCGGCGCGCCGCCCGTGGCGATGAGAATGTAGCGCGCGCGAGCGGTACGGCCGTTGGCGAAACGCACGCTATTGGGGTCGGTGAGCGTTGCACGCGCGCGGATAAGTTCGACGCCCGAACTCGCGAGCGCCGCCTCGTAAAACCCTGAAAGTCGCGTGATCTCTTTTTCCTTGGCGGCGACAAGCGTCGGCCAGTCGAATGCGACGTCGCCGACGCGCCAGCCGAAACCTGCGGCGTCCTCGAATTCGTCGCGAAAGCGGCTCGCGAGCACGTAAAGCTTTTTGGGGACGCAGCCGCGGATGACGCAAGTGCCGCCGACGCGAAACTCCTCGGCGATGGCGACTTTCGCGCCATGACTGGCGGCGACGCGCGCCGCCCGCGCGCCGCCCGACCCTGCGCCGACGACGATAAGATCATAGTCGAAAGTCATAGGGGGTCGCCTGATATGTTTCCTAAAATACGCACGCCCTCGGCGCCCGCGATGAAAATCGCGGTGGCTAGGCCGATGAACAGTCCATGATCCACGACTCCGGGAATCGCCGAAAGCCGCGCAGCGAGCGCTTCAGGATCGTCGATCGCGCCAAAGGCGCAATCGACGATGTAATGTCCGCCGTCGGTGATGAAGCGCTCGCCAGGCGCGGCTTCGCGCAGCATCAGCGGTCCAATGAGTCCAAGCCCGCGCGCCACGCGTTCGATCTGCAGCACGGTGGAGCGCGCGCCAAAACGATCGATTTCGACGGGCAGGGGGAAGGCGCCAAGCGTCTCCACCTCCTTCGTTGCGTCCGCAATGACGAACATCCGCGTCGATGCGGCAGCGACAATTTTCTCGCGCAGCAGCGCGCCGCCGCCGCCTTTGATCAGGCGAAGCGCGTGGTCGAATTCGTCAGCGCCGTCGACGGCCAGATCGAGCTGCGGCGTCTCGTCGAGAGTCGAAAGCGCTATTCCAAGGCCTTCGGCCTGAGCGCGCGTGCGCTCGGAGGTCGGCACGCAGACGACGTCGAGGCCGTCCTTGACGCGGGCCCCGAGAAGATCGACGAAATGCGCCGCGGTTGATCCTGTGCCGAGTCCCAACCGCATGCCATGCGTCACAGACTCGAGCGCAGCGCGTGCGGCGGCGCGTTTCATTCCTTCGGCTGAAAGTGCGCTCATGGACATTCGCTTTGTAGCGTCGCTCGCCTATTTGGCCGGCGGCGTGCAGACCACCGCGGTTTCGTTCAGCACAAAGCAGATCGACATCAAGCCAGAACGCAAATCGACGCGGAACACGCCGCCTTCGCCCGTGTGCCGCGAGGCGACCAGCGCATATTCGCTGAAAGCGCCGGCGCGCGCGCCTTCGCCTGGCGGATAGCAGAGCGTCACGCCGACCGCTGCGCCTTCCTTCAGCCCATATTGGCAGGCGCCGACCTCGCCATTGGATCGATCCAGACGAAACACGCGATTGAGGTCCGTCTGCGGCGCTGCAAGAAACTCGTAGTTACCGGCGGCCGCCGCCGACGCCCCAAGCTCGGCGAATAAAAGCGCGCCAACCGTCAAAACAAAAATTCGCCGCATTTGGAAATGGCGCGTTCCACGCATAGTTGCGCTCCCTCTCGCGAATCGGTCGACGCAGTCTACACGCAGAGCTTCGAGCGCGGAGCCGGTAAAATTGGCGGGGCGCCTTGATCCCGGACCTTTGCGAGGCTACGCCGTCAAGCTATGGCGACCCGCGCTCCTGTTCTCATTTTTGACCTCGACGGCACATTGGCCGACACCGCCGATGATCTCATTGGCGCGCTCAATGTGCTGCTGACGCGCGAGGGCTTGGCGCCCGTGGCGTTGGCGGACGGTCGGCCGCTTGTCGGCGCCGGCGCGCGGGCGCTGATCGAGCGCGGCTTCGCCTGTCGAGGGGCGCCGCTCGAACCTTTGCGCGCCGACGCGCTCGTCCGTGATTTTCTTACGTATTATGAAGCGCATATCGCCGACGAGAGCCGGCTTTTCCCTGGCGCGCTTGCGGCGCTCGATCGGTTCAGGGCGGCGGGGTTTCGACTCGCCGTCTGCACCAACAAATCCGAAGGGCTTGCGCGATTGCTGCTGCAAAAGCTCTCGGCGGCGGACCGCTTCGCAGCGATATGCGGCCGCGGCAGCTTTCCCATGCACAAACCCGATCCGCGCACGCTGTGGTTGACGATCGAGGCGGCCGACGGCGATCCGCGGCGCGCGGTTATGGTGGGGGACTCGAAAACAGATATCGACACCGCCCGCGCCGCCGGGACGCCGACGGTGGCGGTGGATTTCGGTTATACCGACACCCCGGTCGCGGCGTTTTCGCCCGATCGCATTATCTCTCATTTCGACGAGCTATGGGATGCGGTGACGTCTCTTGAGGATGCCCTGTTTTCGGAGGCGCCGCTGACGACGTGATCTATGGCGTGTCTTCGCCCGCGGCGCCCTTCATTGTAGCTCACGAGGTCTTCGCTATGGATAAAATGCATTTCACGCGAATGGACCGGGGAACCGACGAGGATTTCCAGATCCTCAAAAAAGTTCACGAGCACACGCTGAAAGAACTGCCGGACCGGCTCTTCGGACTGCTGCGCGATTTGAGCAAGGACACCGCCTATAACATCACGCGCTTCGATCACTGTCTTCAATCCGCGACCCGCGCGTTGCGCGATGGCAAGGACGAGGAATATGTGGTCGTCGCTCTATTGCATGACGCTTGCGAAACGCTGGCGCCCTTCAATCATGGCGAAGTCATCGCCGCGATTTTGAAACCCTTCATCAGCCGCAACAATTATTGGATGCTGGCGCAGCACGGCCTGTTCCAAACTTATTTCTATGCCGCTCATTTTGGCCTCGACCCCAACGCCCGCGATAAATTCAAGTCCGATCCGGCCTATGAGCAGACGGTCGAGTTCTGCGCCAAATACGACGAAGTGTCCTTCGATCCCGCCTACAAGAACGAGCCGCTCTCGACCTTCGAGCCGATGGTGCGCCGCGTTTTGTCGAAGGAGTGGACTCCGCCGTGAGCCAGGCCCGGCGGCGAGGCTTGAGCCTCTCCAAGACGCTCGGCCCGTCTTGACGGACGGCGCTGGGTTCTCCTACACGAGGAGGATCGTTCGCCAAGGCGACGGGCGGCTAGCTCAGCGGGAGAGCACTCCCTTCACACGGGAGGGGTCACAGGTTCAATCCCTGTGCCGCCCACCATTAAAATCAGTAAATTACATAGAAGCGCGGTTCGGGGCCGATAGCGAGATCAGCCGGCGATGAAAGCCATTTCGGGCACATGAGCAGGAATGGACAATTTCGCGCCCGTATTCGCGATGATTTCCTCGATTTCGACGCTTGGCGCCCGTTCGCGCAGCGCCAATCCGTCTTCGGTGGGCTCGATCACCGCTAATTCTGTGACGATCAAACTGACGCGGCGCGCTGCGGTTGGCGGCAACGTCAGCTCCTCGACGATCTTCGGAGCGCCCTTGGCGCTATGTTGCATGGCCACGATGACGCGTTTGGCGCCAGTGACGAGATCCATCGCGCCGCCCATGCCAGGCACGATTTTTCCGGGAACCATCCAGTTGGCGAGCCGCCCCTTTGAATCGACCTGGAGTCCGCCAAGGACCGTCATGTCGACGTGGCCGCCGCGAATGAGCGCGAAACTCGTCACGCTGTCGAACGCGATCGCGCCCGGCAATGCCGAGATGAAGCCGCCTCCGGCGTCCGTCAGGTTGGGGTCTTCCATGCCTTGCGGCGGCGGCGCGCCAAAACCGATGATGCCGTTTTCGCTCTGAAACGCCACATGCATGCCGTCCGGCACGTAAGCGGCGACGAGCGTCGGCAAGCCGATACCCAGATTTACGAGCATTCCGTCGCGCAATTCCAAAGCGACGCGGCGAGCGATGACTTCCTTTGCGTCCATCAGCACGCTCTCCCCACAAGATGATTGACGAGCACGCCAGGGGTGCGGACGGCGTCCGGCGGAATCACGCCGACCGGCACGATGTGATCCGATTCGGCGATGACGCAGTCAGCGGCGAAAGCCATGACCGGATTGAAATTCGCCGCCGTCAGACGATAGGTGAGATTGCCGAAATAGTCCGCTTCATGCGCGTGCAGCAGCGCGAAATCGGCGCGAATCGGCGCTTCGAGAAGATAGTCCGCGCCGTCGATTTCAAGAACGCGCTTGTCTTCCGCCACGGTCGTTCCGACGCCAGTCGGCGTCAGCACGCCGCCGAGCCCGCTGCCGCCGGCTCGGATGCGCTCGGCGAGCGTGCCCTGCGGAACGAGCTCGACGTCGATTTCCCCGGCGATCATTTTTTTCTGCGTCGTAGGATTGGTGCCGATATGCGACGCTATGATTCGCGTAACGCATCCCGCGTCGATCAGCTTGCCGACGCCCACGCCCGGCCGCGCGGTATCGTTGCCAATAATGGTGAGCCGTTTCGCGCCGCGGGCCGCCAACGCGTCGAACAAGCGTTCGGGCGAGCCGACCCCCAAGAAACCGCCGAACATCACGCTGGCGCCGTCCGGAATGAGATCGGCGGCTTCTCCTGCTGTAATTGCTTTTCTCATGCGGCTACGCCTAGCCCATGTTGTGAAGGCCGGCGTCGACATAGATCGTGTCGCCGGTCATTCCGGAAGCGCCGCCCCCGACGAGGAAGGCGACGACACGGCCGACTTCGGCGATGTCGACCAATCGGTGTTCCGGACTCCGCGCAACCGCTGCGTCAACAAGCTCATCGAATTGAGCGATCCCGCTGGCGGCGCGAGTCTTCAGCGGACCGGGAGACACGGCATAGACGCGGATACCCTTGTCGCCGAGCTCGGCCGAAAGGTAGCGAACCGTCGCTTGGAGCGCCGCTTTCACCGGACCCATGACGTTGTAATGATTCACGACCTTGTCGGCGCCGTGATAACTCATGGTCAGTATCGCGCCGCCCTGCGTCATCAGCGGCTCGGCAAGACGCGCCATCTCGATGAAAGAGTAGCAGGAGATGTGCATCGCCTGCTGAAAGCCGGCGAACGAGCAGTCGACGACGCGGCCGTGGAGATCATCGCGCGGCGCAAAAGCGATGGAATGAATAAGGAAATCCAGCCTGCCCCACTCAGCTCGAATTTGGTCGAACGCCGCTTCGAGCTCGCCAGGATGCTCGACGTTGAGCGGCATGATCAAATTTGCCTGAATTTGCTCAGCGAGCGGCCGAACGTATTTTTCAGATTTTTCGTTCGCGTAGGTTATCGCGAGTTCCGCGCCGAAGGCTCGCAGCTTTGAAGCGCAACCAAAGGCGATGCTGTGCTCATTGGCGACGCCTACGACGAGGCCGCGTTTGCCGCGCAACATATCCCCGATACGGCTTTCCGGGTCCCATACTTTCGGGAGGGGGTCGACCGCTCGACGGGTCTCGTCGACAAGCGTCATCACGTCGCTCCTTGCACGCGGCTATTAAGCGTCGGCTTCTAGAGCTGCGTGGTGACGGCTTAATGAATGAGCCCCAAAATGGCGGATGCGCCAAGCGCTATCAGTGAGCGGTCCAGCCGCCGTCCATCGCGAGAATCGCGCCGGTTATCGAGCTGGCGTCCTCCGACGCCAGGAAAACCGCGAGCGCCGCGACTTGCTCCGAAGTGACGAATTGTTTCGTCGGCTGCGCTTCAAGAAGCACGTCGTGAACGACTTCCTCGCGGCTCATGTGGCGCGCCTCCATTGTCGCCGGGATTTGTCGCTCAACGAGAGGAGTCCAGACATAGCCGGGCGCGATCGCGTTCACCGTGATGCCATTGCGCGCGAATTCGAGCGCGGCGGTTTTGGTCAGTCCCGCAATGCCATGCTTCGCGGCGACATAGGCGGATTTAAAGGGTGAAGCGACGAGCGCATGGGCAGAGGCGGTGTTGACGATGCGTCCCCAGTTGCGTCGTTTCATGCCGGGCGCTACGGCGCGAATCGTGTGAAAGGCCGCGGACAAATTGATCGCAATGATCGAATCCCATTTTTCAGGCGGAAACTCTTCCAAGGGCGCCACGTGCTGCACGCCGGCGTTGTTGACCAGAATATCAACGGACCCGAAAGTTTCTTCGGCCTCGCCGACCATATTGGCGATCGCCGCCGGCGACCCCATATCCGCGGCGCAATAGATCGATTTGACGCCAAACTCGTGCTCAATTCCGAGGCGTTCGTCTTCGATTTCCTCGGCGGGGCCAAGGCCGTTGATGACGACATTGGCGCCCTGCGCAGCAAATGCGCGAGCGATGGCGAGACCGATGCCGCTTGTCGAGCCCGTCACGAGCGCCGTCTTGCCCAGGATCATCTGAATTCCCACTGATAAAGTTTAGTACACGCTGGCGTAGACCGGCAGCTCAACTTCTATGTGAAGCTTTGATGATATTTCGGTGAAGAACTCGAAATCGCTGCGACGGCAATATTAACTCGCTGCGTTTTCATCTGGCTGTCAAAGGCAAGCGCCAAAATCACGGACGATGATCCAGCATATTGGATGCGGCTGCAGGCGCGATACGACCGAGTCGCAATCGCTTCATGCGGAGGCGGCATGGCGACGAACCACAATCCGATCCGCAACACCACCTGGGATGAGCTGCAGATTGGGGCAAGCGCGCGTATCGAGCGGTCGTGTACGACTGAGGATCTGATACTGTTCGCGCATGCCTCGGGCAATCTCAACCCGCTGATGCTGCCGGGCGGCGACGGCGAAACCGACGCGATCGCGCCGTCGCTGTGGGTGGGTTCGCTCGTTTCGGCGGTGCTCGGCAACCTATTGCCGGGGCCTGGCACACTCTATCTCGCGCAGAATTTTCGTTTCAAAGAACGCGTGCGGCCTGGCGAGAGACTCGTCGTCGAAGTGCGCTGCACGGAGAAGCGAGAAAAGCCCGTTGCCCTGTTCGACGTGCGCGTAACCAAGTCCGATGGTTCGACAGCTTGCGAAGGCGTCGCTGAAGTGGCGGCGCCGCTCGAGACAATCATTTCGCGACGCGAAGATTTGCCAGCGATTATCTTCGATCAGCACGACCACTTTTCTCGATTGATCGATCGCGCCTCAGGGCTTGATCCGCTGCGCACCGCAGTCGTATGTCCCGATGACCAGAACTCGCTTGCCGGCGCCATTCTCGCCGCCGAGCGTCGGCTCATCGAGCCTCTATTGATCGGTTCGCGAGAAAAAATTCTCGACGTGGCGGCGACATCCGACATCTCGATCGACGAGAGTTGGATCATAGACGCAGCAAATGCGTATGAAGCTTGCCGTCGCGCCGTCGAACTGACGCAGCGCGGCGAGGCGCGCGCCATCATGAAGGGCAATGTGCATTCCGATGAAATCCTAGGCGCGATCGTCAAGAAAGACGCCGGCCTGCGAACCGCGCGGCGCATCAGTCATGTTTTTGCGATGGACGCGCCGACGCTCGATCGCCTGCTCTTCATTTCGGACGCCGCCGTGAATATCGCGCCTGACCTGTCAGTGAAGGTCGACATTGTTCAAAACGCCATCGATCTCGCTCACGCCTGCGGCGTCGAAACGCCGAAAGTCGGCGTGCTCTCCGCCGTCGAGACCGTCAACGTCGCCATTCCTTCGACGCTCGACGCCGCGATCCTGTCGAAAATGGCGGAACGTGGACAGATCAGGGGCGGGGTCGTCGATGGTCCACTGGCGATGGACAACGCTGTCGATATTGGGGCCGCGCGCACAAAGGGCATTACCTCCTTCGTCGCCGGCCGCGCCGATATTCTGATCGCGCCTAACATCGAAGCCGGCAACATGCTCGCCAAGGAGTTGACCTTCGTCGCCCGCGCCGAAGCCGCCGGCCTCGTCCTTGGCGCGAAGGTTCCCGTTATGCTCACAAGCCGCGCCGACAATGACCGCGCCAGGCTTGCTTCGAGCGCGCTCGCCGCGCTCTACGACCATTGGCGCGAGACCGGCGCCGCGATCTCTGCGTCGGAGTCGTTGCCCAAGGCCGCGGAGTAAGCCTTTGCGTCAACACGCTGTCACGTTAAACGCGGGATCCTCGTCGATAAAGTTCGCTCTGTTTCGCGTCGAGGCGGATCGGCCGATCTTGATCGCCAATGGCCAGGCGGAGGGGCTCGGCGCGACGCCGAGTTTTCGCGCGCGCATTCTGGGCGGCGACGAGCGTTGCGCCGCGCTTCCCGCGAGCGATCACGCGACCGCGACGCACGCCATCGTCGACTGGATCGACGACGCCTTTCCCGACATCAGCGTCAGCGCGGTCGGGCACCGCATCGTTCACGGCGGCGTCGATTATGCCGCGCCAGTCATTCTCGACGATCATAAAGTCGCGGCGCTTCAGGCGCTCATCCCGCTCGCGCCGCTGCATCAGCCGCATAATCTCGCTGGAGTCGCCGCGGCGCGGACAGCCTTTCCAGGCGTGCCGCAGGTCGCCTGTTTCGACACCGCCTTCCATCGCGGCCATGAATTCGTCAATGAAGCCTATGCCCTGCCGCGCGCGCTTTATGACCGCGGGCTACGGCGCTTCGGCTTTCATGGGCTTTCTTATGAGTTCATTGCGCGCCGCCTGCGCGAGATCGACCCCCATCGCGCCAAGGGTCGGGTGATTGTCGCGCATCTTGGCAATGGCGCGTCGCTTTGCGCAATGAAGAATAGGCGTTCCGTCGCTTCGACGATGGGATTTTCGGCGCTTGAAGGGCTGCCCATGGGCACGCGCTGCGGCCAGATTGATCCCGGCCTTCTGCTCTACCTGCTCGAACACGACAAAATGTCGACGGCGGAGCTCTCTCGCCTGCTGTATCGTGAGTCGGGACTCTTTGGTCTTTCCGGCGTCTCTCAGGACATGCGCGCGCTGGAAGCGTCTGACGCCCGGTTCGCGCAGGATGCGATCGACTATTTCGTTCATCGCATCCAAATGGAAATCGGCGCGCTTGCGGCGACGATCGAAGGCATTGACGCGCTCATCTTCACCGGCGGCATTGGCGAGCATTCGGCGCGCGTGCGCGCCGGCGTTATCGGAAAACTCGGCTGGCTTGGACTCGCTTTCGACCGCGACGCCAATGAGGCCCACGCTCAGCTGATCTCCGCGCCCTCTTCGTCAGCCTCAATCTATGTCCTCACGACGGACGAGGAGGCGATGATCGCGCATCACGCGATAGAGGCCGTCGGCCTGATCCCCGCGGCCGCGGCTTGAATGGGAGCTAAGAGAATGGAGCCTACTTTCAGCCTCGTCGACTTCCCGACGCGCTTGGCCAAAGATCAGTCGATCGCCGGCCTGGAGGCGCAGCAGGTGATGACGGCGACAGCGCGCCACCTCGAGAAGATGGCCCGCACGCATGGCGCCCGCACACAGGCTTTCTGGCGGAATTTCTCCGCGTTGAGCGCCGCATTCACCGCCGCCAACGGCTCGAATCAACTGCTGGACGACGCCACGTCCTATGCGAAGGATTTCGGCCGCCGTTCGCTCCTCACGCTCGATGTTTTGCGCGAACGCGCGGACAATGACGCGGCGCACGAAGCGGCGGGCTCGCCGCCGGTCCTCTCCTATGACTCAGAAGTGGTTCTCGACGGCCGCGACCTGCCGCGCCCGGTCAACTATATTCTGCTGCGCATCACGCCGCCGCAGAACGTGCAGACGTTCGATTGGAAACGGCCCTATCTTATCATCGATCCGCGCGCGGGACACGGCGCCGGAATTGGCGGATTCAAAGCCGACAGCCAAGTAGGCGTGGCGCTGCACGACGGCCATCCGGTTTATTTCCTCGTCTTCCGCCCGCATCCGGAGCGCGGACAGACGCTCGCCGATGTCATGCGGGCCGAAGCCGCCTTCGTGAAGGAAATCGCGCATCGTCACCCCAAATCGCCAAAGCCGATCATCGTCGGCAACTGCCAGGGCGGCTGGGCGGCCATGGTGCTTGCGGCCGCCAATCCGGACATTACCGGGCCGCTTGTGATCAATGGCTCGCCGCTCGCCTATTGGTCCGGGCGCATCGGCGAAAACCCGATGCGCTACAATGGCGGTCTTTTGGGCGGCCTCGCGGCCGTTCTATTCCTCGCGGATCTCGGCCATGGCGAATTCGACGGCGCGCATCTCGTATCGAATTTCGAGCTGCTCAATCCCAGCCGAAATTTCTTCGGAAAATATTACGATCTCTTCGCGGACGTCGAAAACGGTCGCGAGAAGTTTCTCGAATTCGAACGTTGGTGGGGCGGCTTCCATTATATGACGGAAGCGGAAATCCGCTGGATCGTCGAGCAGCTCTTCATCGGCAATAAGCTTTCGCGCGGAGAAGCGCGCATCGAACGCGGCCGTCGGCTCGACATCAAGGCGATCCGCTCGCCCATAATCGTCTTCGCGAGCTGGGGCGACAATATCACGCCGCCGCAGCAAGCGCTGAATTGGATCGTCGACACTTACGCCGATGAGCATGAAATCAGGATCTGCGGGCAGCGCATCGTCTATATGATCCACGAGAAAGTAGGTCATCTCGGCATTTTCGTTTCGTCCTCAGTGGCGAAGAAGGAACATGCCGAAGTCACCTCAACCATGAAGACGATCGAAGCGCTTGCGCCAGGTCTCTATGAGATGAAGATCGAGGAGGAAACGGGCGAAGGGGTGCACAAGCGCTTCCGTGTGAGCTTTGCCGAGCGGCGCGTCACGGATATCCTCAAGATCGACGAAGACGATCGCAGCGAAGAGCCGGATTTCGCCGCCGTCATGCGCCTTTCTGAGCATAGCGCCGACGCCTATGATCTTTATCTGCGTCCTTTTGTGCAGTCCATGGTGACGCCCCAGACGGCGGACCTCGCTCGGAAGATTCATCCGGCGCGGCTGCAACGCCAAGTCTTTTCCAGCGAAAATCCGGCGATGGCGTGGGTTTCCACCGCGGCTGAACAGGCGCGAAAGGAACTAACGAAAGCCACGCCGGATAACCCGTTCGTGCTCGCGGAACGCCTTTGGTCGAGTAGCGTTGAGCAGACCATGGATCTCTGGCGTGACATGCGCGACGCTTGGTATGAAGCGGCCTTTTTGTCGATCTACGGTCATCCGTTCATGCGCTGGGTCGGACGTCGACACGACTTCCAACGCACCCGCAAGGACCCGAGCGAATTGCGGCTCATGCCGGAAGCGCAGGTGGCTTTGCTCAATATCGGCCGTGGAGGCTTCGCGGAAGCCGTCATCCGCATGCTGCTGCTGCTCAGCGAAGCGCGCGGCTCCGTGCGCCGCGACCGCCTTGAGCGCTCGGCGCATATGCTGAGTTGCGACGAACCCTTCGCATCGCTTGGCGCGCAACACCGCGCGCAACTCATCCATGAGCAGTCGATCATCGTGGAGTTCGAACGCGAACAGGCCATCGAGACGCTGCCGCTTCTTCTGCCGGCCTTTGACGACCGCGTGAAAGCCGTAGGCGCAATTGAATTCGTCGCAGGCGCTATCGAGGAGATGGAGCCGCGCACCGTTCTAATGTTGCAGAAGATCCGCAAAGCGCTCGATCTCGCGCCCATCCAGACCAATCTTGCGAGCGTCGATCCGCTGAAAGCCGAAAGTGAAAATGAGGAGTCCGAAGAAGCGGCCTGATAGGGCTGCGTCGGCTGTGGGCGTCACCACGCCGAAATCGAGATCTCTCGCGACTCGTTTTCGGGAAAGATAATGTTCGCATCAGAATTTCCGGCGAAGGCGCCATAGCGCCCGACGCGCGCCGAGATGGATTTATAGTCAGATTCTACCGCGATACGCCAGCCTCCGTAACCGCCGGTTCGATAGGCCTCGCTCTCGCCGTCGTCTTCAAAGTTTTCGGCGGCGAAGGCGCCCCGGCCGACAGGCGGAAAGATCAGGAACCCGCGACGGTCCGCACGCGACAAAAAAGTCTGAGAAGCGACGTTGACGGGGATAGCGCAACTTTCCCGCGCCAAGAGAACAGGCCGCGCCCAGGGTGCCGCGCGCGTAATGAACTGGCCGCCTTCGAACGCCTCCCCAGACCAGAAGTCATACCACCGCGCGCCCGAAGGCAAGTAAACCTGTCGATCAACGACGCCCGGTTCGACAACCGGGGCGACCAGCAGCGAACGCCCGACCATCATCTCGTCGTTCTCGCCCCAACAGGCCGGATCGTCCGGAAATTCGTAGAACGTCGGCCGCGTCACGGGCTCGTAATCGCGGTGATAGCGCCATAGGAGATCGTAAAGGTAGGGGATCAGCCTGTAGCGGAACTTGATCAGGTCGCGAATGAAAGGCGTCACCTGTGAATGCATCCATGGCTCATTGACGGTTCCGTCGGCATGCCATGAATGAATACTGAAGCGCGGCAGAAAAACGCCGAATTGCACCCAGCGCACAAACAGCTCCGGGTCGGGCGCCGGGCCCGAGAAACCACCGATGTCGTGGCCGGCGTTGGAGACGCCGGAGAGCGCAAGGCCGAGCCCCATTTTCAAATTATACTTCAAAGTCTCCCAACCTCCGGAGTTATCGCCCGACCAGGTCTGGACGTAACGGTGCAGTCCGACGCCGCCCGAGCGCGAGATGAGAAACGGCCGTTTGTCGGGAGCGTGCTCTTTTTGCGCGTCGCGCGACGCGCGCATCATCGAGAGACCTTGCAGAGGCATACACTCGCGGGCGGGAAGAGGCTGGCCAAAACCGCACGCCAGCGCTTTGTCGTTCCAAATCTCGAATTCGTTATTGTCGTTCCAGATCGCCGCTATGCCGTAATCGAGCAGCGTTTCTTTGAGCCTAGCCTTCCACCATTCGACAGTCCTATGATTGGTGAAATCGAGGTAAGCGCCGACGCCGTCCCAAAATTGAACCCAGCTCGGTTCGCCGTTCTCGTCGGCGATCAAAAGCCCTGAAGCAGCCGCCTCCGCGAAGAACGGATGGTCGCGCAAGAGACACGGCTTGACGTTGGCGCAGAGCCGGACCCCATTTTCTATGAAGCCTTTCGCCAGCGCTGCTGGATTGGGAAACTTTGATCTGTTCCAGTGGAAGACATAGCGTTTTTGACCGACAGAGGTGTAGCCGGAAGATAAGTGGAAGCTGTCGCAAAGGATCTCGTGCTCGGCGCATTTTTCAAGGAATTCGGTTACTCGCGCCTGGGCGTCCGGCGCCTCGGTATAGGCCATGGACGACCCCGAATAGCCGAGTCCCCACTTCGGCGGGAACGCCGGTCGTCCCGTCAGCCAGGTAAACTGGCGAGTCACATGATCCAGGCTTGGGCCCGCAATGAAATAATAGTCGAGATCGCCGTGTTCGGCCGTGAAGCTACGGTATGGGCCGTGGTAATTGTCGAGTTCCTTTCCGAAATCGAAAACACAATTCGACAGCGTGTCGTAAAAGAGACCGAACGCTACACCAGCTTGCGGCTTGCAAGTTATATAAAAAGGAATGTGTTTATAGAGCGGGTCGGATGTCCGTGCGCTGTAGCCCATCGCATCGACATTCGTCAGGCGATAGCGCTGGCCCGCGCGATCCATTTCGCCGGCCCGTTCGCCAAGCCCGAAATATTTCTCGCCAGGCTCCCGTTGCAGGTAATGGTAAACACGCTCGTCCCACCATCCGAAATTGTAGGCCTGGGTGGGCCGGTCGCTCGCCGCTGGTTTCCATTTGTTTCCCAGTCGTAGCGCCCACGAGCAGAAGAATCCTGCAAGACGAATGGTGAGTCGGATTGCCGACGTCTCGATGCGCAGATTTTCGGAATCATCTTCGAGCGCGAATTCAGGCAGAGAAAATCCGTGCAACTCCATGCGATCCCGGCCGTCGGGCGGGATATCCTCCAAACCAGGCGCAATGGCGAAAGTCCGCGGGTGAGCGAGCCTTCGACCCGGCAGTAAGAGGACGCGGATCACGTCATGTTCGAGCACGAAAATATAAGCCGAGTCGCCTTGGTCGCTAGAAAGCGTCAGGCAGCCCGAATTGCGAGCAGTTAGAGCAAATCTCGGAGGAGTCGCCAACGACATCAGGCGGCGCGCTGAGCATCGTGGAAAGGGCGGGCGGCGCTCATAAGCTCATGGTCTTACGGTTGCTCCATCAGTTCCTCGGCCGAAAGCCGTGCGAGCGTCTGTTCGCGCTTCTTAGACGCGTAGCTCGGATAGGCGAACCAGATGATCCCGGCGAGGCAGATGAAAGCCATCGCGCCGAGTAGAAAGGCGTCGTTCAGCGCAAGGATCGCCGCTTGCTGGCGGATGAGCTGCGCCGCCTGGCTGCGCGCCGCCTGCGGCGACATGCCCATCGCCTGCATACGATCCAGGAAAGACGTCAGCAGGTCGAGCGAGGCGAAACGCCGTCCGCCGAAATGATCGGCGAGGTCGAGCTGATGGAACGGGGTTCGACGGAAAACAACAACGCCGAGCAGCGTAATGCCCATGGCGCCGAACACCGTGCGCAACATCGCGAGCTCCTCCGCCGCGCGGATCAGGCGCTCGCCAGCAAGACCTGCCATAGCGAGCGTCGCGAGCGGCGCGAAGAACATCGCGAGCGAAAAACCGAAGAAGAACATCGGCGTCGTGACATTATCGAAAGAGGCGCTCTTATCATACTGGCCAAGCCAAACGAAAGTCACTGCGAGCCCGATGAAATTGAGGAACACGATGAGGCGCGCGTCGACGTTCCTGGTGAGTTCGTGCACGACGGCGGCTGCGGCCATGGCGAGAAAGATCATCGTCAGATAGACCATGCCGGCGAGCGAAGACGTGTAGCCAAGCAGCACCTGCAGTTGTACGACAAACACCGACAGCAGACCCTGAATGACCAGAAAGCCGATCAGCGAACAGAATGTCGCGATCGCGAAATTGCGGTGCAGGAACAGACGGAGGTCGAGGGCAGGCCGCCGCTCGCCGAACTCCCAGATGATGAACATCGGCAAAGCGACCAGAACGACCAAGAGCAGCCATGCGAGCAAGGGCGAGGCAAACCAGTCGAAATCATTGCCCATGTTGAGGATCGTTTGCACGCCGATGAGCACCGTCGCGAGCAGAAAGAAGCCAATCACGTCGAAGCGCGTCAGGCGGCGCTCGACGTCGCGCCCATAGAACAGCGCCGCAATGACGGTCGCCGCAAGCAGCACGACGGCGACATTGGAATAAAACAGCCAACGCCAATTGAAATATTCGGCCCAGAAGCCGCCCATGAACACGCCGATGGTGAATGGCGCCATGCTCATGACGCCCCAGAAGCCGACTCCGAGCGTGCGCTGGTCATCCGGATATTGTGCGAGCGTCACCGATTGGGCGAGCGGAAGCGCGACGCCGCCGGCGAGACCGAGGAGGAAGCGCATGGGCGCGAAAAACCAGATCGTCTCGCTCGCCGCGCACATCAGTGAGAAGAGGGCGTAGGCGACGAGCGCGCTAATGAGCACGCGATAGTCGCCAAACCGTCCAGAAAACCATCGCGACAAGGGAAGGCCGAGCGCGATGCCGATCATATGGTCGGTCGTCGCCCAAGTGCCGTAACTCGGCGTCACGCCTTGAAGGCTCCCGGCGACATAGGGCGCGAGCACCGTATAGCCCGGCACGTTCGCCAGCATGACGACGTTCGCCGCTCCCGTCGCGCCGTTAAGCAGCAGGAAGCGCCAGCCACCGATGCGCGCCGGCCTTTTCATGGCGTCCGTCCCGCTCCTCGCCATCGCTCCTGCGAATCTTGACGCGCCGCCGTTAGCGGTTTCCCGGAAGGAGATGTCGGTTGGGGCAATTGGACGGACTCCCGGCGACGTAACGCAGAACAGAAGTCATCAGCCAAAAGGCGGTTAAAGGCGAACTCCATCGCCAGCAACAAGCATAACCGAACCTGTCACAAACTTGTCAAGAGGCGCGCCGCCGCGTCATAGGAGTTCGGCGTCAGAAACGGAGGAGCCGATATGACGGGGATTTGGTCGCAGATCGCGCTGGTTTTCGCTCTCGCGCTCATCGCAGCGATGATCGCCAATCGCTTCCGAATCTCGACCGCGCTCACCGAAATCATCATCGGCATGTTCGCCCGCATGATTTTGGCCTGGACGATCGGCGCCGATGCATTCGGCGTGCAAGAGCCCTGGGTGAAAACGCTCGCGGGCGTCGGCGCAATAATGCTGACCTTTCTCGCCGGCGCTGAACTTGATCCAGACGTTTTCAAGCTGAAATGGAAGGAGGCCGCCGCGATCGGCGTCGCGAGCTTCCTTGTTCCCGCCATCGGCTGCTGGGCGGTCGCCTATTATCTTCTGGGATGGGAGAACGCGCCGGCATTGCTGGCCGGCATTGCGCTCGCCGCGACTTCAGTCGCCGTCGTCTATACGGTGATGATGGAATATGGTTTCAACAGAACCGATTACGGCAAGACGATTCTCGCCGCCTGTTTCGTCACCGATCTCGGCACGGTCATCACGCTCGGCCTCGTGTTCGCGCCCGTTACCTGGAAAACGGTTGTATTCATCGTCGTCCTCGCCGCCGCTTTCGTCGGGGTGCCGCGCGTGACGCCGATCGCTCTCGGCAAGTTCGGCGGGCGTCCATCGGAATTCGAGACGAAATTTCTCATATTCGCCCTAATGGCGCTCGGCGCGCTCGCCACCTGGGCCGGCAGCGAAGGAGTGTTGCCGGCCTATCTCCTTGGCATGACGCTCGCCGGTTCGGTTGGGCGCGATCATGCGCTGGTCCGCCGGCTGCGCGCGATCACCATCGGCCTGCTGACGCCCTTCTATTTCATTCGCGCCGGCTATTTCGTTTCGATTCCCGCGGTTCTCGCGGCGCCGCTCGGCGTCATCGCCTTTCTCGCTATCGAAATGGCGACGAAGGTCGCCAGCGTTTATCCAGTCGCGCGATTTTTCGGCTCGCCGCACAAGGACGCCATGTATACGACCCTCTTAATGGCCTCGGGTCTTACCTTCGGCACCATCTCCGCGCTTTTCGGCCTGTCGCACAATATCATCGACGAAAGTCAATATTCGACGCTGGTCGCGGCGATCGTCGCGACCGCCGTTACGCCCACCCTGATTGCGAACAGCCTCTACTTGCCGCGCCATCATCTGCCCGAGGAGGAGGTCGCGGCGAAGGCACCGTAAACCGTCAAATCAAGAGGACTATGATGTTCAAGACAATTCTCAACGCCAATGACGGCTCCGAGCCGGCTTTCCGCGCTTTCGCGCTTGCGTTGGAGTTGGCCAAGCAGAATCAATCCGCGCTTCACATGATCTGCGTCGAAGAGCTCCCCAATCTGGCGGATTTCATCGAGGAGGTGAAGGATGCGGCGGCGCTCGCCGAACGTCGCTTCGAGGTCGTGCGCCGTCGTGCGCTCGATCAGGCGGCCGCCGCAGACGTATCTGTGCAAATACATGTCGTCGTTGGCCATCCGGTGCGCGACATCGTGCAATTCGCCAATGACCTCAAGGCGGAATTGCTCGTCATCGGCGCGACCGGCCACTCGGCGTTCTATGAGCGCATGATCGGCAGCCGCGCCGACCGGATCATGCAGTTGGCGTCCTGCCCCGTAATGGTCGTAAAATAGCTTGGAAAATACGCCCAATTGCCCGCCATTTGAGGGACTCGTCAATAATCCGACTTGATTCGCAGCGGGCGCGATGTAATCAACGCCCCTTGTCGCTCGAGGGAGCGCGCCTGCTTAGCCGCGCGCCTGCGGTACGCATAGCCTCGACGCGCAAAATAAAGGAAGGACGATCTGAATGCGCATCTTTGTAAGGCTATCGGCTGTGCTGGCGTTTTTCGCCGTTGCGCCGGCTTTCGCTCAAGGAACGTCCGCGCAGCGCGCGGCCTGCGAAGCCGACGCGAATCGCGTTTGCGATGCGTATATTCCAGACGCCGTGGCCATTGAACGGTGCCTGAGAGCCAATGCTGGTTCGATCAGCGCCGCCTGCCGAGGAGAACTCGGCCTTGCCTCGGCCGCGAGCGGCGGCAAGCGGCGCAAGCACTGAGGATACGAGGCGCAGCGAATCGTTTGCGCCGCCAATCCGCGCCTCTCATTAATCAGGTTGCGACGGCGAGCCGTCTTTCGGCGAGCCGCGCGGCCTCTGCGCCTGATAACATCGCGCCGTTGAAGCCATGTTCGCCGCCGAATGCCGATGCGAGATAGAGTCCGGCGATCGGCGTTTGCGGCGTGCGCGGAAATCCCATCAAAATCGGCGCTTCAGCGGGCAGAGCCGCAAAACCGTATACCGCGCCTTCCGGCGTGTTCAGGTAGCCCGCCATCGAATAGGCGTTGAGCAGCATTCGCGTCGTCACCAGGCCGGAGAAACCGGGATAGTCGCGGTCGAGAGAGGCCTGTATGGCGTCGAGCCAGCGTTCGCGGCGCGCAAGCGCTTCTTCGCGCGGCAGATCGCGCCAGTTATCGAGGCGATCGAGACCAAGCACGCTGACGAGAATCGGCGGCTCGTCCCAAAGCCCTGAGTCGACCGCGGTGAAATTGGCGATCGTATGGAGCGGCAACGCGCCCTTGGGATCTTGCGCCATCGCGCCGGCGCCGTCTCCATATTGATCGAAGCGCCGCATGTCAGGCGGCATGACGACGGTCGTGAAGTCCGTCAGTCCGACGGTGGAAGGTTTCGCGCTTAAGCCGAAATTGGCCGAAAACAGCGATGTCGAGAGCCGACGGGAGCCGAAAGCCTCTTCCATTGTCGCTCGCGCCGGAGCGTCCATCATCGCTGCGGCTTCTGAGGGCGCGCAATTCGCCATCACGACGCGCGCTTCGATGCGTTCTTCGCCCTCGCCGTCGCGCCGCGCGACATGGCGAATCGCGACGACCGCGCCGTCTGCATCGGTCTCGATGGCGTTGACGAGCCGGCCCAGGCGCACGACGCCGCCGGTCTTGGTGATCGCCTTCGCGAGCTTGAGGCTCAATTGCCGTGAGCCGCCTTTGATATAGGCGCCGCCGGAAGCGATATAGCCGCCTTGCGCGAGCGCGTAGAAAATCCACCACAGCCGGCGTGGGTCATCGCCGTAATAGGCGAGATTGGCCCCCAGCGCGCATTTCAAGGCCTCGCAGCCGGCGAAATCGCGCTCCATGATCTCATGCAGTGAGTTCTGCCATCCGGCGGCGGCTGGCGCGACTTCCCAAAGTCCGCGCGCGAATTTGGCGAAAGAACTTTCCTCGCGCGCCTGTTTCAACGTCCACAGCGCGTCGTGGATTTGCTCGACCTCGCCGAGAAATCTCTGGATGGCTGCGCGTTTGTCTGGAAAGCGCGCCGCGAGAGCTTCATAGGCCGGCGCGAAGCCGAAAGGCAGTTCGAAAGGCTCGCCCAACGGTCCGCCGCGCACCGTGTAGAGCGCGCCGGTGGGCAGCCATTCGATCTCGTCGAGAATCCCCAACCGGCGCAGGATATCGTGCTTCACATCGCGAGGGTTGCGCGCGTCTGAAGTTTGATGGAGCGACGCTTCGACGGTCAGAGGCCCGACCTTGTAAACAGACGCAGCGCCACCCAGGCTGAAATTGCGTTCAAGCAGGCAGACGCTGTAGCCGGCATGCGCAAGCAACGCCCCCGCCGTCAATCCGCCCAGTCCCGAGCCGATCACCACGGCGTCGAATTTTTTGTCGCTCATTCTCGAATCGTCGTTTTCGCTGAAGGATAGCCACTCTATCCCGCCCCAGCCCTCTGGCGAAAGGCGGCGGCTGACACAAGATAGGGACGCAGGTCGAAGACTAGAGGAAAGGCGCTGGCAAATGGCCGATGAGAGCTTTCCCGTCACCCATACCGACGCCGAATGGCGGGCGCTTCTCACTCCCGAGCAATATGAGGTGATGCGCGGGCATGGCACTGAGCGCCCCGGGAGCTGCGCGCTCAATTATGAAAAGCGCCGCGGCGCATTCAATTGCGCCGGCTGCGGCCAGCCGCTGTTTCGCTCGGGCGAGAAGTTCGAAAGCGGCACCGGCTGGCCGAGCTTCTTCGATCCGCTTCCCGGCGCGCTTGGTTCGACCGTCGATCGCAGCTACGGCATGGTGCGCACGGAAGTGCACTGCAGCCGCTGCGGTTCCCATCTCGGGCATGTCTTCAACGATGGCCCGCCGCCGACTGGCCTGCGCTATTGCATTAACGGCGTCGCGCTCGATTTTCAGCCGGAGTAGGCGTCAACTATCGGCCTTCGTGATCGGCCGATAGAGTCAAGACTGCGACGCTGGCTGCGACAAAATTTTTTCTGAGGGCGTCTCGGAGACGCCGAGCCCGCTCTCTTGCGGTTTCTTCGGATAGGCAAGGATAGGCCTCAGTCTCGTTTCGATGCACGCAAACCGGCTCCTCGCACCCGCCAGATCAGTTTTTCAAGGGTGTAGGGAACGAGACGATTTCTCATGAGATCGCGTAGATTCATCGACGCCAAATGGAACCAGCATTGCCTATTCTATAGGGTAGGCGAAGGATAGGTGATCGACCCGGCTTGTCGAATAAGCGACACGCCTCGCGCGAATTGTCGCGCGAGCGGGCGCCGCTCCAAAACGCTAGTAACAACGGGACATCGTCATAAGCTCGGCTAGCTTGACGAGCAATTTTGATTCCCGTCATACGGGATGTCCGCCAATGAATTTTTCAGTGAGCGGATTCACGCGCGTCGGCTCGTAGCGGCGAACCGCGGACCTTAACGCGCGGGATTGAACAACACTAGGTCGCAAATAAAGGCTGCAGCCTGACATCGGCAGGAGTTCAGCCCGGTCGACTGGGGACGGGATCGGCGGCGCCGGCTCGTTTCTGGAGGACCGAAAAAAAAAACGAATTCTGGGCTTGCGCGACGCAGGCCGGAGAGGGAGTGGACTGCATGTCAGAAAGGCCAGCCGCCGCGCCGGGCGCGAGCGGAAAAGACAATCAGCATCTTGCGCCGAAGTCCGACATCGAGATTTCGCAGGCCGCGAAGATGCGGCCGATCATCGATGTCGCGCGCGACAAGCTCGGCATCCCGGCCGAACATGTGCAGCCCTATGGTCACTACAAGGGCAAGATCTCCCTCGACTATATCTCTTCTCTCGACGGCCAGACCGACGGCAAGCTGATCCTCGTCACGGCGATTACGCCCACGCCCGCCGGCGAAGGCAAGACGACGACCACTGTCGGACTTACCGATGGACTTAATTACATCGGCAAGAAGGCGCTGTGCTGTCTGCGCGAGCCTTCGCTTGGCCCCTGTTTCGGGGTGAAGGGCGGCGCGGCCGGCGGCGGATACGCGCAGGTCGTGCCGATGGAGGACATCAATCTCCATTTCACCGGCGACTTCCACGCGATCGGCGCGGCCAACAATCTGCTCGCGGCGCTGATCGACAATCAGATCTATTGGGGCGGCGAACCGAAGATCGACTCGCGCCGCGTTTCATGGCGGCGCGTCGTCGACATGAATGACCGCGCATTGCGCTCGATCGTGTCGTCTCTCGGCGGCGTGTCGAACGGCTTTGCCCGCGAGGATGGATTCGACATCACTGTCGCTTCGGAAGTGATGGCGATCTTCTGTCTGGCTTCGGACTTCGCCGATCTGCAGCGGCGGCTGGGCGACATTATCGTCGGCCAGACCCGCGAGAAGAAAAGCGTGCGCGCCTCAGAGGTGAAAGCGGCGGGTTCGATGGCCGCGCTGCTCAAGGACGCGATCGCGCCCAATCTCGTGCAGACTCTGGAGAATAATCCAGCCATCATTCACGGCGGTCCCTTCGCCAATATCGCACATGGCTGCAATTCGGTGATAGCGACGAAGGCCGGCCTGAAGCTCGCCGATTACGTGGTGACGGAGGCGGGATTCGGCGCCGATCTCGGCGCGGAGAAGTTCTTCGACATCAAGTGCCGCAAGGCGGGCTTGAAGCCCGACATCACCGTGATCGTCGCGACGATTCGCGCGCTCAAGATGCATGGCGGCGTCGCCAAGGACGATCTGAAGGCCGAGAATGTCGCGGCGGTCGAAAAGGGCTTCGAGAATCTGAAGCGCCATATTGGGAACGTCCGCAAATTCGGCGTGCCGGTGCTTGTCTCGATCAACAAATTCTCGTCCGACACGGCGGCCGAGATGGCCGCGCTCGACAAGCTCTGCAAGGCGGAAGGCGTCGAATGCGTCGTCGCCGACAATTGGGGCTCCGGCGGCGCCGGCGCGGCGGATCTCGCCAAGGCCGTCGTCAAGACAATCGAGACGCAGCCGTCGAACTTCAAGCCGCTTTATCCGGACGACATGCCGCTTGCCGAGAAGGTGCGCACGATCGCGAAGGAGCTCTACGGCGCCGCCGACATCTCCTATGATTCGAGCATCAAGGCGCGCTTCGCCGAACTGGAAAAGGAAGGCTTCGGCAACTTCCCGGTTTGCATCGCCAAGACGCAATATAGCTTCTCGACGGATCAGAACGCCAAGGGCGCGCCATCAGGCTTCACGATTCCGATTCGCGAACTGCGTCTGTCGGCGGGCGCCGAGTTCATCGTAGTGGTGTGCGGGGACATCATGACGATGCCGGGACTGCCGAAAGTCCCAGCCGCCAACAACATCTACGTTGACGACTCCGGCCGCATCGCCGGCCTGTTCTAACGCATTCCGGCGTCATCCGCGCCGCGCCATCTGAAACCTGCCGCTCGAAAGGAGCTTGAGAATGTTGAATTCCAGAATTCCCGGCAAAAATTTCCTGTTTGTGCCGGGCCCGACCAATCTTCCCGACCGCATCGTCCGTGCGATGTCGGTCGCGTCCGAAGACCACCGCTCGCCGACGTTCCCCGATCTCGTGAAGCCGCTTTTTCCGGGCCTCAAGAAGGTCTTCGGCACCGAGAAGGGCCATGCCTTCATCTTCCCGGCGTCGGGCACTGGCGGCTGGGAAGCCGCGATCACCAACACGCTGTCGCCCGGCGACAAGGTTCTGGCGCAGCGCTTCGGCCAGTTCTCCCATCTGTGGATTGACCTCTGCAAGCGCCAGGGGCTGGACGTCGTCGTGCAGGAGCGCGAGTGGGGCACCGGCAACGACCCGGAGCTGATCGAAGAGACTCTGAAGGCCGACAAGAATCACGAGATCAAGGCCGTTCTCGCTACGCATAACGAGACGGCGACGGGCGTGACCTCGGACATCGCCGCCGTGCGCAAGGCGATGAATAACGCCAAGCATCCGGCGATGCTCTTTGTCGACGGCGTCTCCTCCGTCGCCTCGCTCGAATTCAAGATGGACGAATGGGGCGTCGACGTGATCGTCTCCGGCTCGCAGAAGGGCTTCATGCTTCCTGCCGGCCTGTTGCTGATGGCGGCGAGCCCGAAAGCGATCGAAAAGGGCAAGACCAACAAAGGTCGCCGCGCTTATTTCGAATTCCAGGACATGATCGCCCAGAACGCGAACGGCTATTTCCCTTATACGCCGTCCGTGCCGTTGCTCTATGGCCTCAAGGAATCGCTCTCGATCCTGTTCGAGGAGGGCCTCGATCAGGTCTACAAGCGCCACCACCACCTCGCCGAGGGCTGTCGCGCCGCGGTCGCGGCCTGGGGCCTCAAGTGCTGCGCGAAGGAGCCGAAGTGGAATTCCGACACCGTCACCGCCATTGTGGTGCCGGAAGGCTATGACGCCGCCAAGGTCATCGAGACCGCTTACAAGCGCTACAATCTCGCGCTCGGCGCCGGCCTTTCGGAAGTCGCGGGCAAGGTGTTCCGCATCGGCCATCTCGGCGATTTGAATGAGCTGATGCTGCTGGGCGCCATCGCCGGCGCGGAAATGGCGATGCTCGACCATGGCATCAAGGTGACGCCCGGCTCCGGCGTCGCGGCGGCGCAGGCGGTCTATCGCGCCAATCCGCTGCTCAAGATGTAAGGCTGCAATTGCGGTCGGCGGTCGGCGCGTTCCGATAGTCGGAGCCCAATCGCCGACCGCCGAAAACAAAGAATTGAGAAAGAGGGGAAACTAAAGGCCATGTCGCACAAAATCGTCTTTCTCGATCGCGAAACGCTCGACGCCAATGTGCGCAAGCCCAATTTCCCTCACGAATACACGGAATATGCTCAGACGGCGCCCGATCAGATCATTGAACGCCTGAACGGCGCGACGATCTGCATCACCAACAAGGTGCCGCTGCGCGAAGCGACGCTGATGCAGCTTCCGGGTCTCAAGCTCATCGCTGTCGCCGCGACCGGCACGGATGTGATCGACAAGGCCTATACGAGCGGCAACGGGATCGTCGTTTCCAACATTCGCAACTACGCCTTCAACACGCTGCCCGAACATGTGTTCGCGCTGCTGTTCGCGCTGCGCCGGAATCTGGTGAACTACTATAATTCCGTTCGGCAGGGACGTTGGGGCTACGCCAATCAGTTCTGCTACTTCGACTATCCGATCTATGACATCGCCGGTTCGACGCTCGGCATCGTCGGCTATGGCGCGCTCGGCAAGGAAATCGAAAAGCGCGCCGTCGCGCTTGGCATGAAAGTGCTGATCAACGACGTCACGGACGTGCCGAATAAGGTCGACGTCCCGACCATTCTCCGCGAGTCGGACGTCGTCACGCTCAACCTGCCGCTTACGCCAGAGACGAAGAACATGATCGGCGCGAAGGAATTCGCGTCGATGAAGAAGACCGCCTGCATCATCAACACGGCGCGCGGCGGCATCGTCGACGAGGCGGCGCTCGCGGACGCGCTCCGCAAGGGAGTCATCGCTGGCGCCGGCTTCGACGTGCTGACCGTCGAGCCGCCCAAGAACGGCAATATCCTGCTCGATCCGACGATTCCCAATCTCATCATCACGCCGCATGTCGCCTGGGCGTCGAAAGAAGCGATGCAGGTGCTCGCCGACCAGCTCGTCGACAACATCGACGCTTTCGTCGCCGGCAGCCCGCGCAACGTCGTGACCGCGTGAGGAGTTTGATGCTTCGTTCCCTTTTCCGCCGTCATGCCCGCGCTTGTCGCGGGCATCCACGCGGCGCCGCTACTGAGCGATTGGAAATGCTTCGCAACGTCCCGGCGTGGATGGCCGGGACAAGCCCGGCCATGACGTGGCCTGAGGAAATCCAATGACCAAGAAACTGCTTTTCCTGTTCGACACCGATCCCGTCCCAAGCGTTTTCGACACGGTCGTCGGCTATGACGGCGGCGCCGACCGCATCATCGGCTATGGCGCTGTGACGCCCGAGAACGTCGGCGCGCTGGTCGACGGCTGCATATACACGCGCGGCCCGAAGGAGAAGCAATATACGGCGATCTTCGTTGGCGGCGGCAGCATGACGGCGGGCGAAGCCGTGTTCAAAGCGGTGAAGAAGCGTTTCTTCTCGAACTTCCGCGTCTCGGCGATGCTCGATTCCAACGGCTCCAATACGACCGCAGCGGCAGGTGTCGCGCTGCTCGCCAAGGCCGCGCCGCTCAAGGGCAAGAAGGCGGTCGTGCTCGCCGGCACCGGACCCGTCGGCATGCGCGCCGCGGCGATGCTCAACATCGAAGGCGCTGAAGTCGCCATCACCTCGCGTCAGAAGTCGCGCGCCGAAGCGGCGGCTAAAGCCATTCAGGAGCGATTTGGTTTCACACCCGCAGTGATCGAAGCCGCCGACAACGCCGCGCGCGCGCAAGCGATCAAAGGGGCTCAGATCGTCTTTGCGGCTGGCGCCATCGGCGTTCCGCTGCTCGACGAGAAAGATTGGCAGAACGATCCGACGATTGAGCTTATCGCCGACTGCAACGCGCAGCCGCCGCTCGGCGTCGGCGGCGTCGAAGCGACCGACAAAGCCAAGGAGCGTCACGGTAAGATCGTCATCGGCGCGCTGGGCCTCGGCGGGCTCAAGCTCAAATTGCATCGCGAATGCGTCGGCAAGCTGTTTGACGCCGCAGACCAGGTGTTCGACTGCGAAAACATTTATGCGCAAGCCAAAGAGCTCGCCTGATCGAGGAATGATATGAGCGCCAAGAACGATACGATTGGGAAATTCCTCGACGAGCTCGCAAGCGATGCGCCGACTCCCGGCGGCGGCGGCGCTGCGGCGCTGTCTGGGGCCATGGGCGCCGCGCTTGTTTCGATGGTGTGCAATCTGACCATCGGCAAAAAGAATTACGAAGCGGTCTCAGCCGATCTGCAACAGACGCTCGCCAAGGCTGAGAAGCTGCGCGCCGAGCTGACCCAGGGCGTCGACGAGGATGTCGTCGCGTTCAACACGCTGATGGGCGCCTATGGCTTGCCGCGCGGCACGGATGAGGAGAAGGCGAAGCGCTCCGAGGCGATCCAGTCGGCGCTGAAGGAAGCGACGCTGGCGCCGCTGAAGACGTGCAAAATCTGTTACGACGTCATCGCGCTGTCGAAGGAAGCCGCCGACAAGGGCAATCTCAATGTCATCAGCGACGCGGGAGTCGCGGTGCTTGCCGCCAACGCCGGTCTGCGCAGCTGCGCGCTCAATGTCTTCATCAACGCCAAGGCGATCAAGGATCGTGACTTCGCCGAGAAGCAGCTTGCCGAAGTCAATGCGCTGCTCGCCAAGGCCGCCGCTGAGACGGAAGCGGTCTATGAGACGGTCAAAGCCAAAATAGGCGGCTGAGGAAGCCGCGCGGTAATTGCGAGGAGAGGACTGAGATGGACGTCCACGAGTATCAAGCCAAGGAAATTCTGGCGAGCCACGGCGTCGACATTCCGCCCGGCACGGTCGCTTTCAGCCCGGATCAGGCGGTCTATGCCGCGACGGAACTTGGCGGTTCGCATTGGGTCGTGAAGGCGCAGATTCACGCCGGCGCGCGCGGCAAGGCGGGCGGCGTCAAGCTCTGCCGCACCTATCACGAAGTGCAGCAGGCGGCGCGCGATCTTCTCGGCAAACGGCTCGTTACGGGCCAGACCGGACCAGAGGGCAAGCCGGTGCAGCGCGTCTATGTCGAAGTCGCCGATCCGTTCGAGCGCGAACTCTATTTGGGCTACGTGCTCGATCGCAAATTGGAGCGCGTGCGCGTCATCGCTTCAAAGCATGGCGGCATGGAGATCGAGGAGATCGCCAAGAACACGCCCGACGAGCTGCTCCAGGTGATCGTCGAGCCGGCCGTCGGCCTGCAGCAGTTTCAGGCGCGCGAACTCGCCTTTCAGCTTGGATTGAACATCAAGCAAGTCTCGCGCGCGGTGAAGACGATCATGGGCGCCTATCGAGCCTTCCGCGACAATGACGCGACCATGCTCGAGATCAATCCGCTTGTCGTCACCAAAGACGACAAGGTGTTGGCGCTCGACGCGAAAATGTCCTTCGACGACAACGCGCTGTTCCGTCGCCGCAATATCGTCGACATGAACGATCCCTCGCAGAGCGATCCGCGCGAGGCGCAGGCGGCCGAACACAGCCTCAACTATATCGGCCTCGATGGCGAAATCGGCTGCATCGTCAACGGCGCCGGGCTCGCCATGGCGACGATGGACATGATCAAGCACGCTGGCGGCAATCCGGCGAACTTCCTCGATGTCGGCGGCGGCGCTTCGCCGGAGCGTGTCGCGACGGCCTTCCGCCTCGTGCTTTCGGATCGCCGCGTGAAAGTCGTGCTCGTCAACATTTTCGCCGGCATCAATCGCTGCGACTGGGTCGCCCAGGGCGTTGTTGACGCGGTGCGCGCTGAGAAGATCGAGGGCGTGCCGCTCGTCGTGCGTCTCGCCGGCACCAATGTCGAAGCCGGCAAGAAGATCATCGCCGAGAGCGGCATTCCGATCATCCAGGCAGACACGCTCGCCGAAGCCGCCGAGAAGGCCGTCGCCGCCTATAAGGGCGCCAAGTAAAGCGCCGGAGAACGACACATGAGCATTCTCATTGACGAAAAGACGCCGATCCTCGTCCAAGGCATTACCGGCGACAAGGGCAGCTTTCATACGAAAGAGATGATCGACTACGGCAGCAATGTCGTCGCCGGCGTCACGCCTGGAAAGGGCGGCAAGACTCATCACGGCGTGCCGGTTTTCAACACGGTGCGCGAAGCGGTGCGCGAAACCGGCGCGCAAGCGTCGATCACCTTCGTTGCGCCGGCCTTTTGCGCCGACGCGATCATGGAGGCCGCCGACTCCGGCGTCCGCCTGATCTGCTCGATCACGGACGGCATTCCGGCGCAGGACATGATGCGCGTGAAGCGCTACTTCCTGCGCTTCCCGAAGGATCGCCGGCCGATGATGGTCGGCCCGAACTGCGCCGGCATTATTTCGCCGGGCAAGGCGATGCTCGGCATCATGCCGGGTCACATTTACAAGCAGGGTGCGGTGGGTCTCATCTCGCGCTCCGGCACGCTTGGCTATGAAGCAGCGTCGCAGTTGAAGGCGCTTGGCCTCGGCATATCGACCTCCGTCGGCATTGGCGGCGATCCGATCAATGGCTCGTCCTTCCTCGACCATCTCGTGCTCTTCGATAAAGATCCCGAGACCAAGGCGGTGCTCATCATCGGCGAGATCGGCGGCCCGCAAGAGGCGGAGGCATCCGCCTGGATCAAGGAGAATTTCTCCAAGCCGGTGATCGGCTTCGTCGCCGGCCTCACGGCGCCCAAGGGCCGCCGCATGGGCCATGCCGGCGCGATCATTTCGGCGTCCGGCGACAGCGCCGCTGAAAAAACTGAGATCATGAAGTCTTATGGGCTCACCGTTGCGCCGAGCCCGGCCGAATTCGGATCGACCGTCGCCAAAGTATTGCAGAGCGCCTGAGGATACGGCGCCACCGCCGCCGTTCGCATGTGCGAAGCCGTCCTTCCTGGATGGTTTCGTAAGCGCCTAAGGAGTTTCGATGACCGCCGAGACACAGACATTGAGGAGCCTGTCTTCGACCGGCCTGCCGTCTGCTTACGCGACTCGGTCGGTCACCGAAGCGTCCGCATTTCTGCGCGAACAATTGCTCACGGTCATTCGCCGCCACACGCCAGAGATCGAGGCTGTCGTGCGCGACTCGAAAGCTGGCGCAGGCCTGGAGCCGCGCCAGATGGCGCGCGCGCTTCAGGCGCAAGGCATCCTGTTTCAGCTCGTCTCCATCGCTGAACAAGCGTACGCGATGCGCCGGCGCCGGCGGCTCGAACGCGAAAAAGGCCATGACAAGCTGCTTGGCACCTTCGACTATGTATTGTCGAGCGCCGCGGCCACGGCGGTCCCTGCCGATGAAATCCGCGCCCAACTGCACACGCTGCGAATCCGCCCCGTCATCACCGCGCATCCGACCGAGGCGAAGCGCGTTTCGATCTTAGAGAAATATCGCCGCATCTATCTGCTGCTGCGCGAACTCGAATCGACTCGTTGGACGGACCGTGAGCGTGAAGCGCTGGTGAAGTCGATCTATGATCAGATCGAACTTTTGTGGCTTACCGGCGAATTGCATCTCGAAAAGCCCACTGTCGATCAGGAAGTCGCCTGGGGTCAGCACTTCTTTCACGAGAGCCTTTTCGATCTCGCGCCGGAGCTGCTGTCGTCCTGCGAACGCGCGCTACGACGCCACTATCCCAACGAAACTTTTGAGGTTGCGCCCTTCTTCCAGTTCGGCTCCTGGATCGGGGGCGACCGCGACGGCAATCCTTTCGTGACGAATGACGTCACGCGCCGCACGATGCGCGAAAATGCATCGGCGAGCCTGAATTATTATCGAACGCGCTTCGTCGATCTCGCGCGTATGTTGTCGATCAGCCAGCGCGCCGCCGACATTCCTCAGTCTTTCCAGGAGGAATTGGCTGAACGCCTCGCGGCTTTGCCGGACGGCGCCGCGATCGAAGCGCGCAATCAGAACGAACCCTACCGCCAGTTCGTCACGACAATCCTTCGCAAGCTCGATCAGACATCGCGCGCGGTGAACGGCGAGCCGACGACGGGTCAACGTTATGGGAGCGCCGACGAACTCATCGCCGATTTGCTCGTGCTCGAAAAAGCGCTCGTTGAAGCCAAGAGCGGCGCGCTCGCGACGGATCTCGTGCGTCCGCTGCGCCGCGCCGTGGAAATCTTCCGCTTCAGCACGGTGCGCCTCGACATTCGCCAGAACACGACGCGCACGACTCAGGCGCTCGAAGAATTGTGGCGCGTCAAGACCGGCGGCGAAACGCCGCCCGACCTCGATTCCTCGGAGTGGCGCGAATGGCTGCTCTCCCAGCTTGCAAAGCCGCGCACGGCGCCGGTTCCGCGCGATCAGCTTTCCGCCGATACGCGCGACGTCATCGAGATGTTCGAGGTCGTCGCCGAGATGCGCACGCAGCTCGATCGCGAAGCCTTCGGCGGATTCATTTTGTCGATGACGCGTTCGGCGGTCGACGTGCTTGGCGTGTATCTCCTCGCTAAGGAGGCCGGACTTTTTCTTGACGAACCCGGCGTCGAGATCCTCACGTTGCCGATCGTGCCGCTCTTCGAGACGATTGGGGATCTGCGCGCCGCGCCGGCGATCATGCGCGATCTTTTGCAGGTTCCGGTCGTGCGCCGTACGACGCGCTGGCAAGGCAATCTACAAGAGGTGATGATCGGCTATTCCGACTCGAACAAGGACGGCGGCTTTCTGTCGTCGAACTGGGAGCTGTTCAAGGCGCAGGCGCGTCTTGCTCAGGTCGGACGCGAGCATGGCGTCGCGCTCGCCTTCTTTCATGGACGCGGCGGCTCGGTCTCGCGCGGCGGCGCGCCGACCGGCCACGCCATCGCGGCGCAGCCGGCGGGCTCCATCCGCGGTCGTTTCCGCGTCACCGAACAGGGCGAGGTCGTGTCGTTCAAATACGCCAATCGCGGAACGGCGGCCTATCAGATGGAACTACTGGCGTCGTCAGTTTTCCAGCATGCGTTGAAGTCCGAGCGCGAGGAAGCGCTGGCGCCGCACGCGGAATTCGACGAGGCTCTCGAGGAGATTTCCGGCGCCTCATTCGCGGCATACGCGAAATTCGTCGGCGATCCCGATCTTGTCGCTTACTTTCAAGCTGCGAGCCCTCTCGAAGAGATTTCGCTGCTCAACATCGGTTCGCGGCCTGCGCGACGCTTCGGCGCGAAGAGCCTCGCGGATTTGCGCGCGATCCCTTGGGTCTTCGCCTGGGCGCAGAACCGCCATTCGATTACCGGCTGGTACGGCGTCGGCTCCGGATTGAAGAATTTCATCGACGTGCGCGGCGAGCGCGGCATGGAGCTGTTGCGCCGCATGTTCGAAGATTCGCGGATGTTCCGGCTCATCGTCGACGAGGTCGAGAAGACGCTTGCGCTCGTCGATCTCTCGATCGCCAAGCAATATGCCGGACTTGTCGCTGACGAAGCTGTGCGTACGAAAATCTTTAAGACGATCGAAGAGGAGTTCGCGTTGACGCGTGAGATGGCGCTGCGCGTCACCGGCGGCGAAGAACTGGCTGATCGGTTCAAAGAATATCAGGCGAGGCTTTCGCATCGCCTGCAGACCATCAACGAGGTCAATCGCGAGCAGGTGGCGCTGCTTCGCCGGTTCCGCGAGGCAAAGGACGAAGCGGAAAAGGAGGCCGTCAAAGTGCCTCTGCTGCTTTCGATCAGCTGCGTCGCCGCCGGCCTCGGGGCCACAGGCTAATTCAACAGGAAGGGGTAAAGATATGAGCTTCACTTTGATCGAGCAGGCGACGCCGCGTCTCCACCGCTCCGAGCTTGCCGTGCCGGGCTCTGCGCCGGGAATGTTCGAAAAGGCCGCGCAGTCAAAGGCCGATCAGATCTTCTTGGATCTCGAAGACGCCGTCGCGCCCGACGACAAGGAACAGGCGCGCAAGAACATCATCCAGGGCCTCAACGATATCGATTGGGGCAAGAAGGTGATGACTCTGCGCATCAACGGTCTCGACACGCAGTATTGCTATCGCGACGTCGTCGACGTTCTCGAGAACTGCCCGCGCCTCGACATCGTGCTCATCCCGAAGGTTGGCGTTCCGGCCGACGTCTATGCGATCGACATGATGATCACGCAGATCGAGCAGTACAAAAAGCGCACCAAGAGGATCGGCATCGAAATTCTGATCGAAACCGCGCTTGGCATGGCCAATGTCGAGGCCATCGCGCAATCGTCCAAGCGCCTCGAAGCCATGTCCTTCGGCGTCGCCGACTATGCGGCGTCCACCCGCGCCCGCACGACGGTCATCGGCGGCGTCAACCCGGATTACGGCGTGCTCACCGACAAGGATGGTAGTGGCCATCGCGAATATTACTGGGCCGACCAGTGGCATGCGGCGCAGACGCGCATGATGGTCGCTTGCCGCGCCTATGGACTGCGTCCGATCGATGGACCTTTTGGCGATTTCGGCGATCCGGACGGTTATATCGCCGCCGCCAAGCGCGCCGCGGTTCTCGGCTATGAGGGCAAGTGGGCGATCCATCCCTCGCAGATCGAACTCGCCAATCAGGTCTTCACGCCGTCCGACGCCGAGGTGACGAAGGCGCGCCGTATTCTCGACGCCATGACCCAGGCCGCCAAGGAAGGCAAGGGGGCGGTCTCGCTCGACGGTCGCCTGATCGATATCGCCTCGATCCGCATGGCCGAGGCGCTGATCGAAAAGGCCGACGCCATGGCGGCGGCGTAAGGCGCTTCCCTCTCTCCGTTTACGGGGAGAGGGTTAGGGTGAGGGGCCGGGGCGCGTGTCTTGGCTTCGACAACAGCATGCGCGCCTTGCCCGGTCCCTTCGTTCGCGCCTACACCCCTTGCCCCTCACCCAGCCTCTCCCCGCAAGCGGGGAGAGGAGTATTGGCGCCTTTCCCCGATCAGTGCCGGATTGTGTTCATGTCCCAAGACCATCGCCAGCTTTTGCGCGCCATGTTTGACGCCGCCGTCGGCGCCGCGTCGCCTGCGGTGTGCCTGCCGCCGCATCTTGCGAAGATCGCGCCGCCGAAGGGCCGCACGATCGTCGTCGGCGCCGGCAAGGCAGCGGCCTCCATGGCCGCGGCGGTGGAAGCACATTGGAGCGGTCCGCTCGAAGGGCTTGTCGTGACGCGCTACGAGCACGGCGCGCCAACGAAACATATCGAGGTCATCGAAGCCTCGCATCCTGTGCCGGACGCCGCCGGACGCGAAGCGGCCAAGCGCATTTTGCAGAGAGTGCAGGGGCTTTCCGAAGACGACCTCGTTCTCGCGCTGATCTCCGGCGGCGGCTCGGCGCTGATGGCGCTGCCTGCCGAGGGCGTGACGCTCGAAGAAAAGCAGGCGGTGAACAAGGCGCTGTTGAAGAGCGGCGCAAACATCTCCGAGATGAATTGCGTGCGCAAGCATCTCTCGGCCATCAAGGGCGGGCGCCTCGCCCGCGCGGCGGCGCCGGCGCGCGTCGTGGCTCTGATGATTTCCGACGTGCCGAACGACGATCTTTCAGTGATCGCCTCCGGCCCAACGGTTCCCGATCCGACGACCCGCCAAGACGCGCTGGCCGTCATCGCCAAATATAAGATCGATGCGCCGGCCGCGGTGCTCGCGCATCTGCAAAAGCCAGAATGCGAAACGCCGAAGCCCGGCGACGCCATTTTCAACAAGGTTCAGAACATTCTCATCGCCACGCCGCAAGGCTCGCTTGACGCGGCGGCGGCGGTAGCAAAATCGGCGGGATTTACGCCCTGTATTCTCGGCGATCTTGAAGGCGAGTCGCGCGATGTGGCGCTCGTGCATGCTGGCATAGCGAAGCAGATCGCGATCCATGGCCAACCTTTCCAGCCGCCGGTCGCGATCATCTCCGGCGGCGAGACGACCGTCACCGTGCGTGGCAAGGGACGCGGCGGACGCGACGCCGAATTTCTGCTGGGGCTGACCCTCGCGCTCGAAGGCTTTGGCGGCATATCGGCGATCGCTTGCGACACCGACGGCATCGACGGCAGCGAGGACAACGCCGGCGCAATCATGACGCCGGATTCCTTCGAGCGGGCGAAAAAGGCCGGCGTCGATCTAAAAGCTCTCTTCGCCAACAACGACGCCTATACGGCTTTCGAGAAGCTCGGCGATCTCGTCGTGACCAAGCCGACGCGCACAAACGTCAATGACTTCCGCGCGATACTTGTGCCGAAGCGGGTGTAATCAGCGAACCTTCTCGGCGAGCCAAATTTTAATGAGCGACTGATAGGGAACGTCGCGCTTATTGGCTGCGATCTTGATTTGCTCGAGTAGACTGACCGGAAGCCGCAAAGAAATAGATGTCGTCGAAGGTTTGAGATTGGGCATCCGAACGCGCTTGGCCTTGCTCCAGTCGACGTGTTCTGCCGAGTCGTGACTTTCCCAATAGGCGCGTTCCTCTGCTTCAGTTGCGAAGGTCGGCGGAGGCTTAATCTTGCTCATAGCGTTGTCGTTCCTTACGACTCATGTCGCGCGCGGAGATGATTCGAATGCGCGTCCCGTTTGAGCGCAGCGTGAATGTGACATGCAGCAATCGGGATGCGTCCGTCCGGCCGAGAGCGTGATAGCGCGGCTCCCTCTCGTTATGGGCCAAGTCGTCCGTCATGATCAGCGGATCATTGACGAAAATCTGCTCGGCCTCCGCTTGGCTCACGCCGTGCTTTTCAAGGCTCTTGCGCTCGTTGCCATGATCCCATTCGAACCCGACGACATGCTCGAAATTGACCATTTGTGTATATTTCCATAATATACAGCAAAGTCAATAAAGCGAACATGCGGAGTGTTGCGCCAGTCGCGCGACCCGCCTAAAGGAACGCCATGAACAAGCCTGTAGGCCCGCAAACTTATGATCCGCGCGGCGCGGCGGCGATGTTTGAACGCTATCGTCGCGACGATTCGCCAAAGCCGAAGCAGTGGAACGATACGCTCGACCTTATTCTTGCGCATCGTTCGCATCGAAATTTCCTGCGTGAGCCGCTGCCCGAAGGCGCGTTGGAGATCATTGTCGCCGCCGCGCAGTCGGCGTCGACATCGTCGAATCTGCAGGTCTGGAGCGTTGTCGCCGTAGAGGATGAAGCGCGCAAGGCGCGTCTCGCCGATCTCGCTGGCGGTCAAAAGCACATCCATAACGCGCCGTTGTTTCTCGTCTGGCTATGCGATCTCGCTCGGCTCGAGAATCTTGGGCGCGATAAGGGTCGAGATGCGGCAGGATTATCTTACTTCGAGATGTTTCTAACCGGCGCGGTCGACGCCGCACTGGCTGCGCAGAACGCCGTCACGGCGCTCGAATCGATTGGGTTGGGCTGCTGCTATATCGGCGCCATGCGCAACAAGCCGGAAGAGGTCGCCAAGGAATTGAACCTGCCGCCGAACGTCTTCGCGGTTTTTGGCATGGCCATCGGCGTTCCAGATCCCGCCGCCAACGCGGCCGTCAAACCTCGCCTTGGACAAGGCGCCGTGCTTCATCGCGAGCAATATGAATGGGGCGATGCGCAGCGCGAGGCGATCGAAACGCTCGATGCGAAGTTCAAGGAATTCCAGAAAGAGCAAGGCCTGCCGGATCAGGGATGGATTCGCCAGGCGCTGTCGCGCGTGCGTGGACCGGAGGCGCTGAGCGGACGCGACCGCATTCGCGAAGCGCTGACCGTGTTGGGCTTCGGTCTCAAGTGAAGTGACGACGAAAAGGGCTGGCTTTATGGACGCGCAAGTAACGAACGCGTATTCAGGCGAAATTTTCGATCTTTGGGACACCTATAAGAAAGTCGTCGTCAAGGATTTCATGTTTCATGCCGCGCTCAGCGAAGAGGTCGAGCGCGCTTTGCGCGCGCGCTTCCAGGGCGGCGACTTTTCCCTGCTCGATCTCGGTTGTGGCGATGCGTATGTCTTTGCGCCAATTCTGCGCCGCATCCCTCCGGCAAGCTACAAAGGCGTCGACCTTTCTGACACGGCGCTCGGCCTCGCCGCAGAGAATTTGCAGTCTCTACCGTGTCCGGTGCAGCTCGCGCATAGCGACATACTGTCGGCTCTTTCCGGCGGGGCCACTTACGACGTGATACATAGCAGTTTTGTTCTGCATCACCTGGCGACCGAGGACAAAGCGGAGTTCTTCCGCCGCGCATCTCGGGCGCTTGCGCCCGGCGGCTTCCTCTTGCTGGTCGACACGATGCGCCAGGAAGATGAAACCCGCGGAGACTATCTGAAGCATTATTTCGATTGGATCGAGAAGGACTGGGCCGGACTTTCGCGCGCCGAAAAGGACGCGATCTTCGAACATATTTCGACCAGCGACTACCCGGAGCCATTGTCGCTTCTGGAGCAACAGGCGCGGGCGGCGGGTCTTAAGCGCTTGCCAGGCGATGTCCCGCATCGCTGGCACCATCTCATGCGCTTCGAGCGAGCCTAGAACATGTCGGAAGCGGCGGTCGCGGCCGCCCCCAAGCCGCGCGCGCCGCGCGAATTCGTTGACCCCGACCGCGTCGTCGCCAAGGCGGTGCGGCGACTGATCCCGTTTCTCGTTACGGGCTTTATCGTCGCCTATCTTGATCGCGTAAACATCGGTTTCGCGGCGCTGACGATGAATAGCGAACTCGGTTTCACGCCGGAATTCTTTGGCTGGGGCGCCGGCGTCTTCTTTATCGGCTATTGCCTGTTCGAAGCGCCGAGCAATTACATCATGCATCGCGTCGGCGCGCGCATGTGGATCGCGCGCATCATGGTGAGTTGGGGCATCGTTTCGGCGCTCACCGCCTTCATCTGGAACGAGGCCAGCTTCGTTGTATTGCGTCTGCTGCTCGGCGTGATGGAAGCGGGTTTTGCGCCGGGCGTCATCCTCTATCTCACCTACTGGATCCCCGCCGCGCAACGCGCGCGCGTTCTCGCCGGCTTCCTCATTGCAGTTCCGGTGTCGAGCGCGATCGGTTCGCCGATCTCCGGGCTCATTCTCGCGGTAATGGATGGCGTCGGCGGAATCAGCGGCTGGCGCTGGCTATTCCTGATGGAGGCGTTGCCGTCCATCATTCTCGGGATCGTCTGCTTCTTCTATCTGCCCGACGGTCCACAGTCGGCGAAATGGCTGACGTCCGGCGAAAAGGCCTCTCTGCGCGCGGCGCTTGAGAACGACGCAGGGCAAGACCACGGCGACCACTGGCGCGCGCTCAAGGATATGCGCGTGCTTATTCTCGGCGTCGCCTATTTCGGGATCGTCATCGCGCTCTACGGCCTGAGTTTCTGGCTCCCGCAAATCATCAAATCCTTCGGATTTGGAGTCGTCGCAACAAGCTTGCTGGCGTCAATTCCCTATGTCTGCAGCGCGCTCGCGATGTGGGCGTGGAGCCGCAGCTCCGATCGCCGGCGCGAGACCGTCGGTCACACGGCGCTCGCCGGAGTGCTCGGCTCTATGGGATTGGCATGCGCCGCCTATGCGCCGACGCCATTGCTGTCGATGATCGCGCTGTCCGTCGCAGCCGTCGGCGCGATCGCGGCGTTGCCGACCTTCTGGAGCTTCACGACGCTGGCTCTCGGATCAGGCGACGTAGTGATCGGCGTCGCGGTGATCAATTCCATCGGCAACATCTCGGGTTTTGCTGGGCCTTACCTCGTCGGCCTCATCAAAGGCGCCACCGGCGAGTTTTCCGACGCGCTGCTTGCGCTCGCCCTGGGGCCGCTGGTCACCGCGCTCCTGCTTTTGCGGGCGCGGCGTTCAGCGAATAATAAATGTCGAGCGCGCGGCGTTTGAGCTCGTCGACAGAGATCTCTTCCTTGCGCGCCGAGAACACCCAGACATGCCCGAAGGGATCGCGCACCGTTCCGCTGCGATCGCCGTAGAACATATTTTGCGGCCCGCAGACCTTGGTCGCGCCGGCTTCGATCGCTTTGATAAAGATCGAATCTACGTCGGCCACATAGATATTCAGGCTAACTGACGAACCGCCGAGCGCTCTCGGCGGCGCCAACCCACCCTCTTCATAAACATCGGCGAGCATGACGATCGAATCGCCGATCATGATCTCGGCATGAGCAATGAGGCCATTGGGAAGTTCAACGCGCACGCGCTCCTTGGCGCCGAATGCGCTTTTATAATAGTCGAGCGCCCTCGCCGCGCCGGCGATGCAGAGATAGGGCGTAACTTTGGCGTAAGGCGCCGGAACCGATTTGTCGGCCATGTTTCGTCCCTCCCTCTGCAGTTAGATATCGCGCTCAGGCTTAAGGCAAGAGGCGGATCTACCCTTCGATCGCTTCGCGCTTGATCTCCAGCTCCAGCCATTGCTCTTCGGCCGCCGCAAGTTCCGACTCCACCGCCGCGAAGGTCTCGCTCGTCTTCGCAAATTTCGGCGGGTCTTTCGTGTAAAGCTCGGGGTCGTCGAGCAATCGCTGCAGCTTCGCGCATTTTTCCCGTAGTTCATCGATCTTGCCGGGCAGTGTCGCGAGCGCATGCTGCTCCTTGAAGGAGAGTTTCTGTTTCGTCGCCGCCTTTTCGCGCGGCGCTGGCTTTTCTTTCGTCTCCCGCGCCGCCGCGGCGGTCGCGCTCCGCGCGTCAACGCCCTTGCCGCGCTGCGCCACCATGTCGCTATAGCCGCCTGCATATTCGATCCAGCGGCCGTTGCCCTCGCTCATCAACACGCTCGACGCGACGCGATCGAGAAAGTCGCGATCATGGCTGACGACGATCAGCGTGCCGGGATAGTCGGCGAGCAATTCTTCCAGCAGATCGAGCGTTTCGAGATCGAGGTCGTTCGTCGGTTCGTCGAGCACGAGAAGATTGGACGGCTTCGCCAGCGCACGCGCAAGCATCAGGCGTCCACGCTCGCCGCCAGACAGTCTGCCGATGGGCGTGCGCGCCTGTTCCGGCTTGAACAGAAAGTCTTTCATATAGCCGACGACATGACGCCGCTCGCCATTGATTTCGATCGTGTCCGAGCCGCCGCCGGTCAGCGCGTCCTGCAAGGTCGTTTCCGGATCGAGACTCGCGCGGCTTTGCTCGAGGGTCGCCATTTCGAGATTGGCGCCCAACCGCACTTTGCCGTGATCGGGCGCGCGCGCGCCTATCAAAAGATTCACGAGCGTGGTTTTGCCGGCGCCGTTCGCCCCGACGACGCCGAGGCGATCGCCGCGCAGAATGCGCGTCGTGAAATTCTCGACGATGACGCGCGCGCCGTATGATTTGCCAATCTTGATCGCCTCGATAACAAGCTTGCCGGAGAGCTGCGCTTCGCTTGCTTCGAGCTTCACGTCGCCCGTCGGCATCACGCGGTTGCGCCGCTCCGCCCGCAGATGATGCAGGCTCGCGAGTCGCTTCATATTGCGCTTGCGCCGACCGGAAACGCCGTGGCGAAGCCAATGTTCTTCGGCGACGATCTTGCGCGCCAATTTATGCTGTTGCTTTTCCTCTTCCTCCAATTCACGGTCGCGCCAGGCTTCGAACTCCTTGAAGCCGCGCGCCAGGTGGCGCGTGCGGCCGCGGTCGATCCACAGCGTTTCCCGCGTCAGATCCTGAAGAAAGCGGCGATCATGGCTGATGAGCACGAGCGCCGAGCGCAACCCCGCGAGCTTTTCTTCAAGCCACAGGATCGTCGGCAGATCGAGATGGTTCGTGGGTTCGTCTAAAAGCAGAATGTCGGGTTCGGGCGCGAGAACGCGCGCGAGCGCCGCCCGCCGCGCTTCGCCGCCCGAAAGACGCGCGGGGTCTTCATCGCCTTGGAGCCCCAAATCATTGAGCAGCGTCCTGGCGACGTGGGGATCGTCGAGCGGGCCGAGCCCCGCTTCGACATAGGCGAGCGCCGTCGTGAAGTCCGAGAAATCCGGCTCCTGCGGCAGATAGCGCAGCGACGCGCCCGGCTGCAAAAAGCGCACGCCGCCGTCGGGTTCGATTTCGCCTGCGGCGATCTTGAGAAGCGTTGATTTGCCGGAGCCGTTGCGACCGACGACGCAGAGCCGCGCGCCCGGCGTGACCGAGAGATCGGCGCCCTCTAACAGCGGCTTGCCGCCGAGGGTCAGTGTTACGCCTTGCAGAGTGAGAAGGGGCGGCGGGGGCATGGGAAGCTTAGCAGCGGCTTATGGACATGAGATAAGCTTTTCCACGCCGCCAGGCCGTTTGTCACCCCCGAGATTGATCGTTCGCCGCAGGCATGTTTTTCAGTACGAGGATGACTTGCCGACTGTGTCGCGCGAACTCGAAAAGCGCTTCAGCGCGGTGAGCGTCGAAACGATCGGCTGCGCCGCGTTGTTTTCGGCGAGCGTGAAGGACTCAGGCGCCTAATCCCAACGCCTTTCGCACGCGGGCGGAATAGCCATAGAGATCGGGGCGCAGCGCGATCCGCCCGCCTTCATCGACATAGGCGGTGAAATATTCGATGTGGATCGGCAGCGGCTTCGCCAGATTGATGTAGCGCTCCGAGCCGCCGATCAGCCGGCGCACGCGGCTCTCCGACCAGCCGCTGCCGGGGCCGAGCACGGCTTCGGCGAGCGCGAAAGGCGCATCGACGCGCATGCAGCCATGGCTGAAGGCGCGATGCGACGCGGAGAACAGGTTGCGCGACGGCGTGTCGTGCAGATAGACCGAGAAGTCGTTGGGGAACATGAATTTGATGCGCCCGAGCGCATTGCGCTCGCCCGGCGGCTGGCGCACGACGAGCTTGCCGCCGCGATAGGACACGTTGAAGCCGCTCGCCGCGATGGCGGCGACGTCGCCATTTGCCTTCGGCAGCATCTCCTTATTCAGGATCGACGGCGGCACGTTCCAATAGGGATTGACGATGATGTATTGCAGCGCGTTGGAGAAGATCGGCGTCGGCGTCGTCTCTTTGCCGACGATAACGCGCGTGCGATGCGTCACCTCGCCGTTGCGCACCACGGCGAGCTCAAAATCAGGAATGTTCACCTCGACCCGCTCTTCGCCGAGGTCGCGCGGCAGCCATCGCCACCGCTCCATATTGGCGATGATTTCGGCTTCGACGCGCGATATTGAAGTTGCAGCGAGCGCGGCGGCGCGACTCCGCTTAGACTTGCTCGTGGGGGGAAGGGCGTCGCTTTGCGAGACAGCGTCAGCGGCTGCGTAACGGCCGTCGGCAGCCGGCGCGACGGCGCGCTGCGCTTTCAGCTCGATCAGCTTTTCGCGCAGCTGCTGATAGCCGTAATGCGTGGGATTATAGGCCTGCAGCGCGTCGCCGGCGTTTTCGCCTGCGCCGGCGATTTCCGTCACGGTAATCGCTGGATCGGGAAGAGTCGTCTTCGATCCGATGAGTCGCGAGATGCTCGCGGGGTCGATCCGGGCGCCGCGCGCCTGTAGCGCATAGACGGCTACGGCTTCCGACAGGACGAGGTCGTCCGCCGCCGTCGGAGCTGCTTTCTCCGCGTTCGGCGCGGCAAAGGCGCGAAGATCGAGTCCATCGTCAGCGGCGCGCGCAATGCGCACAAGCGCCGCCAGCGCCGAGTCGCGCCATTCGCCATTCTCGATCCAGAAGGGCGCGAAATCCCGTGCCGCATAAGCGGCGGCGAGCGCTGCGCGCAGACGACGGCGCTCCGGCGCCACAGTGGCGTCGGCAGCCCAGGCGTCGAGCGCCAAAGCGAGATTGCGGTTCTCCGCGGGCTGAAGGCTCCAGGCGAGGTCGAGCGGGTCCGGCGATGCCGGCTTGGCGCGTGGCTCGACATCGAGGAGGGCTGCGGTGGGCGCGATGTCAGTGACGGCAAAATCGGTATTGTCCAACGGCGCGCGCGTCAGGACTCGCTCGACGCCAAAAAGCGCAACGAGCGCCGGCGGGTCAAATAGCTCGGCGCGACGCGGCGGATATTGCTTCGCGACTGCTGGAGCCGCGAGCGCGGAAACGATCGCGAACGCAGCAGCGATGTAGAAAATTCGTCCGGCTTTTTTGTCGCCAGCAGTCATGGCTCTTCCCCCGCGAACCTCATTTCAGCGAGGTCTGAGCGCTTTTCCGGTTAAGTTCTGTGCGATAGCGCAAGCGCAGGGCGCTGAGCCATTACTTCGATGAAAGAGTAATGCGCGGCGCGAGCCTTGTGAATCCTTACGGGTTTACACATGCCTGTGAGCCGCCAAAAAAGCCGAACTGTGGCGGCTACGCTACAGTCGCGCCGGCGCCGAATCCAGGTTAGCGAGGCGTCATCTCACCGCGTCATGGCTGCGCTTGTCGCGGCCATCCACACGACGACATGATGCAAATGTGAGAACATGAGCCGATGCCGTCTCCGCGTAATGCGTTTCGCGATGTCCCGGCGTGGATGCCCGGCGCAAGGCCGGGCATGACGGCTGAAAGCGAGCTGAAATTAACCCGAGTTCGGAGGCCCGTATAGTCGTTCCGGGCGATGGCGGGCCAGACTCGAACACGCTATGATCCGACGTCGATCCTCGAGGCCGCGGATGAAACCCTATATCGTCATCGTCCATAAGGACGAAAACAGCGCCTACGGCATGAGCTTTCCCGACGCGCCGGGATGTTTTTCGGCCGCTGACGAAATCGACGATATCTTCGCCATGGCTGCTGAGGCGCTGGAGCTTTGGGCGGAGGGGATGCGCGAGGACGAGCAGCCGATCCCTGAGCCGCGCGATTTTGAAGTCTTGCGGGCCGATCCGAAATGGGCGGAGAGTTTTGCCGACGCGGAAATCGTGATCGCCGTCGAAGCGCCATGGGCGCAAAAGCAAGCGGCTGAGTAATTAGTCTCTTGGCCAACCTGCGCTTTCATAAATGCTGAGCACGGTTTTTGGCGGCATGTCTTTCTTCGGGTGCGCCACGGTCACACGACCGGATTTCGTCGGATGCTTGAACTGGCGATGCGAGCCTTTGGAGCGCACGAGTCGCCAGCCCTCTTTTTCGAGGCGGCGAATGATATCGCGGCTGTTGGTAAGCATGTGAGCGCCTTATGATTCGGCGCTCATTATTTCAGCAAAAACCCACCTCTGCGGGATTATGCAAATTACGGTGATGAAATGCGGGGAGATTGGGGAAAGACACTTGTCAATCCTTGACTGTCTCGAATCACCCCGCTTCCACAAAACTCTCCAACACCATCTTTCTGCCGGCCTTGTCGAAATCGACCGTGAGCTTGTTCCCGTCGACCGCCGCCACTGAGCCTGGCCCGAACTTCAGGTGAAACACCCGCGCGCCGACCGAAAAGCGCGAGCCGCCGGAGGAGCGGGCGATCACTTCGCCGTCGATCGTCATCGGTTGCTTCCCTCGTGAGCCGCGGGACTCGCGCATCGGCTCGCCGCGCGCTGAATCATTCCGCGCCGCCTGGGCGCGCTTCCAGCCCGGCGTCGAATAGTCTGAGCCATAGACGTCGAGATTGGCGAAGCGCGAGACGCCATAGGAGCCGTATTGCGAGGCGTTCGGCGCCTCGACCACTTCAACATTGTCCGACGGCAGATTGTCGATGAAGCGCGAAGGAATGGTCGGTTGCCAAAGACCATGAATGCGCCGGTTGCTGGCGAAATAGATTTTCGCCCAGCGCTTGGCGCGCGTCAGGCCGACATAAGCGAGACGGCGCTCTTCCTCGAGTCCGGCGCGTCCCTGTTCGTCAAGCGTGCGCTGGCTCGGAAACAGTCCTTCCTCCCAGCCGGGGAGATAAACGGTCTCGAACTCGAGGCCCTTGGCGCCATGCAGCGTCATGATCGACACGCGCTCTTGATCAACGGCGCTGTCGGCCTCCATGACGAGCGACACATGTTCGAGAAATGAGTCGAGGTCGGGAAAGGCCTCCATCGCCCGAACAAGTTCTTTCAAATTGTCCAGCCGGCCGGTCGCCTCGGGCGTCTTGTCCGCGCGCCACAGCTCAGTATAGCCAGATTCGTCAAGCGCCTGCTCGGCGAGCTCATGCTGCGGCTTTGTATCGATCAGCGCGCGCCAGCGATCGAAATCACTGACAAGGCCGCGCAGCGCGCCGCGGGGCTTAGGCTTAAGCTCCTCGCTTTCGACAAGGATGCGCGCCGCCTGCATCAGCGGAACCCGCTCGCGCCTTGCGTATTCATGCAGCATTTGCAGCGTCGCGTCACCGAGCCCGCGTTTCGGCGTATTGATGATGCGCTCGAAGGCGAGATCGTCGGCAGGCTGCGCGACGCAGCGCAGATAGGCGAGCGCGTCGCGAATTTCGAGTCGCTCATAGAAGCGCGGGCCGCCGATGACGCGATAGGGCAGGCCGATCTCGACGAAGCGCTCTTCGAATTCGCGCATCTGAAACGAGGCGCGCACGAGAATGGCGATCTCTTCGAGCGAATCGCCCTTGCGGCTCGACTGCTCGATGTCTTCGCCGATGACGCGCGCCTCTTCCTGGCTGTCCCAAACGCCGGTGAGCGTCGGCTTTTCGCCGTCGCCGCCGTCGGTGAACAGCGTTTTGCCGAGCCGCCCGTCGTTATGGGAAATCAGATGCGAGGCGGCGGCGAGAATATGCCCCGTCGAGCGGTAATTGCGCTCCAGGCGAATGACTTTGGCGCCGGGAAAATCCTGCTCGAAACGCAGGATGTTTTCGACCTCGGCGCCGCGCCAGCCATAGACGCTCTGATCATCGTCGCCGACGCAGCAGAGATTTTGTCGCCCCGGCGCACGCCCTTGCGAGATCAATCGCAGCCATAAATATTGCGCGACATTCGTGTCCTGATATTCGTCGACGAGGATGTATTTGAAGCGGCGCTGATAGTCGGCGAGCACGTCCGGATTGTCGCGAAAGAGCCGCAGGCTCTCCATCAAGAGATCGCCGAAATCGACGGCATTTAGGACCTTGAGCCGCTCCTGATAGAGCGCGTAAAGCGCGGCGCCTTTGCCATTGGCGAAGCTCTCGGCCTCGCCCGCTGGAACCTGCGCTGGCGTCAGCCCGCGGTTCTTCCAGCCGTCGATGCGCATGGCGAGCGCGCGCGCCGGCCAGCGCTTATCGTCGATATTTTCCGCATGTAGCACTTGCTTCAAAAGGCGGATTTGATCGTCTGTGTCGAGAATGGTGAAGTTCGGTTTCAGCCCGACGAGCTCGGCGTGGCGGCGCAGAATCTTGGCGCTGATGGCGTGAAAGGTGCCGAGCCATTGCATGGCCTGCGCGCCTTCGCCGACCAGCGCCTCGACGCGTTGGCGCATCTCGCGCGCCGCCTTATTGGTGAAGGTGACGGCGAGGATTTCATAGGCGCGCGCCTTGCCGAGCGCGAGGATGTGGGCGATGCGCGTCGTCAGCGCCCGCGTCTTGCCCGTGCCGGCGCCGGCGAGCACCAGCACCGGTCCGTCGAGCGTTTCGACGGCGGCGCGCTGTTCGGGATTGAGCGCGTCGAGATAACGCGACCGCCCAGTCGCCGCCACGCGCGCAGCAAGCCCGCCCGTCTGCGGCGCGTAGTCGGACTGAGGCGACAGGCTGCTTTTCATGATTCTGCGATCATATAGGAGAACGGAAGGCGAATCACGAGCTTGAGCGGCTTGAACCTCAGCTATTGACCCATTTTTGCCTTGCCGAGCGTCCGCTGACGGGACGAGCGCTTCATGGCGCGGGGGGCGCCGGCGACAGCACAATGCCTCCGGTCTTCGATCACAGGTCAGTTTTGCTCAGACGGGGCGGGCGGCTGGACGGGGTGTTTTGTCGCCATTGGCGATCACCGCCACAGAATGATCGGAATTTCCTCTCAAACTCGACGTTCTTTACATTCCGAAAAGCAAGTGACGGCACTCTCAGCTCAGCGAAGACGTTCAGCGAATTTCTGCCGGAATATTCTTTAGGTCCGGCGACGGGTCATGGGGGCTCCAAAATCATGATCATGGACGATGGAATCGCCGATTCCGGCGAAAGCAACGAGGGTGTTCTGCTCGGGCTTCGGTCGGGGCGTCTCAGCCGCCGGTCGTTTCTGGTCGGCTCCGCCGCCGGTCTCGGCGCGGCCGGTCTCGCCGGCTGCGTATCCGACGACATGGGCCGCGCCGAGGCGGCGAAGTTTTACGCCGCCGTGCCCAATGAGAAATACCCCATCCCGGCGGTCGACATCGGCAAGCTCCATCCGAAATATTTTCGCAAGACAGTGCGCTACGAAACCAAAGAGGCGCCCGGCACGATTATCGTCGATCCCGCCAACTACTATGTTTACCGCATCGAAGGCGACGGAAACGCCACCCGCTATGGCGCCAATGTCAGCCGCCCCGGATTCCTGTGGAGCGGTGAAGTTTATGTCGGGCGCAAGGCCGAATGGCCCACCTGGACGCCCCCCAAGGAGATGATGGCGCGACAGCCGGAGGCGCGCAAATATGCCGGCGGCATGCCGGGAGGTCTGGAAAATCCGCTCGGCGCCCGCGTGCTCTATCTCTATAAGAACGGCGCCTACACGGTCTACACGATCTACAGCACCAGCGACCCCGAGACGATCGGGGCCGGCATCACGAGCGGCTGCACCGGCCTCCTCAGCCAGGACATGCTCGACCTCTATTCACGAACGCCGATCAAGACGAAGGTGATCATGCTGCCGGCATAGCCGACGGCGTCGACCTCCTGTCCCGGCGCCGCCGGCGCCGGCGGCGCAAAGCAGGGTCGTTCGTTAGAGTCGTAGCGATTGTGGGGGGGTGGCGGTCACTTGCCGTGTGTCGGCGCCACGCCGCTTCGAACGTCCGCTGCCTCATTGTTTCCCCCCAATAGCGGAGACCGACTGGAGTCGGTCGATAGTTCACGTTGGCCCGCGGTCCGATAGCGGCCATTACCGGACCGCCCGCGAATGTCCGGAATTGTCGGATACGAGACGCTCCAACGCCCGCTCCAGAACGAATACCCTCAGCGCCGAGGATAAATTTGCTTCGCCTCGCCCGGCGTCGACGCGGGCGACGAGGGCGGCGAGCGAGACGCCCTCCTGCGCCGCGATCTCTTTCAGCGCCCGCCAGAAGGCGTCTTCAAGCGACACGCTGGTGCGATGGCCGGCGATGACGACTGAATGTTTGACGATTCGGCGCGAACTGGCGTCTAGAGCGCGCTGCGAAAAAGTGGACGCCGGTTTTTCGTGCAAAGCGCGCTCTATGCTTTTGAATCGATCACGTCATCTGCATTTGGGCGATCCGCCCAAATGCAGCGTGATCTATTGGCGCGTACGCATCGCTCACGCTTGATCTTCCGCGTCGAGCTCGCGTCTATGGCCGTCGAGTCTGGCGTTTTCCAGCCGCTTCTGCGCGGCTGTCAATTCGCGTTCGGATTTGCTGCGCCCGAAGGCGGCGCGGTTCGTCTGCGCCGTCTTTTCCTGCTCGCGGCGGTCGCGCTGTTTGCGCGCGCGACGCAGATTGACGATCTCGCCCATCAGGGCTTTTTACGGAAGGCGTCGATCGAGACGATCTTCTCGTCGCCTTCCTCCTTGGTTTCGACCGGCCTGAGTTTTCTCGGCTTGTCCGCGCCTGCCGTTTTGGAGGCATCCGACTTGGCCGGTTCAATTTTCGTAGGGCCGATCCTAGTGGGCTCGACTTTTGGCTTGAGCTCTTTCATAGACTCCGGCTTCTTAACGACGAGGCTTGGTCCTGCCGCAGGCGCCTCCTCCTCTGTCTCTTCAAGCGAGTCTTCGCCACTCTCGAAGCGCAGGCCGAATTCGACCGCAGGATCGAAAAAGCCGGTGACAGCGGAAAATGGCACGTAGAGACGCTCCGGAACCGAGCGGAACGACAAAGTGACGCCGAAGCCTTCGTCGTCGACTTCCAAATTTGAATATTGATGCTGCAGGATGATCGTCAGCTCATGCGGCCACTGCTCGGCGAGGCGCCGCGAAATCATGACGCCTGGCGCATCAGTGTGGAAGCTGATGGTGAAGTGGTGATCGCCCGGCAGATAGCCGTTCTCGGCAACGTCGCCGAGCACCTTGCGCATGACGCCGCGCATGGCGTCCTGGACGAGAAGATCGTAGCGAATAATGTCTTTGGCCATTGCGTCGCGCCAGACTGCCATTTGCATGGTCGACCGGCTGTCGCTTCCGACCATTTGCTTGCCGCGCTTTGCCTAACGGCGGCGCAGCGAGAAAAAAGTGGAGGCTTCTGTTGCCAGGCGCCTCCGGACCCCGCCTAGAAGTGCAAACCCCTAGGGCTTTGATCCCGGTATGGGCGCTGCATTACGCAGCGACGGCCACCGGAGCATAGTTGTCGTTGGCAACTATAAGGTTTGACCCGATAACGGCGGTATCATGCCGAGCGAAAAATCACCCTTTACGCCCTCGTCGATCCTATTTCGCCCCCGCCGAAGCCCGCCGCGCCGACGGGCTTTGGTGGAGGCGCCGGGTACCGCCCCCGGGTCCGAATGGTTTATTGCGGTGTCCGTTTATCGCCATAGCCGCCGCAAGCGACGGCAAATTGAATATAGGGGTTTGCGTCCCAAGGGGGAAGAGGCGGGCGATAGAGCCCAGCCCGTAGGAAAACGCCCGCCAATCGCGGCGGGCGTTCTTGGGCGCGCTCTTACGCGATGCGCTTTTACTTGGCGACGGTCAGATGATCCTTCACCAGCGCAAAGACGTCGGCCGGTAGAATATTGCTCGTCGAGAGCTCTTCGACGCTCTTGAACGGACGCGCCTTGACGATCGCATCGGCGAAACTCTTGTTCAGGCCTTTCACCGTCGCAAGCTGTTCAGCGGTTGCAGTGTTGATGTCGAGGCGCGCCGCCTCCATTTTCGCGCTCTGCAACGGCGACGCCGGCGTCGCGGGCTTCATCGCCGGAGCCGTCTGCGCGAGAGCGGACGTGACGCAAAGAAAAGCGGCGGCAAAGATGGCTGTGCGGATCATGGATAACTCCTGGGCTCATGCCCCCATGTCGAGACGTTTCGTCCCGATCAGCGCGCCTAATCTGCCGAAGGGCCGCTGAACCCGCCGTGAAGCTTGCGTTCATCAATGGTTTAGCGAAGACTACGCCTCGCCGACGCGTTTCACCGCGCCGAAACCTTTCGCCTCCATGGCGAGATGCAGCCTGTTCTGCAGTCCGGCGTCGTCGCCTTTGACGAGCAGCCTGGCGGCGTCAGCGATCGCTTCGCAGAGCGCGCTCACCCAGGGCTCCTCGCTCTTGGCGAAATCGCTGAGCACATAGGAATGAACGAGCGCCTTATCGCCGGGATGGCCGATGCCCAGCCGCAGCCGCTTATAGTCGTTGCCGATATGAGCGCTGATCGAGCGCAGGCCATTATGTCCTGCGACTCCGCCGCCTGTTTTTATCCGGCATTTGGCCGGCGCGAGATCGAGTTCGTCGTGAATGACCACGATCTCGTCGAGCCCGATTTTGTGAAAACGCGCGGCTTCGCCGACCGAACGGCCGCTCTCGTTCATGTAGGTTTGCGGCTCCAGCAACATGACGCGTTCGCCGCCGATCGTTCCCTCGCTGATGAGGCCCTGAAAACGCGCGCGCGCCTGCGGAAAGCCGTGTCGTTTGGCGATCGCTTCGAGCGCCATGAAGCCGATGTTGTGCCGGTTCTTGGCGTAGGCGCGTCCGGGATTGCCTAATCCGACAAGGAGCAGCATGTGAGCCTCAATAAAAATGGCCGGGCGAACCCGGCCATTATCACGGTAAGCTTTGCGGCGCTTACTTCTTCTTTTCTTCCTTGGCGGGAGCCGGCGCAGGCGCAGGCGCCGCCGCTGCCGCCGGAGCCTCCTCCTCGGCGCCGCCGCCGGCGGGCGGCGACAGGCTCGCCACGGTGAAATTCTTGTCCGGATTCGTCGGCTTGCAGCCCTCGGGGAGCGGAATCGCTGAAATGTGCAGCGAGTCGTTGAAGTCCATGCCCGTCATGTCGGCGGTCAGGGCTTCCGGAATATTGTCGGCCGGCACCCACATCTCCACCGTGTGATAAACGATGTTGAGCGCGCCGCCACGCTTCAGGCCGGGCGCCGCTTCCTGATTGATGAAATGCACCGGCACTTGCACGCGCAACCGCGAGCCTGGCTTCAAGCGCAGAAAATCCACGTGGATCGGCGTGTCCTTGATGACGTCGAGTTGATAGTCGCGCGGGATTGCGCGCTCCTTCTTGCCGTCGATGTCGAGCTCGAAAATCGTGGTGAGGAAATGTCCCGCGAAAATGAGCTGCGAGAGGTTCTTCTTGTCGAGCGAAATCGGCTGCGGCGCTTCGCCGCCGCCATAGAGCACTGCTGGAATGCGGCCCTCACGGCGAACGCTGCGGGCGGCCCCCTTGCCTGTCCCGCTGCGCACCGTGGCCGCGAGCTTCTTGGTCTCGGCCATGTCGGTGTCCTTCAAGTCAAAAGAAAGGGCGCTGCTTCGCCTCCAGGGGTGTCGGAAACGCAAGCGCCGCGGCGCTTATAGAGGAGCGCGCCGCGCGAGGCAAGTTGGAGGGTTGAAACATGCGCGCGACCCCCCTTTCCGTTCGCCAATTGCGCCTCATATGGGCGCAGGTCGCTAAACTTTTGAGCGGCATGGCGCAGCCGCGGCTTCGTTCCGGCTGCAAGAGGAAGGGTTACACCATGCGTACTCTGGTGGCTTGCTTCGCGCTTCTTGGACTCGTTGGCTTGGCGGCGACGCCGGCTCAGGCCGACCGTCGGCTCACGCGTGAGGAGAAATCAAGCATCGAATCGGCGATGAAGGACATGAACTGCTCCGGCGGAAAGATGGAATATGACGACGGTAGATTCGAAGTCGATGACGCGCGCTGTCAGGGCGGCAAGCGCTACGATCTAACCTTCGATCGGAACTTCAAGCTGACGAACAAGGAGCTGGAGGGCAGGGTCGGCGACGTACATTATTATGGCCGCTACAACAAGCGCGAAAACAGGCGCGGCCAGGGGAATCGCATTTGAAACTGATTGACATTGTAGCTGGGTCTTGTGGGCTTTTGGAGAATCGATTCTAGCCATTGCGTCGAGGACGCGGCGGTTGGAGGCTCGCATGGAAGGCTTGGCGGCTTGTTTCGAGGATTTGGAGGACCCGCGCACCGGCAACGCCGGGCTTCATGATCTGGTCGAGATCATGGTGATCGCGCTGTGCACGGTGCTGTGCGGCGGGCAATATGCTTCGGACATGGAGTTGTTCGCCCGGGAGAAGGAAGCGTTCCTTCGGCAGTTCCTGAAGCTCGAAAAGGGATTGCCGAGCCACGACACGTTCTCGCGGGTGTTCCGCCTTCTCGATCCAGAGCAGTTTCGCGCCTGTTTTCAAAAGTTCATGGCCAAGTTTTCGCAAGCTTGCCAGGGCGTTGTCGCCATTGACGGCAAGGTGTTGAGGCGTTCATTCGACAAGGCCAGCGGCAAGTCGCCGCTGCACATGGTTTCCGCCTGGGGATGCGAACAGCGTCTTGTGCTGGCGCAGATCGCCACGGACGCCAAGTCGAATGAGATCACCGCGGTTCCGCAATTACTGAAACTGTTGTCGCTCGAGGGAGCCATCGTGACCGTCGACGCGCTCAATTGCCAGCGCGCGATCGCCCAGCAAATCATCGATCAGGGCGGCGATTACGCCTTTGCGCTCAAGGGCAATCAGGGAACCATGCACGACGATGTCAGCGTGTTCCTCGATGATCCGCTGACAACGGCCACGACGCAACACACCACGGTCGAAGCCGATCACGGCCGCATCGAAACGCGCGCCGTTTCGATCTCGACGAACATCGACTGGTTGCAGGAACGGCATCAATGGCCGGGCCTGCAGGCGATCGGAAAAGTCACGCGCACACGCGAGATCGGCGACAAAATATCCACGGAAACAGCCTATTATCTGTTCAGCACGCCAATCTCGGCCGAACGCGGCGGCGACGTCGTGCGCAGCCATTGGGGCGTCGAAAATCGTTTGCACTGGCGCCTCGACGTGATCATGAATGAAGACGCCGCTCGCAACCGCATGGACAACGGCCCACACAATCTCGCCGTGCTCCGCCACATGGCGCTCAACGTCATGAGCAAGGAGGAAAGCAAGACATCCCTACGCGCAAAATTCAAAAAAGCCGCATGGAATCAAGAATATCTCGTCAAACTCCTCTCACTATTTTGAAATGCGATCGCCCTGCAGGCGCGGCATGGATTAACGTCGCCTCTTGGCGGTCATAAAATCTGCCGTCCGCGCATATGTGCGACGCCGCGCCGGAAGATCGACGTTGGATGGTGCGGCGGCGCGTGGGGCGCGGTAGGGTCGGGCCCCCACCCGACGTCGAGCGTTGAGGAGCCCGGAAAGCTTCCAGCACGATCGACATAGGGTGGGGTTTTTTCCAACTGAACCGCCGGCGCAACGCGCGTCAACAGTCCGAGTGGGGAATCCTGATCGACCAAATAACGGTTCATATCGTCCTGGCCGATGGGAGTTGGCGTTTCCGCATTGGCGGCGAAACGCATGCCAAGCTCAGCCGTCTTGGCGAGCGACACGCGAACGATCCAGCGGCCGCCTTCTTCGGCGCGACGTAACAAAGCGGCGAGAACGCCGAGGACGCCGAGGCAGCCCGAGCCGTAATCATTGAAATAAGCGGGAATAAGCGCAGGCTCGTCCAGTTTCGCGCTGTGCGCGGCGGCGAGGCCGGTCGCCGCTTGAGCGAGCTGCTCCCACCCGCGCCGTTCGGCCCAGGGTCCCTGAAAGCCATAGGCGTTGACCTCGACATAGATCAGGCGTGGGTTGATCCGCCACAGCGCCTGCGGACTAAATCCCCGGTTCGCCAGCGATCCCCAGCGAAATCCCTGCACGAAAACGTCGCAGTCGCGAACGAGTTCGAAGGCGCGGGCGCGGTCGGCCTCGGCGCGCACATCCAGATAGGCGGTCTTCTTGCCGAAAGACGTGTCGATGTCGAAACCGAGAATATGGTCGAGATAGGGATTGCGGCAATGAATGACATCGGCGCCATGCTCCGCCAGCAGCTTTCCAATCGTCGGACCGGCGACGACATGCGTGAAATCAAGGACACGGAGCCGCTCGAGCGGCCGCGCGGCGGCGGCCGGCAAGGGAACGCAAGCGGCGTCGCCCTGCCGCACAAGCTCGATCGGCGGTGCGTCCGCGATCGCGCGGCCTTGCGGATGCGCGCGCCACTCTTCGGGACTGCGCAGGATCGCGGCGCAAAGGCCGAGCGCCGAAAGATCGTCTTCAAGCGCCCGCGCATCGAAGCGCGCGACGCTCTTAGCGATGGCTTCGCGCTCGTTTGGACAGTCGAGATAGCGCAGTAAGCCGTCGCGCAGATGTTGATAGGCGCCGTTGAAGAAGATGCGTCGTCCGTCACGGGTGCGATAGAAGTTATTCACCGCCGTATGAACGGCGCTGATGTCGAATTGCCAGCCGCTTTGAAAGAAATAGGCGATCTCGTTGAAGAGCAGGCCGGCGTGTCGTCGGTCGATCGTCACGCGCTGGGCGCCCAAGCCGCGTCTTTCGCCGACAAAAGCGATCGTTGCGCCGATTGCGCCCATGAGCGCGACAGCGAAGTCGTGCACCTCGATCGGCGAGTCGACGTATCCAGGCGTCTGATCGACATGAACCTGCGACGAATGCTGAGGCAGGTTCAGTCCTTGCGTGATCGTCGCGAGAATTTCTGTCTGCCGCTTGCTGTACAAGGCGTGCACTCCGCGAAGCGCGCCGAGCGGAAATTTGGCGCTGCGCTCGTGGCTTTATAAGCCTCGGACACGGCGGCGCCCGCAAAGCGCTAAAGTCCCGAACGCCATCATGGGCGGCGGCAAGTCGTCACACAGCACTGCGTAACTACGCCTTGGCCTCGGGCAAATTCAGCCTGATGTGCAATTCGCGCAGGTGCTTCGTGGTCGGTTCCGACGGCGCGCCCATCAGCAAATCCTCGGCGCGCTGATTCATCGGGAAGAGCGTCACTTCGCGCAGATTTTCCTCTTCAGCGAGCAGCATGACGATGCGGTCGACGCCCGGCGCAATGCCGCCGTGCGGCGGCGCGCCATATTGGAAGGCGCGATACATGCCGCCGAATTTCTCGATCAGCACGTCCTCGCCATAGCCGGCGATCTCGAAAGCGCGGCGCATGATGTCAGGGCGATGGTTTCTGATCGCGCCGGACGAGAGCTCCACGCCATTGCAGACGATGTCGTATTGGAAGGCGAGAATGTCGAGCGGGTCCATGGTGTCGAGCGCGTCGAGCCCGCCCTGCGGCATGGAGAAAGGATTATGCGAGAAGTCGATCTTCTTCTCGTCCTCGTTCCACTCATACATCGGGAAGTCGACGATCCAGCAGAATTCGAAGACGTCCTTTTTCGTTAAGCTGAGTTCGTCGCCGATGCGCAGCCGCGCCATGCCGGCGAGTTTGGCGGCGGCGGTCTCTTCTCCTGCCGAAAAGAACACGGCGTCGCCCGCCTTGACGCCCGCCTTGACGGCGATGGCGGCCTGAACGTCCGCAGGAATGAATTTGGCGATTGGGCCTTTGCCAGCGAGCGCGCCGTTTTCTTCCTCGAAGATCACATAGCCGAGCCCCGGCGCGCCTTCGCTTCGCGCCCAGTCGTTCAGCTTATCGAAGAAACTTCGCGGCTGTGCAGCGGCGCCGGGCGCAGGTATGGCCCGCACGGTCTTGCCCTTGAAAGCTTTAAAGCTCACATCCTCGCGGGCGAATTCCTCTGATGCGTCGGCGATGATCAGCGGATTGCGTAGATCCGGCTTGTCCGTGCCGTATTTCAGCATCGCGTCGCGGAAAGAAATGCGCGGAAATTTCTGCGTGACGATCTTTCCGTTGGCGAACTCCTCGAAGAGTCCGCGCAGCACCGGCTCCATCGCGTCGAACACGTCATCCTGCGTGACGAAGCTCATTTCGACGTCGAGCTGGTAGAACTCGCCCGGAGAGCGGTCGGCGCGCGCGTCCTCATCGCGAAAGCAAGGCGCGATCTGAAAATAGCGATCGAAGCCCGCGACCATGATGAGCTGTTTGAATTGCTGCGGCGCCTGCGGCAGCGCATAGAATTTTCCCGGATGCAGGCGCGAGGGCACGAGGAAGTCGCGCGCGCCTTCGGGCGAGGAGGCGGTCAGAATCGGCGTCTGGAACTCGAAGAAGCCCGCCTGCTTCATGCGCGTGCGGATCGAGTCGATGATGCGGCCGCGCAGCATGATGTTTCGATGCAGCTTCTCGCGACGCAAATCGATGAAGCGATATTTGAGGCGCGTGTCTTCCGGATAGGGCTGGTCGCCGAAGACCGGCACCGGCAATTCGGCGGCAGGCCCCAGGACCTCGATCTCGTTGACGTAAACCTCGACCTGTCCAGTCGGCATGTCGGGATTTTCGGTGCCGGCGGGACGCTTGCGCGCTTCGCCATCGAGCCGCACAACCCATTCCGAACGCAATTTCTCCGCCTGCGCAAAGGCGGGCGAATCCGGATCGACGACGCATTGCGTCAGCCCATAATGATCGCGCAGGTCGATAAACAGCACGCCGCCGTGGTCGCGAATGCGATGACACCAGCCCGAAAGTCGGATTTTTTCGCCGACCAGCGCTTCGTTTGGTTCTCCACAATTATGCGAACGGTAGCGGTGCAAGGGCCGGCTCATCAGGCTTGGAGGTTGGCGGCCGCGATTCCATCAGGATCGGGCGTTTTCGCGCGCAGAAAGGGCATGGGCCGTCGCCGGCTGTCAAGTTGAGCGGCGCGGGGCGAACTATTTCTTGAAAAAGGCGTCGGCGGCGGCGCTCGCCGCCTGTTTCGCCGTGCGAGCGGCTTCGAGCCGCGCGATCTCTGCCCGCAGTTTCTCGATGCGTTCCTCAAGTTCGGCGATCGAGAGTAGATCGAGCGGTTGGCCGATCTCGAAAGCCGCGGGGCGGCGCGGCGCCTCATCTTCCTCGCTTTTCATCGACGCGCGACCTCTGCTCGATTTCTTCAATCGACGACAAAATAGCGCTGGAGGCATGGAGCGCCAACTTGTCGACGCGCGTCATTTGAGCGTAATTTCCGGCGCGCTTGATGGTCCGCGCAGGGCGGGGCGTCGGCGGCCGCTCGAGCGCCGGACGAAATACATATGACCAAGTGGGTTTACAATTTCAGCGCCGGTCGGTCCGAAGGATCGGCGTCGATGAAAGACCTTTTGGGCGGAAAGGGCGCGAATCTCGCCGAAATGGCTGCGCTCAGTCTGCCGGTGCCGCCGGGCTTCACCATCACTACCGAGGTCTGCGCCTATTTTTACGCCAACGGCAAGACGTTCCCTGCTGATCTCGCCGCGCAGGTCGATGAAGCGCTCGCTGAAGTTGGCCGCATCGCCGGACATTCCTTCGAGGACCCTGATTGGCCGCTCCTCGTTTCCGTGCGCTCGGGCGCTCGCGCCTCGATGCCTGGAATGATGGACACCGTTCTCAATTTGGGCCTCAACGACGAGACGGTCGAAACTGTCGCGCGCAATTCGGGCGATGAACGCTTCGCATGGGACTGTTATAGACGCTTCATCGAAATGTATTCCTCCGTCGTGCTCGGCGTCGAACATCATGAGTTCGAGGAAGCGCTGGAGCGCTTGAAGGAGAGTAAGGGGTTCGCGCTCGATACGCAGCTCTCGGCTGACGATTGGCGGAAGGTCGCGGCGCAATATAAGGCGATCGTCGAGGAGGCCGCGGGCAAGAGCTTCCCGCAAGATCCGCGCGAGCAATTGTGGGGCGCGATCAAGGCCGTCTTTTCGTCCTGGATGAACAATCGCGCCATCGTCTATCGCGGCCTGCACAACATTCCCGAAAGCTGGGGCACCGCGGTCAATATTCAGGCGATGGTCTTTGGCAACATGGGCGCACAATCGGCGACGGGCGTCGCCTTCACGCGCAATCCTTCAACCGGCGTGCGCGAGCTTTACGGCGAATATCTCATCAACGCGCAGGGCGAAGATGTTGTCGCCGGCATTCGCACCCCTCAGCCCATCACCCAATCCGCGAGCCATGCTTCCGGCTTCGAAAAGATCTCGCTCGAAGCGGCGATGCCGGCGATCTTCGCCGAGTTCAAGGGATATGCCGATAAGCTCGAACGCCATTTCCGCGACATGCAGGACATGGAGTTCACCGTCGAGCGCGGCAAACTTTGGATGCTGCAGACGCGCGCCGGCAAGCGCACCGCGCGCGCGGCGCTGAAACTCGCCGTCGACATGGCCCGCGAAGGGCTCATCGGCAAGGATGAGGCGATTGTGCGAGTCGAGCCGCAATCGCTCGAACAATTGCTGCATCCGACGATCGATCCAACGGCAAAACGCAACATTCTCGCGACGGGTCTGCCCGCTTCGCCCGGCGCGGCGGTCGGCGAAATCGTCTTCGATCCGGAAGAAGCCGCGAAGCTCGCTTCGAACGGCCGTAAGATCATTCTTGTGCGCGTCGAGACCAGCCCCGAAGACATCGGCGGCATGCATGCGGCCGAGGGCATTCTCACCGCGCGCGGCGGCATGACCTCGCACGCCGCCGTCGTGGCGCGCGGCATGGGCAAGCCCTGCGTCACCGGCGCCGGCGCGCTGCGCATCGACTATGAGGACCAGAGCTTTACGGTCGCCGGCAAGCGCTTTGGCAAGGGCGAGCGCATCACCATCGATGGCTCGGCGGGTCAGGTCATCGCCGGCGAGGTGAAGATGCAGCGGCCGGAGCTCACTGGCGAATTCGCCGTGCTGATGTCCTGGGCCGATCAGAAGCGGCGTCTGAAAATCCGCGCCAACGCCGAAACGCCCGCAGACGCGCGCACGGCGCGCCGTTTCGGCGCCGAAGGCATCGGCCTCGCGCGCACCGAGCACATGTTTTTCGAAGGCGAGCGCATCGTCGCGGTGCGCGAAATGATACTGGCTGACGACGCTGAAGGGCGCCGCGTCGCGCTTGCGAAGCTGCTGCCGATGCAGCGCGAGGACTTCAAGCAGCTCTTTGAGATCATGTCGGGCCTTCCGGTCACGATCCGTTTGCTCGATCCGCCGCTGCATGAGTTCCTGCCGCATTCGGATGCGGAGATCGCCGCCGTGGCGCGGGCGATGGGCGCCGATGCGGTGAAGCTGCGCCGCCGCGCCGCGCAGCTTTCCGAGTTCAATCCGATGCTCGGCTTTCGCGGCGTGCGGCTTGCCGTCATCTTCCCTGAGATCGTCGACATGCAGGCGCGGGCGATTTTCGAGGCGGCGATCGAAGCGAGCCTCTCGACGGGCGAACCGGTCGACATCGAGATCATGGCCCCGCTTGTCTTCACCTGCGCGGAGCTCGATCTCGTCAAGTCGCGCGTCGCCGAGATGGCGAAGCTTGTCGAGGACGAGACCGGGATCAGGCCGAACTACCATGTCGGCACGATGATCGAACTGCCGCGCGCGGCGCTGCGCGCCGGCGACATCGCCGCTTCGGCGGATTTCTTCTCCTTCGGCACCAACGATCTGACGCAGACGACGCTCGGCATCTCACGCGACGATTCAGGCTCTTTCCTTAACGCCTATGTCGAAAAGGGGCTGCTGCCGGCCGACCCCTTCGTGACCATCGATCAGGAAGGCGTCGGCGAGCTTGTTTCGCTTGGCTGCAAGCGCGCCCGCGCTGCGAACCCGACGATTACGCTCGGGGTCTGCGGCGAACATGGCGGCGATCCTGCTTCAGTGGCTTTTTTTGACAAGATCGGCTTCGACTATGTGTCCTGTTCGCCCTTCCGCGTGCCGATTGCGCGGCTCGCGGCCGCTCAGGCGGCGCTTGGCGAAAAGGCGGTGAGCACGGCGTAAAGGCTCTCCATAACAAAAGGCGCCGCACATCGGCGGCGCCTTTCGTTTCCAGCGGCTTTCTTACTTGATCATTTTCACTGTGCGGCCGACTTCCGGCGCGCCTTGTTCGCCTTGCGGCGCCACCCAGTCCGGGACCCACGTAAGCGCAACCACGACGAAGGCGGCGAAAGCGGCGACCCACATGATGATCTTGCCGATTTCCGCTCCGCTATGCACTGCAAGCGCCATATCAGACCCTCCTTGACGCTGATTGGCCACGCCGCGATCGGCGCTTCGCGCTGTCGTTGATGCGGCGGGCGGTGTGTGCCCAAGATGTGGGTCGACTCAACTTGCAGACAAGCCGCCACTGGTGAAAAAAATTAATGAAACCAGTAGCTTAGCAGGCTATTTTGACGTTCGGCTCCAGCAGTTGGGAAAGGGCGCCCAGGGGGCGCCTTACGCGCTCTCCAGCTCTTCGTCGCGATGGTTCATCTCGAAGCGGCGCACGATCAGCCGCACAAGATAAAGGCCGAATTCGGGGTTTTGAAAATAGAGTTGCTCGAACTGCTCATAGGTGATGACGAGCAGACGCACGTCGCTGATGCAACGCGCCGTCGCTGTGCGCTTTCCGGTGGTCGTGAAAAGCGCCATTTCGCCGAAAATGTCGCCGGGCGACAGGATTACGCCGCGTTCGACGATTTCCACGCGTCCCTCGACGACGACGAAGGCTTCGTCGGCTTCATCGCCCTTCCAGAAGATCCTTTCGCCAGCGCTGAGCGCGCGCGGATGCATGAAGGGCTTCAGCCATTCGATATTCAGCTCGCCGCCATTGGCTTCGCGCACGCTGGCGATCAGCCGGTTCATTTCGCGCATGCGGGTGAAGTTGAGCGGCAGATTGATCGCATGTTTGGCGATCGTCGGCGGACTGGCGGTAATGAGCCCATAAGTCACGCCGAGCACATTGCCGAGCATCGCTGTGATGCGCAGCGGAATCATCCGCTTCATGTAAGCTGCGCCGACCACCGTCGACGCCTCGGCCCAGGCGAGCGCCGTCAGCGCCACCGCGCCGACCGTCTTTCCCGCGTCGGACGTGGCCCAGTTCGTTATCGCATCGATCAATTCGGACATTGCGGCTTCCAGGGTTGCGCGCTGCGCTTAGCCTTTGCGCCTCACCGAGACAAGCGCTCAAAGAGCCTGCGGGACTGGACTTTCCAATGCGCTTTCGCACATTCGACCTATGCGACAAACGAGCCGGATGCTGCGGATCGAAACTTCGGGACGCGGATTTTACGAATTAACCGAAAATATTCGCGGCTTTGCGCGCAGTGCGGGCATGACTCAGGGTCTGCTGACAGTTTTTTGCCGGCACACCTCCGCCTCGCTGCTTATCCAGGAGAACGCCGATCAGACCGTGCTGCGCGATCTCGAAGCCGTCTTCGCGCGGCTTGCGCCCGAAGGGGCGGATTACGCCCATGATACGGAAGGCCCCGACGACATGCCGGCGCATATCCGTGTGGCGCTCACGCAGACGCAGCTTTCAATCCCGCTCATTGGCGGCGCGCTGGCGCTTGGAGCTTGGCAGGGCGTCTTTCTTTTCGAGCACCGCCGGCGCGCGCATCGACGTGAGATCGCGCTCCATCTGATCGGCGAATAAGCTCTAACAGTTGCGTCATTCTGGCACGTCGCCTCGGGGCCGCCGGCAACGGTTCCGCAAGGCTAATGAACGATAAGATTTCTCGAAAGTTCGCATTCGGGGCGGAGCGGTGGAAGATCGCGGCGCCTTGCGGGATTCGCCGTCGCAAATGGGCCAGTCTATGCGTCGTCAGTCGAGAACGCGTTTTGCCCGCAGAGGCGTTGCTCCCTGGGTTTTTAGCGTAACGGCGCCATGGGCGCTCGGCGTCGGCATGTTGGTTTCCTTCACGGCCGCCGCCGGACAGGATCCGACCGCCGATTGGAAAGTTTCTCCGCTCGCGGCGCGCGCCCCCCGGGGCTTGACGGTGGGCTTTGGCGAGGCGGCCAGCGGCGACTATGGGGGGTTATACGGCGAGACGCGCGCCCTAATTCAGCAGGCCCGGCTGATCGTTGGCGCAGCGGAGGAAAATGTGGCGGGCGCCGATGAGCGTGAGCCGCATGTCGATCTCAAGCCCGACGTGAAGCATTTTCCCCAGGTCGATCGGCGGCACAA